>Ga0209941_1000383_pt1 | contig 59322 bp, 38 predicted proteins | sample ThiBiot_300_plan_FD_183945 | JGI IMG/M metagenome (GOLD analysis project Ga0209941, IMG submission 183945) | Wastewater bioreactor microbial communities from Cape Town, South Africa - Thiocy_solids_1 (SPAdes) | ecosystem: Engineered > Bioremediation > Thiocyanate > Unclassified | place: South...
AAAAATCAAGTTACCAAACTTGATAGTGTAGCTCAAATCCTCTTCACGACATCTCCATATTAACCGGTTTCGTTCAACATGCGGCTTCATTGTTGGTGCTGCGCACCCAACGAAGCCTTAGTTGTTGGCTGCTGCTATTCGTCATAGGATAAGCCAATCCTTTTTCGCAATTCTCTTCCAACTTTTTCCTTGTCTTTGAAACACAATACCAATCGTTCCGAAATAAGTTTCATTTAATGACTGCTTATAGGTTTCTTTATAAAACACTGTCAGGTCAATGAAAGCAAATTTTTTATCTTCCGAAATAATTGGTTCGCTTGTCACGAAATAAAACCCTTTTATGTTTTTTGAAGATGCTATTGTCTTGTAGTTGGAACCGTTTAAATGAATGGGTTTGGATTTAAGCGCTTTTGATTTTTTACATAGCATTTGTTTTTCCTTGTCTGAAAATAACTTGTTCAAAACAGTGTCTGAAAATAGGTAGCTATGGAAGTACGGATTATGTTCGTCATTTTGAATGCTTTTGATTACTTGCTCTTTGTCTTTGTTGTCAAAGTCGGTCAACCAAAAGCTGTTTGAATTCCAATCGTCAGTTGTGTCAATAATAAAAAAGGTTTTGGGTAATCTATGGTCAAGCAAAGTAGTCAACTTAAAGTTGCTCTTGTCGGTAAAGGTCAAGCGATAAATTTCTTCGGTTTGTCCGAGAATTTTAGTCCAAATTAAAAGAGTTAGAATTACAAAAAACTTTTTCATTTTAGAGTTCTGTTATAGTTCTGACTAACGTTTTTATAATGTTCTGAAAATTAATTGGTTATGTTTTTTCTTTTAGTCCATTAATTTTCAACTTTTTTGTCTCCCGTTAGCACGAGAAATTATTTTCGTCCCGCGAAAAATGGGGAATGGCAGCCAACGCGCTAATTTATGTTATTACACGCTATAATTCAAAAAAAATGTATTTAATAATCAATATTTTAATGTTATACTTTTTGTATTGGCGTTAGGACAATCCAATCTCACTTAATTTTTAATATGCCCTGTTTCTAAAACGGAGTACCTTCCTCACTGCTGGAATTTCCTGTATTTTCAGATTGAGACTTTTCCCTTTTATCCAACAATATTATCTGGTCTGCTATTACCTCTGTTATGTATTTATTTTGCCCTTCTTTATCCTTATACTGGCGATGGCGCAGCTTTCCTTCTATATAGAGAAGGCTTCCACTGTGCACATATTGATGGGCCAGGGTAGCAAGGCCCCGCCACGCTACCACAGGGTGCCATTCGGTTTTTGTACTCAGCTCTCCGTTCTTTAACCGGTAACTTTCTGTGGTGGCAAGGCTGATCTTTGCTACAGGCGTGCCATCATTCAGGATATTGAATTCGGGTTTACTGCCTGCATTTCCTATAAGGATTACCTTATTGATACCTATCATATTTTCTGGCGTTTGTTTTTAAGTCTTACCATTCTATTTCCTCCTTCATCCACAAATCATCAAACGGGCTTACAATATTCACCAATTTTTCTTTACTCACATGAAGATAACGTTCAGTAGTTTTAATATTAAAGTGGCCCAACAGATCTTTTATATATTTGATGTCTGTTCCTTTTTCTAATAAATGAGTAGCAAAACTGTGGCGCAGGCTATGAATACCTACCTCTTTTTTAATTCCGGCCTTTGCTTTTGCATTCGAAAAAATTTGCTGAACCGTCCGGGTAGGATAAGCTGTCAGGCTTTGTTCCGATTCGAAAAGATAGGTTACCGGCCGCGGCTTATATTCTAAAAGGTAGTTTCTCAGGATGTCTAAAAGTACCGGGCTTAAATTTACATAACGATCCTTTTTGCCTTTAGCACGCCCTATAAAGATTTGCATTCTTTTGCTGTCTATATCTGCTATTTTTAAATTGACGATTTCACTTACTCTTAACCCCGCGCTATAGGATGTAAACAGCATTGCTTTGTGTTTCTTATTGGTAAGCGCATTGAAAAGTTTCCTGATTTCTGTTTCATTTAAAAGCCTGGGCAGTAACATGGGCTTTTTGGGCCTTGGTATTTCCCAAAAAAATTTCTCTTTATGGAGCACTTGTTCGTAATAAAATTTGAGCGCGTTGATCCGGCTGTGTAACGTATTTTCCGAGAGCTTTAAGGTAGTGTGGCAATATTGCATATAATCCTTTACCCGTTGTATGGTTAAGTTTTTTCCGGGAGTTTGTTTAAGCAGAGATAAAAATTGTATAAATTCATTCGTATAGGTTTTAATCGTTGAAGGGCTGTATCCTTTCAATATTAGCTACTGCCTGAATTGTTGCAGGGCTTCCCTGTTCTCTTTACTTAAACGGTGGGGCGCATTTTGGGCCGGATCCGGCTTTGAAGGATTAGCGGTTGCCGGTTTTGACCTGATAGCCTCAACAGCTTTCTCCGGTATTGGGACTGATAATACTGCAAAATTTTTTTTCTTGTCAACAAGATATTTCCTTAATTCTTCAACTTCCAGCAATGCATTGCCGGATAGTTTACCTGCCAGCAGTTTATAATCCTTCCTGGTGCAGGGTATGTACCAGCAACGCTTCGTCCTGCTCCATTTACCGCTACATTGCTTTTGAATAATATTTTGAATGGTACCATCCTTCTCAAAATAAATTCCGATACTTTCCATTCCCCGGTGATGCATTGGTTTCAGTAAAAGTTTTTTCATACTCTGAATATAATTCTTTTTCTTTTATACTGTGCAAGGGGTAAATTCGTGAGTTTTTTAGGTGCGGGCCGGAACGCGATAGCGGTCTGAACCATTAGCTTGGAAAATCGTTCAGGTCGCCAAAGAAAGCGCCCCGACCGGATAAAATTATTCACTGTTTTGCTCCTTGTGCAGTATATTTCCCCGGAATAGGTTTGGTTGGCCTCGTGGAATTCTATAAAAAACCTGTCTCCTGCAAAAAATGATCTTCAAAAAACTTGTTTTCTGTGCGAAAAACTTACTACCTGTGAGAACACGGCCAATGGAAGAGGGTTTATAAAGCCAATTACCAGGTAAGGGATAGGAGCCTCTTAATCCCATTCAGCTTCCGCCTTGATCCTTTGCTTATCCACTCTTTTACTGATGAAAATGCTTATTTCATATAAAATGATCAATGGAACCGCAACGATGGTTTGGCTGGTCCAGTCAGGCGAAGGAGTAATTACGGCTGCTACAATCAATATCACTATGTAAGCATACTTTCTATAATTTTTCAGGAAGGAAGGAGTGATCAGGCCCAGTTTGGAAAGTACGAAAGCAAGAACAGGCAGCTCAAATGCAATACCACAGCCTAATATAAGCGATGTAAGCGTATCAATATAATCATCAAGCGTAGGCATATATTTATATACACCCAATTTGCCTAATTGAAAATTGGCCAGGAAATTAAAAGTAAATGGAGCCAGCAGGTAATATCCGAATGCAGCCCCTGTGAAAAAACATAAAGAGACCCAACCGATGCTTCCCTTTGCATAGCTTATTTCTTTGGAAGAAAGAGCAGGTTTTACAAAGCGCCATAGCTCCCACAATAAGTAGGGAAATGCAATAATAATAGCTCCCATAAAAGCAATACTGATTGCCGACATGAACGGCCCGCTTACGGTATTTCCTTGCAATTGAATATCAACAGGCGGCATACAAAGCGCATCGCCCAAATGCAGGTTATGACTGAGATTGCATAAGCCTGAGTAAGTAATAAAATCTTTTTTGGCAGGGGCAAATATGATATTGTCGAAGATCCAGTCAACATAAATAAATACAAAAATGGCGACAACTATAAGCACGATCGCTGACCGGAAAAGATGCCACCTTAATACCTCGAGATGATCTATGAAACTCATTTCTGCACCTTCAGTTTCAGTGCCACGTATCTTTTTAAAAAAAGCTTTTCTTTCTTTAGTTATATTGCTCAATGGATTGGTCTTATTTTAAAATTGGCACAAATATAAGGACGAAGTTATTGGTTTGTTGGATTGGCAGAATATTTATAATCTTCTTAAAATAAAAAGTATTTAATGCGTAGCGCCTGATACAGCAGCTTTCTTATTTCGGTTACCTTTTATCAGGAGTATAAAAGGAACGCAAATTAAAAAAAGAATTCCTATATACAGGAAAACATCCATGTAAGATAATACCATAGATTGTTTCATAATAGAAAAATCCAAAGATTGATAAGCGCTTTTTAAAGCTACATCCGGGGTCATTCCTTTACTTATAAAACTATGCTGCATCATCGAAACTCTGTTTTGAACTATCGGGTTACCGGCATCTAATTTACTTATGAGATCCATACGGTGAACCATATTTTCCTGGGCTAAAAATGTAGTAATGACCGCAACGCCGAAAGAACCGCCCAGTTGCCGCATCATACCTGTAAAAGCTGCACCCTGGCCTATTCCCTGGCCATATAGCGTGGAGAGCGCTAAAGTGGTAATAGGGATAAACAACATACTAAGGCCCAGCCCGCGAAACATCAACAGCCACCAGAATGATTCCGAAGGAGTATCCGGCGTAAGGATCTTATAAGCCCACAAGCTATAGATGAAAAAGATAATAAGGCCTGCCGCTACCAGGTATTGTTGTTTGATGCCCCGCTCTAAAAGTTTGCCTATCAAAGGCGTCATACAGGCTGTGGCTATACCTGATGGAATAAACAGGTGCCCTGCATCTTCTGCGGTCCAGCCAAGCGTAGTTTGCGTATATAAAGGAATGATAAATGTGGATCCATACAGTCCGAAGCCTAAGATAAATGACAAAATAGTTCCGATACGCAGGTTTCCATTTTTGAGTACGCGCAACTCTACTATAGGGTTTTTATAAGTAAGCTCTCTCCATATAAAAAAGAATATACCAAAGACGGATATTACTGATAAGAGAGTAATAATGTTACTATTGAACCAATCATCATCATGCCCCTTTTCCAAAACATACTGCAAAGAACCTACTGCAATTGCCAGTAAAATAATTCCAAGGAAATCTATATTTTTTCTTGATGTTTTCTCCTGGAATTTAGGGCTTCGTACAAATTGTAAGGTCAATAACGTAGCGAGAATACCAATCGGAATATTGATATAAAAAATATAAGGCCAGCTAAAATGATCTACAATATAACCTCCAAATGGAGGGCCAAGCGTAGGACCTATGATAACACCAAGCCCGTATATAGCCTGTGCCATTCCTCGTTTTTCTATAGGATAACTTTCGGTGATAATAGTTTGGGAAGTAACTAATAATGCGCCGCCGCCTAACCCCTGGCAAAACCTAAAGACAACCAGCTCCCATACGCCGGTAGCATTGCCGCATAGAAAAGAAAAAAGAGTAAATATCATTATCGAAGCCGCAAAATAATTGCGCCGGCCAAATTGCTGTGAGAGCCAACTCGTCATCGGTACTACAATTACGTTGCCGATAGCATAAGCGGTAACTACCCAGCCTATTTCAGTGAGTGTAGCGCCCAGGTTGCCTTTCATGTCAGTAAGCGCCACATTTACTATAGTGGTATCTACTATTTCCAGCAAAGCGGCTGTAACTGCAGTAAGAGTAACAATTACTCTTCTTGCACCGTATTCTACTAAAAGATTTTGTTGTTGCATTATATTTCAGCTACCTCTTTTACCAACATAAACTAATTAAGATGTACATCCACATTTACATTCATTCCGGGCCTTAACCTTGCCAGTAAAGAATCGGACGGATCGGCAAATTCTATTTTTACAGGAAGCCGTTGTACTACTTTTACAAAGTTGCCACTTGCATTATCGGGTGGCAACAAAGAAAATTTGGCTCCCGTAGCCGGTGAAAATGAAGAAAGAGTTGCTTCAAAATCATGATCGGGGAATGCATCTGCGTGTACGATTACTTTCTGTCCTACCGCCATTTTTTGGTACTGGGTTTCTTTAAAATTGGCTACTACCCATAATTTTTTTTCACGAACAATATTAAAAGTTGACTGGCCTGCCTGGAGTAGCTGGCCTTCCTGGAGGCTTACTCTTGAAACTTTACCGTCTTCAGGAGCGGTGATCACTGTATAGGATAATTTGAGCCTGGCATCATCTACTTCTACTTCTCTTTGCTTTACTATAGATTCTGCTACTTCAATAGTTTGGGCTGTAGCAGTGGATTGTGAAGAAACCACATTGGTTTGCGAACTGGCCTGCTTTTTTTGCTGTTCCAATACAAGCAATTGCTTTTCTGCTAATTCCTTTGCAGCCTGGGCTTTCTCAAATTGTTGTTGGGTAATAGAATGATCCTGGATAAGATTGGCATAGCGGTTATAATCCTGTGTAGCTCTCGTTAAATTGATTTTAGAAGCTTCTATTTGCGCATCAATAGTGGAAACTCCTTCCCTGGAAGTGGCGATTCCCGAATGTGCAGCATTAGTATTGGCGCGGCTTGCAGCCACATTGCTTTTTGCAGTGGCCAAAGCTGCCAAAGCCTGCTCTAAATTAATTTTTAGATCACGGTCGTCTATTATGATCAGTGTATCGCCTTTATGTACCCGCTGATTATCTTTGACCCGTATTTCTTTTACATAACCGGAAACACGCGGTATGATAGGAATAATATCCGCTTCTATCTGCGCATCATCTGTTTCTTCATGATGCTGTGCGTGAATATATTTTGTAATCCCAAACCAGGCGCCGCCTAATACCATCGCTATTAGTATTAGTAAAAAAACTTTACTGCGCTTCTTTGGTTCAGCTCCTGTTTTTGCTTTCCCGTTCTTTACTTCTTTTTCTGATTCCATAAAATATATTTATCTCTTTAATTAATTGTTTGTTCTATAATACCTGATGTTTCCAGCAGTTTGCTGTAGGCTAATAGCACGTCGGCTTTGGCAACGGCCAGGTTAATTTTTGATTGAAGCACCGAAACATTCGCTTCTAAAAGATCCGAAGTGTTGACGAGGTCGTTATCGTATTTATTTTTAGTGATCCTGTAATTTTCCTCGGCTTGCGCCACTGCCTTTTTATATACATCTATTTTCCTTTTGCTTAATAAATAGTTTTCAAAATCCTGGTTGATATGCAATTTGATTCCATCAGTCAATTGGGTTTCGTCGGCTATTAGCTCTTTTTCCTTTGATTTGGCTTCAGCAATTTGCGCTTTGGATTTCCAGAAAGACAGATTGTATTGAATGCCAATGCCAACATTTACAGCGTTGGTAATCGTAATTAAATGTGGCAGGTTTGCTGCAATGTAGCCGCCTGTGAGTGCAAGGGTTGGGTATTGATCCGCTCTTGCTATTGCGATCCCGGAAGTAGCTGCTTTTTTTCTAAAAGAAAGAGCCAACACATCTTTCCTGTTTTGTAAGGCAAGCTGTTCATATTCATCTATCGTCTTCTCAGAAAATTTTTTGTCAAATTCGGTTACATCTGTTTGTATTATTGTAGTTTCAGGAAGCCCGATCATCAGGTCCATATTTACATTGGCTATCTTCAGATTATTTTCTGCATCCAGGAGGGTAAGCTCAATATTGGATGTTTGCAGTTCAGATTTTAATAAGTCATTTCTTGCTAACAGGCCATTTTGTTCTAATCTTGAAAAAACGGAATCCTGGTGCCTTGACTGTGCAAGGTTATCTTTGATCACACCAACAGTTACCTCCGCTTTATATAAGTTCACGTAAGCATTGATCGTATTGAGGATTATACTTTCTTTATCTTTCTCCACGTCAAGGCTGGCAGCCTGCTCAAGGTATTTTGCAGATTCTATTCCATAGCGGATCTTGCCTCCTGCATAAAGAGGAAGCGAGAGATTCAGTATGCCATACATTGCCTGGTGGATATGCGGGATTGCAGTTTTGTTGCCGGCGCTATCGGTGCCTCCGCCCAATGCTTTTGCTTTTGTGGAGATAGTGGGGTTGGCAAGGTATAGATAGGATCCTGAAACATTTATATTAGGCAATTTGTTGTCCAATGCCTGCCTCACACGGGTGGTGGCTTGTATATTTCTTTCAGAAGAAGCTTTTAAAGCCGGGCTGTTCTTTAAGCTCATATCAATAGTTTCATTCAGCGAAAGAGGCCTTACATTCTGCGATTGTGCTGAAAATGGTACTATTATTCCCGGCATTAAAAAAATAAATGTAATGGCAGGTAGTGAAAATATTTTTATTAAATGCTTTACCAGGGGCATACTCATTTTGTATAATTATTTTATTTTTTTAGTAAATGAGATCGTATCAGTTGTTTAGTGTGCTCTCCCAATCTTTTCTTTAATTGTTCATTTTGAAAGGGGCTGAACCCTTCCTTTTTGCCTAATATTTTCCTGCACATGGTTTCAGATGCGAGTAAATAATGAATGGTACCAAGTACTGTGGTAAGTGTTAATTCAACATCTACCGGCTTAAACACGCCATCATTTATGCCATTTTTTATAATGGTTTTAATTGAATTCATATTTTTCAGGAGTATATCGCTGATAGCGTTTTTCAGTTGCGGGCGGCGGGTGAGCGATAGCTCCCGGTGCAGTAAATGATGAAATTGGGAATTGGAAAATTTTCTTTCGATGGTCTGATCAATAATGATATCTATTTTTTCGATCGGAGTAAGATCTTTATTGTTGATAAGCTCTGCTAAAACTCCTTTTAAAAAGGAAGCCCTGTATTCAACAACACTTTCAAATAATTTTTCTTTGGAGCCAAAGTAATAATTGATCATGGCTACATTTACACCGGCATCAGAAGCGATATCTCTCACCGATGTTCCCTCGAAACCCTTGGTACTAAAGAGCTTGATTGCTGATCCTATAATTGTTTCTTTCTTGTTCATTCAAAAACGGGTGCGAAGTTAAACACTTGTTTAAAACTAAACAAGTGTTTAATTGAGATTTAATATTTTTTTTCCGGAAAAAATAGTTTATGGGTTTCTGGTCTGACGGTCCCCGTCTGACCAGAAATGACCAGAAATGATCAGAAATGATCAGAAATGATCAAAATTCAAATCCATCAATTAACTGATAAGAAGTTTTCATAAAAGTCTCCGGTTCATACGAACAGAACTTAGATGCAAGAAATTTATTGCAAAGTGTTCCATTTCTTAATCCGGCATAATCTCTGAAAGAAGAGAACTTCCAATCTTCTATTCTTTTAACTAAACCTGCAACCAATGGATTTTGATGGATGTAATGAAAGCAATTAAAGTAAGAATCACTCTGATTTGAATTGGGGTTTATATTACCGTCTGAGAGGCATTTTGATTTAGTTTTCTGTCGGAATAGTGAACCTGAAGATTCATGTCTTGAATTATAAATCCGTGCATAGCCGCTTAATAATTTTCTAATACCATTAGTGAGCGCATCTATTTCTAATCCTCCTTGTTTATTTATATTTAAAACTCTTTCATCAGTATAAACCATCAAATGAAAATGATTAGGCATCAGGCACCAATTGATGATTTCAGAATGAGCGCGAATATTTGTCCTAATGAGATTTAAGAATATTTCATACTCCTCATCGCAGGAAAAGATTTTTTGGCGATTGTTACCCTGATTGTAAATATGGTAAATATTATCCGGCTGAAAATCCATATTAAAATTTTTGACCTCGTCTGACGGTCTCCGCTTGATGAATTTTAATTGGAAAGTAAATTTTTTAGGACAAGACAGACTACGGAATTAATGGTCAGACGGGTACCGTCAGACCATTAATTCCTCACCGGCTTCCCTGTCTTTAATACGCTTTGTAATCTTTCCAACGTTTTCTTTTCGCCGCAAAGGCTTAAAAAGGCTTCTCTTTCGAGATTTAATAAATATTGTTCATCTACTAACGTCGCTTCACTAAGATCGCCGCCACACATTACATAAGCCAGCTTTTTGGCAATCTTCACATCATATTCGCTGATATAATTTCCTTTGAACATTCCGTTAATACCTGCGTATAACATTCCTAAACCTGCGCGGCCAAGTACTTTGATATCGTTCCTTTGAATGGGAGTAGCGTAACCTCTGTCAAAAAGATCAATCACACTTTGTTTGGCTTCCGCAACTCTTCTTGATTGGTTCATGCTTACTTTATCTATGCCTTTTCTTAATATTCCTAAATCATAAGCCTCAAAAGCCGAAGTGGAAACTTTAGCAGTGCCGATGGTAATAAAGCGGTTCTGCAACGGGATCGTTTCAGGCTCATTGTGCTGAATAGAATCAGAAGCGCGTAAAGCAAATTCTTTAGTTCCGCCTCCGGCAGGAATTAAGCCTACACCTACTTCCACCAGGCCGATATACGTTTCCGCTGCTGCCTGCACTTTATCGGCGTGTAAACAAATTTCACAGCCACCGCCCAATGCAAGCCCGTGAGGCGCTACCGCTACCGGTATTGATGAATAACGGACTCTCATGGTAGTGTTTTGAAACAGGCGTACCGCCATATCCAGTTCATCGTATTCCTGTTCTGCGGCCAGCATAAACATCATGGCTATATTAGCTCCGGCGCTGAATTGCGCAGCTTCATTGGCTATTACCAATCCTTTATATTTTTCTTCAGCAATAGCAATAGATTTATTTAATGCTTCCAAAACTTCACTACCGATACTTCCCATCTTGGTATTCCAGCTCAGCCCTACTACATCATCGCCTATATCATATAAGTGGCAGGCGTTGTTTTTCCAGACAGTTTTTTCTGTAAGATCGCTTAGAATAATGAATGAATCGCCACCCGGGAGTGACAGGTATTTTTTGGTAATAATATCATAATATAAACGCTTTCCATTTTCTACTTTGTAAAAAGAACTATTTCCTTCGGCAATAAAATCATCTACCCACGAGGCTGTTTCATATCCTGCGGCTTTCATTGCTTCTGAGGTTTCTTTTACGCCGAGTACATCCCATGTTTCAAAAGCGCCAATTTCCCATCCGAAACCTGCTTTCATTGCATCATCAATACGATACAGTTCATCGCTTATTTCAGGAATACGATGTGAAATGTAGGAAAAAAGCTTATAATGGAATTGCCTGTAAAACTCTCCTGCCTTATCTGCTCCTTTACTTAAAGCCTTTAATCGTAGCTTAAGATCATCAATAGGTTTTGCAGTTTCTATGGTGGCAAATTTGGGTTTTTGCCTTGCCCCATATTCAAATGTTTTTAAATCAAGTGTAAGAATTTCTTTTTTTCCATTAGCATCTTTGGTCTTCTTAAAAAAGCCTTGTCCTGTTTTATCACCAAGCCAATTATTATCTACCATTTTTTGCAACCAGGAAGGAATTACGAAAGTTTCTTTCGCTTCATCAGCCGGGCAGCTTTCTCTTACACCAACTGCTACCTTAACCAGTGTATCAATCCCCACCACGTCGGCTGTACGGAAAGTTGCGGATTTTGGGCGTCCGATGACCGGGCCTGTCAGGGCTTCTATTTCATCAATATTTAAACCCAGTTGATCCATGATATGAAAAACAGACATGATGCTGAAAACCCCGATCCTGTTGGCTATAAAGGCCGGAGTATCTTTACATAAAACAGTTGTTTTTCCTAAAAAAAGATCGCCATAATGCATTAAAAAATCAACTACTTCTTTATCCGTAAAATCCGTTGGTATAATTTCCAGTAATCTTAAATAGCGTGGCGGATTAAAGAAATGTGTTCCGCAAAAATGCTTTTTAAAATCATCGCTTCTTCCTTCTGCCATGAGGTGAATAGGAATACCGGAAGTATTGGAAGTAATAAGTGTGCCTGCCTTGCGAAATTTTTCAACTTGTTCATAGATCAGCTTTTTGATATCCAATCGCTCTATTACCACTTCAATGATCCAGTCGCAGGAAGCAATATCTTTCATATTGTCTTCAAAATTACCGGTGGTAATATTTTTTAGAACGTCTTTAGTAAAAACAGGAGAAGGAGAAGATTTGATAGTTGAAGCAAGAGCGTCATTTACAACCCTGTTTTTCACCTGTACAGAATCAAGGGATTGCCCTTTTTTCTTTTCGGTTTCATTTAATTCTTTCGGAGGTAAGTCCAAAAGTAATACCTGCACTCCGATGCCCGCAAAATGGCATGCAATGCGGCTTCCCATGATACCGCTTCCCAAAACAGCTACTTTATTAATGGTTCTTTTTTGTAACATACTAATTTAGTTAGATAAACAACTATTTAAAAAAACTAAATTAAGCTATTTTAATTGTAAAAAGTTTTAGGTTCTGAGTAACAGAAGTAGGGTAGTAGATGAGTGGTAAAATGGATTATTTGAGCCTTGAACCGATTACCTTCCCGAATGTTGCCAGGCCAGGCGAGCTAACCTTATAAAAAAGCGGGAAACTTTTTATTTCCCACTTCTATGGTGGAGGATATCGGACTCGAACCGATCACCTCAAACATGCCATGCTTGCGCTCTACCAGATGAGCTAATCCCCCTTATTTATAAAATCGGACTTGAACCGATCACTTTCCCGAATGCTTTCGGGACACTCTGCCAGATGAGCTAATCCCCCTTATTTATAAAATCGGACTTGAACCGATCATCTTCCCGAATGCTTTCGGGACGCTCTACCAGATGAGCTAATCCCCCTTATTTATAAAATCGGACTTGAACCGATCACCTTCCCGAATGCTTTCGGGACACTCTGCCAGATGAGCTAATCCCCCTTATTTATAAAATCGGACTTGAACCGATTATCTTCCCGAATGCTTTCGGATACTCTACCAGATGAGCTAACCCCTCTTTGAAAAGTGCGCAAATATAAAGGCGAAATTATTAGTGAAAAAAAAATTTCTAATCACCCCATATTTCTTCCTTTCCTTCCAGCCACAACTTTACCAGACGGTTGGAAACAGATTTTGGCCTTTCGAGAGGATAGCCTAAAGCCCTGTCCCAGCAAAGGCTTGCCAATACTCCCAATGACCTGGCTACTCCAAATAATACAGTGTAAAATTCATATTCCACCATGCCATAATGAACCAGCAAAGCGCCACTATGCGCATCTACATTAGGCCATGGATTTTTTATTTTAGCGATTGATTGTAAAATAGGAGGAACGGTTTCATAAATATTCCAAACCGTTTGAACTAACTTATCATCAGGCATGTGCTTCTTTCCAAATTCCATCTGGGCTTCAAAACGGGGATCTGTTTTCCTTAATACTGCATGGCCATAACCGGGTACTACTTTTCCTTCTGACAATGTTTTTCTTACATAGGCTTCTATCTGTTCCTTTGAAGGAAGATCACTGCCTATTTCTTTCTGCATTTCATAGATCCATTTGATCACTTCCTGGTTAGCTAATCCATGTAAAGGGCCGGCTAATCCATTCATACCGGCTGCAAAAGCAAGGTATGGGTCGCTTAATGCAGAGCCTACCAGGTGAGTGGCATGAGCAGAAACATTACCTCCCTCATGGTCTGAATGAATGGTCATGTAAAGCCGCATCAACTCTTTGAAGCTTTCATCTTCGTAACCCATCATGTGGGCAAAATTTCCTGCCCAATCCAGCAAGCCATTGGGCTGTATGTGTTTGCCATTTTTATATTTACGCCGGTAGATATAAGCGGCAATGCGCGGAAGACGTGCAATCAGATCCATGGCATCGTCAAAGACGGGTGACCAGTAATCTTTTTTACTCATGCCCTCGGAGTATTTTTTTGCAAATTCGCTCTCGGTTTGAAGCGCCATGATACCAACTACCAACTGCGTCATGGGATGAGCTGTTTCGGGTATAGATTCAATGGCATCAAATACAAAGTTGGGCACATGGCTTCTGCGTTGCCATACGCTACTCATGTGTTGCGCATCTTCATCAGTAGGCAAATCTCCTACCAGCATTAAATAAAATAATCCTTCCGGTAAGGGTTCATTCCCTCCTTCTGCTTTAGGAAGTTTTTTTTGTAATTCAGGAATAGAATAACCACGAAACCTTATACCATCCTGTGGATCAAGTAATGACGTTTCGGTAACCAGGCCTGTAATTCCACGCATTCCCTGGTATATCTGAGATAATTTGACCTCGCCAATAATTCTATCGCCATGATTTTTTATAATATCTTTTACTTCTGCATGAAGTAAATCTGCCTTTGCTTTAAACCTGTCTTTGACTACCCCCATAATAGAAAAATAATTTTACTTAATTGATGTACTATCGTTTGTTTTTAAAACGCGCTAAAGTTAACCATTGAAGTGTTTACAACAAAAGAATATTTCAAAAACTAATTTTCTTTTTAAGAAAATTATCTTGAAGCTCTTTTAAATAAATACCAGGCAAGTATTCCGAAAACTGCATTAGGTAACCATGCGGCTACGACAGGATTAAAATTTCCTTTTAAAGCAAATACTGATGCAAACCTGCCTACCAAAATGTACAATACGCAAATTAAAACACCCACCGCCAGATGAAAACCACTGCCGCCCCTTATTTTCTCAGAAGAGATACAAGCCCCGATAATAGTTAGTATAAATACTGAAACCGGGTTGGCATTCCGGTTATTTTTTTCGAGCATTAATGCATTTACATCGCCTGACCCGCGTAATTTTTCGAGTTTAATAAATTCATTTAGTTCCGGCGTGGTTAGTTTATCTTTCATGTATTCATCCCGCTGTAAGTCGCGCGGCTTAAAGTTGAAATTCATGTGCATAACAGGAGTTTCCGTTAGCTTCTGGCTAAGCCCGTTTATTTTCCTTTCTACCACATTATTAAGCTGCCATTTTTTAGTAGCAGTATCCCAGGTAATCGTCATTGCCCTTAAGTTATAAACAAGGTCGGTTGTATCAAAACGTTGAATAAAAAAATTGTTACCGGTACGGTTAGTGGTGTCATAATAACGGATACCGGCATACGAAAACGAATCAAGCTTAAAATATTTATTGCTTATGGTAGAAGTGTTTACATATCCGCCATAGTTGAAATCAATATATTTTGCATTAAAGGTGGCCCATTTCTGATTGGCGGGCGGAAGTATATATTGATTGCTCCACCATAAGAATATGGTAAATATAGCTCCGCCTACAAGGTAAGGCCGCAAAAAACGCCCAAAGCTAACACCGCTGCTTAGAATAGCGATAACTTCAGAACGGTTCGCCATTTTGGATGTAAAAAATATGACAGCGATAAAAATGAAAAGAGGGAAGAGCATCGCATCTATCCTGGGAAGAAAACCGAAATAATAATCTGTAATAATTGTCTTTGTCGGCAATCCGGTCTTTGCAAAATCGTCCGTTTTTTCGCTGAGATCCACGATCACTACAATAACCGTCAATGCTAAAAGGCAAAAGAAAAAAGTAACAAAAAATTTTTTAAATATAAACCAATCAAGAGTTTTCATATTGCCTCAATGGAAAGTTAAGCATCAAAAGTAAATGAATTTAATCAGGTAGTTTGTCAAGCCCCATCCCAACCCTTCCCCGAAGGGGAAGGATACGCTTTGGAAATACGCCTGTTTGCTGTCATCTGGTTGATTGTTTTTTAGCTACCAATGAATAAGAATCTTTGATCATTTTCATTAACTGGGTTTTGGTTAATGCTCCATCCACTATTATAGTGTTCCAATGTTTTTTGTTCATGTGGTAGCCTGGTAATACGCATGAATACTGTTCTCTTAGTTCTATGGCATATCCGGGGTCGCATTTTACATTAAATTGTAATGGCGATGCATTTAATGATACTAACAAAAATATTTTTGCATTGGTCTTAAAAACAAGCATTTCTTCACCAAAAGGAAAACCTTCGGTTACGTCTTTTAAGGATAAAGTATAATCTCTTATTTCTTCTGCATTCATAAAAGCCGTCTTTTATTTGTTTTCTTTTTCGGGCAATAATATTCCTGTCACTGCATTTTTACCTGATAGTAATAATTTGGCGGCATTTTGTATGTCTTTCACTGTCAAAGCATCTACATATTTATCGTAATGGATAAAATAGTCGGGGTTATTTCCCGGGAAATAAAAACTCTGAAGTTGTGAGAGCCACGTACCATTTTCTTTCACATTTACTTTGTGCTGTTCATGCCATTGTTTCTTTACTTTATCCAAATTTTCTTTTGAAGGCCCCTCAGTGATCAGGTTCTGGATTTCTGCATGGGCAGCTTGAAGAAGCGTATCTAATTTTTCAGGCCCGCATGGTATTTGAAGAAAAAAAGCATAGTGAGGATAAGGTATTTTTTCAAATTGGAATTGCGTTCCGCCTCCGTATATACCTTGAATTTTTTCTCTTAAGTTTTCAATAATACGTATGTTCAGAATTTCACTGATGGCGTCTGCTTTAAGGGCTAGTTCATCACTATAAGGTATCTCACCGCTATATACCGCTAATATAAGCGCTTTAGGCTCTGTTCCCTTATGTACATTCACAGCCACTTTCCCGGTTACAGGACGTAATTTATTATCAGTATAATGAAATTTCTTTGAAGTAGAGGGCAGGCTGGCAATGTATTTTTCTAAAAGAGGTTTTAATTTATTTTCGGTAATGCTTCCTACAAAAGTGAAATGCATCTGGTTGGCGTCTTCAAATCTTTCTTTGTAGATGTGCATGATTCTGTCAAGATCCAGGTTATCAAAATAGGCTGCCTTTGGAACTGCGATCGGAGCCAGCGGGCTGTGATGATAAAGTGTATTATAAAAACTATCAACAAAAACTACCTGCGGGTTAGCGCTTAGGAAGGCAAGCTGGGCTTTATTCTTTTGTATAAAAGACCTGAATAGCGCTGTGTCTTTGCGAGGTGATGTTCCATATAAATAGATCAATTGCATCATTGATTCTACATCCTTTACAGAACTGCTGCCACTGAACCCATCAGTGTACCTGTCGAAAGCGGGACTTACACTTACTGTTTTTCCACTGAGCATCTTTTTTAAATCCAATGGAGAAAATTCACCCACTCCCATGCTACTAATAACAGGCATCATGTACTCCACATTGTATTTATCATTAATGCCATAATTATTTTTTCCACCGGGCCTTATCGCACTCATTAATACCTGGTCATTTTTAAAATCAGTTTGTTTTAAAGTAACCGTCACTCCATTGCTTAACACAAAATCAGTTGTGCCTAAAACTGCATTCTTTTTGGTTGATATAATCTTTCCGGAAACAGGGGTATTAGTTAACAAGGAAGTTGCTATTGCTTTTTCTTCATAAGGTTGTATATCCATTTTACTTACCTCACTTTTCACTGCAAGAATTTCATTACTTGTTGGTAAAGTTATGTTGTCTTTAGGTTCAGGGCCGCTGAGTGCAATAAACACATTATTATTCCGGCTCAGTTTTGTTGCAATGGCATTTACATCATCGGTAGTGATCTGCGGTAATAATTCCTTATAATATTTCACCTCATTGGCAATGCCGGGAATGGGCTCCTGGTTTAAAAAATTGCGAATGTATTCTTCTGCATATTGAACTGATTCCGTTTTGTTTCTTTCGTTATAAGCCTGTTCAATATTATTAAGCAGGTCTGCCTTTACCCTTTCTAATTCTGTAGCGGTAAAGCCATATTTTTTTACTCTTTCCAGTTCTTCTTCAAAAGCTTTCAAGCCGGTCAGGCTATCACTATTTCCTGTGCCGATGTAGGCCTGGAAGGCTTCGTAGCCCCTTGCATCAGAGCCAAAGCCCGTAGCTGCATACACAAATGGCGGATTTTCTTTTTGGGTAAGTTCGCGAAGGCGTTGATTTAAAAGGCTTGAAAAAATATATTTGACCAGATCTTTTTTATAATCTCCCAGAGTTACCGAAGGATGAAATTTTTCTGCGGAGTAATGAACCTGGAAAGAATAGCTCGTAGCTTCTTTATCAGTAACTATTTCTGCTATACTTTTTTGATAGGGAGGTACTTCAGCATTTACACGTGGCCTTTCATTGATGGGATTCTTAATATTGCTAAAATGCGCTTTTATCAGGCTTTCGGCTTTGGCCGGATCTATGTCGCCCACTACGATCACAGCCATCAGATCGGGGCGATACCAATCCGTATAAAATTTTCTGAGCACGTCATAATGCGCACTTTTTACAATGCTGTCTATCCCAATAGGAAGGCGATTGGCATATTTAGAACCGGCATATAAGAGCGGATAAACTTTCTTATTAATCCTGTCCCGTGCGCCTTTTCCCAGGCGGCTTTCCTCAAGCACAATGGGGCGCTCGCCATCAATATCATCTTCATGGTTGGTAACATTGTGCGCCCAATCTTCCAAAACCTGGAAGCCTTTTTCAATGTTCCCGGGCTTATCAGTTGGTATAGGAAGTATATACACTGTTTCATCAAAACCGGTATAAGCATTCAAATCACTGCCAAAGCCTACGCCTATAGATTGCAAAAAAGAAATGATGTCATTCTTCTTAAAATTTTTAGTGCCGTTAAAGGCCATGTGTTCAGTTAAATGAGCTAATCCTTGCTGGTCGTCATCTTCAAGGATAGAGCCTGCGTTTACTACCAACCGCAGCTCAACTTTTTGTTCCGGTTTTTTATTTTGGCGGATGTAGTAAGTAAGGCCATTACTGAGTTTCCCAATTTTTATGTTTGGATCTACAGGTAATATATCATTTAAATTTTGTTGTGCAAAAAGCGGGGGAGTTGCTGCAATGAAGAAAAGTATAAACAGTTTAAATAGCTTCATAAAGAAGGTTTATTTTAATAAAGAAACAAATATAATAGAGATAGGAGAAAGGGCTTGTTAAAAATAAAGATGTTTAGTGAAGTGGATCGTAAGAGAAAAAACTTAGAAGATTACATTGCATAAGAAGAAGTAGCCCCTGATTCGGGTCTCCCTGCAAATGCGGGATAAGATATTTTTAAAAATGATTTACCCTAAAAATTGAGCTACCATTTTTTTGAGGTGGCGAGATTTTGCCATTTTAAAGAATTTTTTTCTGTTTTTTATTTATTCCGGGCACACTGCTGCCATGATTTTTTTCAGCATGGTTGGTAAAATACCTGTAATTGTATGTCAACAGGCTGCTCAAATAATAAATTGCGGTACATTTGGGTCTCTTTGATATGCCCCATTTTGCGCATATTTTATGCCATTTCGGGGGTTTTGTTATATTAAATATCCACAAAACACAAGCCCACTGTGGATTACGTAATTACTGAGAGACCCGAAGTATTCATATCAATTGAGGAACTGAGGCATTCCGATATTACTCTATGTGTCGAAGATCGCTAACCTTTAGTAAGTAAGTTTTTTGATCAATTCGTCAATGGCAGGTGTTTCCCTATTTCTTCTTTTTCAGCGAAGCGCGTACTTTTTTTACAAAGGCAACAGGTACTGCTGCTACATCGGCAGCCTGGATATCAGAAAGCCCCAGCTTGGTTATCAGGTTATGAACTACTTCGGCCTTGCCTTTTTCCAAACCTATCTTTTCACCCTGTTGAAGAATTTTTGGGTTTCTCTTTCCTTTATCATTTCTACGATACCCATGTGCCTGCTTTTTTGTGTGATGGAATCAATTACTTTATCAAGGTTAATATTCTACATTATTCCAGATAGTTGAGATCTTTATGGAATGTTTCCTGCATATTAGTTAAAGCCCAGAAAGCGAGTCCAATTGTAAGAGCGCCTACAACGATAGCTGCATAAACCAATGAGCCATTAAATATGCCCCTGAGATATTGAAAGAGCAATGATACCGGCACTACGGAGCCTCTTACAAAATTAGGCACTGTTGTAGTTACCGTAGCCCGGATATTAGTTCCGAATTGTTCAGTGGCAATCGTCATAAATATTACCCAGTAGCCTGCTGAAAAACCAAGTGCAAAGCAAATGACATAAAAAGCAGAGAGGCTTATACCCCGTAATAAAAAATAAGCAGTAATTGATAAAATAGTTAAGACGAGGAATATATAAACCACCTTAATTCTGCTCTTGAGATACTGGCTAAGCAGGCCACTGCCAATATCTCCCATTACCAGGCCGCTATAACACCAGGCTACCGCTGCGCCTGCATTCACATCTCCCTTTACTCCTAACACGTTACCAAATTCAGGAGAGAGTGTTATAAGGATGCCAACCACGAACCAAAGAGGAATGCCGATCACAATACAACGCAGGTATTTCAAAAGCCGTTTTCCATTAGTGAATAAAGATAAAAAATCACCACGCTTGGTGTGTTTTTCTTTCGCTTCCCCAAACATACCTGACTCCACCACTCCGATTCGCAAAAGCAACAGGGAAAGGCCAAGGCCGCCACCGATAAAAAAAGAAGTGCGCCAGTCAAAAAGTTCAGCTACTAAAAAACCAACCACAGCTCCGCTTACTCCTACCGAAGCGACGATCGTAGTAGCATAGCCGCGCTTTTCCTTTGGCATAATTTCAGAGACCAGGGTTATTCCCGCACCTAATTCTCCCGCCAAACCAAAACCCGCTATATAACGCCATGCTGCATAGCTTTCTATTGAATGAACAAAACCATTGGCAATATTGGCTATTGAATACAGGAAAATAGATCCGAACAAAACATATAAACGGCCTTTCTTATCGCCCAGTATCCCCCAGCATATACCACCGGTCAACAAGCCCAACATCTGGATGTTCAATAAAAAAATCCCATTGTCTGTAAGCACCTGCCCGGTAAATCCTAAGGATTTCAGGCTGGGCACTCTTACAATGCTAAACAGTAATAAATCGTAAATATCAACGAAGTAACCCATTGCGGCCACAAGTACGGCAGCGCTTAACAAATAACCTTTCTTAAATACTTTGGTTTTATGTTGTGTCTGAATTTTCAAGGCACAATATTATTTTATTTTTTTAAATGGCGCTATAAAATTTTCAAAGGGATTTTTGATCAATGCACAGATCCAATTAATTTTACTTTTGTTGATCTTTACTTCGCTATCCAGGAAAGCACCGGCTTCACCTCCATACGGTCACCTACTCCGACCGTAGAGAACCATACATCATCACCTGTCTTCAGGGATACGGCCGGTTTTCCAGCGAATGTTATCATTCCATTTTGAACTTTCTCTATTGTAGTGATGGGCTTCAGTTCGCTGTTTAACATGGCCGCCCCGTTATATAGCGCTGAAAATGGCAAAGTGGTAGCTGTTGTTGCAGCTTTTTCATTAGCGTCTTTGATCCGTGCGATCCCTGATAAAAGATCATCCTTTACTGTCATTTTTATTTGATTACCTGTTTTTGTTATTTGAGAAAAAGGATGAACAAGGCTGTGATATGGATTGGTAAAATGGGCGATACCACCAGTAGCGCCCATGATCATCCCTCCCTTACTATTTTCTATTTTGATATTGATCTCGCGTGTTTTTGTATTTACTTCTGTAACTACTCCGCTGAGGGGCTCAGCTTTAAACCTCCGTCCCTTGTACACCAAATAAGTTCCATTGCTAAAGAATACCCGTTTCAGGTTTCCATGGTCATCCAATGTTACTACTGCACTATTTGCGTCTGTTTCAATGGGGTATTGCCCGAGCTTTTTAGGGCTATTTTGTGTATCGCTTATAATAATATCCTTAACACCTTTACGCACCACCTCTACAGCATTCCCATCTCCACCGGCAAACGACAACAACTTTGTGGATTGAATATAGGCAGTTGTGTTAAAAGGCTCCAATACGCTTATAAAAGTACTTTTCAATTCTTTGTTGTCGTTCCCTGCTTTTCTTCGCGCAATAAGGTATTTGATAAGATGTGTTTTTGCGCGGGGCTTATCAAAGGCATCGGCCATACACACTTCCTGAGCTTCCTGGGGAAGCAGATGAATACGCAACCGTGCATTATCATCCCTTACATGCTTGTATTGTAAAAGTCCCTGTCCGCTTTCCAATCGCTGTACATTGAACAAATATTGAAAACCGGAACCGCTATAACTACCATATCCACCATTATAGCCTTCCGCACCTAATTTAGCATTGTCGTAAATCTGGCCGACTGCCACATCCTGCCCCGCAAGAGTGCCTTCCTGCTCTTTGCCCCAAATACCTTCCAATGTGTTTACGGTACCGGGAGGGCCATGAAGAGAGTAATCATGTTGCTTACCTCCGGTCACTCTGAAAAAATCAACGGCGTAACTTTGGTTATCTTCCACATCTACCATTACAATATTGCGGCGGTATTGGGTGGTTTGAGTATATGCAGGTGATGAAGCATCCATTGTCCTGGCGAACTTGCCTTCAGAAAAATCATGTATTATACCTGGCCGGTTTTGATTTTGCTTTTTCGCATCCACTACTACCGTATTGTGATTAATGGTGTTGGTGGACCAGGTATATAGTTCAGGTACATACGCATTCATGGCGTCCGGGTAACCTAAGTCAGGCATCATTTTCTGGCCGTTGGCAAAAAGCTCTATATTCAAAAAATCCCAATGGTAGTGAGATAAGTGCATTCCATAAGTGAACGCAATAGCCGTTTTATCGGCTTTGTTATTCAGGATACCTAAACCGTATCCGGCAAACAAACGGCTGGCTTGTTTTTCCACCGCTCTACCATCAGCTAATGCAGGAGTTTTGGGTAAAGTCTTTCGAAACAGGGATCCAAAGCTGGAGAACGAATTTTCACCGGTTTGGCCAATGCTGGCAAGCCAGTTGAGGTATCTCGGATCATGGTAGGCATCATAAGCAACCTCGTAAGTATCAGTACTTCGCCCTACTACTCCTCCCAAGGGAGAACCTGTATCTCCCCAATCTACGGTATATTTACCGGTCGCAACAATATTAAGCGGGCCATCAAAGAGCATTTTTAACCGGGGATCGTTATACAAATCTACACCGCCTTTTGCAAGCAACTCACTTAATACGGCAAGCCTATCTACCCAAATCATGTTATATCCCGGAGATTCCAGGGCTAACCCATCCCGGAAGATCTGGTTATAAAGTGCATAGCGGAGGCCGGTATGGTCCCTGTCATGGCCGGGTTCATCCACCAACAGGTGAATGTATTTTTTTGTGTCCATGTTTTGCCGTGCCAGTAATATATACAACAATGTCGTCTGATGCATCCCAAAATTACCTTCTATCTTTCCTTCAAAATAAGCATCCAGGGCTTCTTCCAGAAGATTTGCTTCTATGAACCCACGGATATCTTTGCCACTCTTCCCGTACAGCTTCTGCAATTCCGTATCTTCATCAATACTATCCCATATCCCATCATAAGCCTCAACGGCATCTTGTGTAAATCCTGTTTCCCAAATTGCATTAACTACTTTTCCGTTATAAACGCTGTTTTCAGCTTTCATCATCAGGCCATAACGAGATTGGTTGGCATAATCCATTTCTGGATATACCTGGGCCAGCCGGTATAGCATCACCGCCGCTTTATGGGCATAACGCTTATCTCTGGTGAGCAGGTAAGCCCTGCTTAAATCTAAAATACCCTGCCGGATATCTCTGTGCCATAACCAGTGATTGGCATAGGCCACAAACCAATACCGCTCTCCATCCGGAGCTACCCATCCCCAGCCATCATCTACATATTGTGTGTCCCAGCCTTTTTTGTCTTTGAAGCCACTTTTATAATAGCTTTCATAGTCATTGGATGGATAGGTTTCGCCGCCAACGGGGCACTTTACTTTAAAAGGGTGAGCGATATCAATGATCCAGGGATAATGTCCGCCTTTCTTGAACACCTCGCTACCATGTACAGGGCATCCCCTGGCATTCAGATCGAAGGCACGCGGTACCCTGGCGCTTGTCAATAAACTGCGCAGCATTTCATCTTTCCATGATAACCATTGGTCTGCTGCCTTTATTAGTCCTTCTTTAACCTGTCTTGCTTTGGGATAGCGCTCAATATTTGACCGGGCAATGGCCAAATCCTCGTCCTTAAAGATCATACGTTTGGTTTTCAAAGGATATTGTGGTACACGTTCCGCCTTCTCCTGAAAGGGAGGTATTTGTAGCGTACTTTTTTTTGCCTTCTGAGCCTGGTGTGTGAAAACCAGTGATTGACTCCTGATTGCTTTTTCCCAAAGATCATAACCCTGTGCTGTTAAATGTATCTGGTCTGCAGCAAACAATTCCGGCTTAGGTTCTCCTTTTTCGTTTAACATAGAATGGTAAATATCAATGTAATGGAGATGGGAGGACTCAGTAATAGTCAATTTCTTCACTTTGTCATTAAGCGCCACGATAGATTGAAGATGCTTTTTCATTTTCCCGCTCGGCTTTACAGAAATAAAGTAAACAACGCTTTGAGGAAGTTTTTTTCTTATTTTAGAATATAGCTCAAGAAAAGTGCGATACACCTCCTCTACCGTTCTGCCTTTTCCAAAATCATTTTCACCTGCGTACAGGAACAGAGCAGAAGGCTGGTATGGGAAAATAATATCATCAGCATAATGCAAAATATCTTTGTACTCACTTCCTCCAAAGCCACGTTGAATGATAGGATAACCTGCAAAACGTTTTTTCAGGTCATCCCAACGGCGGATTGAAGAACTGCCGACAAATAAGATACCTCCCTTTTCAGGAGAAGACAAGCTGTCCTGCTTTTTAAATTCCCGGATACTGGTATAAAACGGCCATTCAGCCTGTGCGGTTACCTGGATAAAAGAACCTAAAAATAAAAAGAAGAAAAGAGTAAGTTTTTGCATTTTGATAATATTTATAAACTATAAGATTTGCCGGATAGATATGAAGTTCAGTCCAACCTTATAGTTTTTGTTCGCTGTTTCAACTCATTCACCAGACTGATTGCTTTCAGTTTCCCATATAAAAGGAACCGAACTGGTATTAATGGTACCCGTAATGGTACCCGAACCTGTCCAACCCTTTGATTCAGCCCCATAACCTGCCGTACTGCTTAAAATAACAGCGCTGTCAGCTAATCCGGTATAAGAATTATTAAATATTTGCACTTTCTCAGGGAAGATCCCAAAATTACTTTCCAGGAGCGCCTTTTTTTGTTGATCCGTGCCTCCGGTTAATATGGCTCCTTCTGCCGGAGTTAATAAATAGTTATACCCCGGTGCAGTGTAACCCTTGCTTAAGAATGCAATTGTAGTAACATCGGCAACTTTGCTGCTAAAATTATTATCTGTAAAGGCATAATTTGTCGCAAAAGATTCGTCTCCCGGAAATGGTTTGCCATCATTGAATAAAGGCATGGAAATAAACTTAACGTTAGCAACATTCCAGGAATGGACAAAAGTGCAACCTTTTACTACACCATAATCGCATTTATCCCTGAACCGGATATAATCGCCCGTACAATCTTCAAAATAGCTGTTTATTACGCTGATATGATGCGAACCGTAGGCATTGTATATCATGTGCGAGGCCGAATTACGGCCTATCCGCTTAAATGTACAGTTTTTAAATATGATATGATGTGTACCTTCTCTCGTTGCACCTGTGACTCCATAAATGACACCCCTGATATCCATCCAGGTACAGTTCTCTATCAGAATATGATTTGTAGTGTATCCCGGGGTTGAAGTTATGTTTAAGACATTATTAATACTTCCATTACCAGTGAAATGAAAGTTCTTGAGCGTTACATTAACCGAATTGTTTATTTCTATAACATGTGGCCTGGTATTCATCGGAGAGTCTGTTGCCAGAAGAGTAAAAATCGTGGTATTTAACGGATCGCCTTCCAGCAGTAGTGTATTTTGAACGTTACCCATTTTGGCAATTATAAGCGCATTTTCTGTATAAGCCCTATGGTAATCCCCGCCTGAGAACTTAACAATAACGGGCTGGTTAGCCAACAGATACTGTACATTCTTCCAGAAAGCCGTTCCGAGAAAATCCGCTGCATTGGAAGCAGAAAGTCCATTCCCGTTTCCAATAACAGTTGGTGCAACATACCTGATAATCTGTGCACTGCTATGCAGATAAGCAAAGGACCATAATAAAAAGAGTAACAGTTTCTTCATAAAATTGATTTCTTTCATTGTATTAGGACATGGACTTTGGCCCGTTTCTAACTGTAATCAAAAGTATTTAAACTGTTTTGCTATGGGGTAGATTTTTGTTTTTACTATTCTTTCCGGAAAGAGTAATCCAGGCCTTTTATGACAGCATTGACTCTCTTAAGAGAGGCATTGGTAATTCTTTCCGAAGCATTTTTTTTCAACATTAAAGAGTAGCTTTTGTGAACCATAATATCTTCTCCCGAATATTCAGGCATGTTTAGCTTACGTTTTGATTTTTCCTGGGTTTCAAAATAGCCTTTTTCCATAAAAGTGATGTTGCGGATAACCATTATACAAGCTCCATCTTTATACCCCAACTGTAAATCATAGGTCATGTACATGCCAAACGTTTCGAAAAGATTATCTGAGAAGTCTATATAATCAGTTACCCGGCAAAGGGCATAATCATCGTTATTGACCCGAAATCCACCGGAGTATGGGTTCAGTTCGTTATTCAAATAGGAAAGCGCTCTTTTACGGAATTCTTCCTTACCCAAATCAAACTTAAAATCAACGCTAAATACAACCCTGTCGCCCGCCAGGGGAATGGAATCTTTCCCGAATTGAACAAGTTGGGCATATCCCATCCAGGGGAGAAAGAAAACAATGGAGAATAACATTAATCTTTTCATACAAAATAGGATATTTCTGGTTGCAATATAAATTTGAAATGAAAGTATTTTATGTAAAGTTGCCTATATAAGGCTCCGAAAGGACTCCCCATATAGGCAACACTTTGTAAAATTATACTTTTTAACGCAATCCTGCTGTATTTTAAATCTGATAATTATACTATCAAATTGCAAAAACTATAAAGTTTGCCTTGATAGATATGAAGCTTAGGTTAAGCTAATTCACTACCCAATATTTATCGGTTGCATTAAAATTTTCAAATACATAAAAATCGCCATTCCCTTCCATACCAAACAGTGTTGTTCCAACACTTATTATCTTTTTGAACCGGTTCCATCCGCTGCCAATACGGCTTTTGGAGCCAATCACACCGCTTACAGAAGTCGGGAAACTCCACAGGTAACCGTCGGCGTCCACTCCCAAAAGCGTTTGACGATTAAACATCAGAAGCGGATTATATATGGCGAATCCTGTTCCTACTGCAACTCCATTAGGCGATCCCCAGGTTGCATCGTTTCTCGCAAACCAGGTTTTCATCTCCCCGCTGGTAGCAGTCATAGAAAAGAAATAACCTCTTGCAGGAACAAAGGCCGGGAAGGTGAAACCTGTACCGAAAGAGGCGCTCAAAACTGCCAGCTTACCATCCACGATCCGGTGCATAGATACTGCGTTGGCCGCTGTTATCCCGATAAACCTATCATCATCATAGAAGAAAAAATCCCGGTAAGTAGCACGGGGTACAATGCCGGAATATGATTCGGATTGGGTCAATTCCCCTCCTGCGTTTAATGTATATACTTTTATGTCGCCGGCAGCATTCCACTCATATAATGTCTCTCCGTTACGGTCAAAATATTTACTACTCATATTCCCTGTGAAGGAAATTTTTGTCCCTCTTTCAGCTACTGCCGTGGGAGCCTTGAATACTTTATAATCATTAATAAGAGTATCTATACCTTTTGGTGAAAAAAAGACCGTACGGAAACGGAACTCCCCACCATCCGGAAAATCTTCCAATTTAACGTTGTTCGTATCCCGTTCAATTTTTATCGTTTTTTCCTCTCCATGGGCGTTCTTATAATTTATCTGCGAATAGACTACGCTATCGCCGGGCGTTGCTGCTGACAATTTCAAATTATAAATTGACTGGGAATAATCGAAGTCAAATCCTGTAAGCGTACGGGCGCGCAAGCCATCGACAAATTTTGCCCCCCATACATTTACCGAAGCCGAAGAATACAGCGATGTCTCTCCCTCTTTATTCACATTACGGAACTCAAAGAGTGTAGTGCCTTCAGGCAAATTTTTAACTATAAGCGAATCTTTTTGTACGCCCGCAGTGGTACGGTTAAATTCTTTAACGGCTGAATCTTTCCGCATATTCCAGTAAATAATAGTACGGTCTATCTTTGGGTCGGAGCTGATGTACCATACCAGCTTGGCTCTGCCCAATCCTGGCAGAGATACAATAGAGTCCACCTTTCCCAGGTAAACCTGCTCAGCTCTTTCGGCATACTTGCGCTGGATGTCATCCATTTTGTTACAGGATGACAATGCCAGGATAAATGCAACAAGGCCTAATGTTAGCGGAAATAATTGATGTAATTTTTTCATTTGCTTTAAATTTTATTCCATTTTTTATTCTTGCGGAACAGTGTTGTCACCATAGAAAGTAATCTCTCCCATTGAGAAATAATTAGTAGTCGGAGGGGGCATTATACTCGCAACCTCACGGGCAAAGAGCCGGATATACCTAACAGGCTTGGCATCAATGGGCATTTCATATTCGGTACCGTTTGCACCCAATGCGGCAATTGCTGCATTGTCCGGAGGCACCAGTCTGTCATAACGCGGTATGGCGTGCCATCCTAAATATTGCCAATCGTCCTTAAAGGTCCTGGAAGGAAGCTCGGTAGCCGTACCAATTCCAAAGCCCGCTAAATTTCCATTACGAGTGCTGTACTCATCTAACCAATAAGGCCTGTCTGCCAGCTTATCGAAATCAATTTTATTGGTGCCCCATGCTTCCCATTGCGTAATATTCACCTGCCCGTAAACAGAGTTAATATGATAACCGTGAATAACAATGCGGCTGAGCTTTACCACCTGCTTCATGTCGAAGGTGATAGACAAGCCGGCGCTTCCGGATTGGCTCAGCCAGCCGTGGCCCGAGGTGTTAACAATATTATCATAAAGAGTACTGAAAGCATGGCTGGCGCCTGCAAGGCTTGTAGTATTATCAAAAGGAATGCTGGCACGGTAATCCCCATACGGCTTGGGTACCATGGTTTCAAAGAAGGGGCTGGTTGTCAGCCAGGTAGTATCTGATATATTCCCCCATTTGTCCTCAAACGTCAGAGCGAATGTGGTCTGCTTAGATTCAAATCCCCGGAAAGAATGCCGGTCACTATCCAGGGTAGTGAAGTACATCTCTTTGGTCTCCAACTCATTATTTTTAGCTGCGTTTTTGTACATCAGGCGCACGCCCAATTCTGTAGTTTCTGGGTTTTTCCAGGAGGCTATCACACCCCCAAACCCTGGTATGAGGTTTAGCGATTTGTGCGCAATACTTACAAGCGACTCCATAGGCACAAACTCCACCTCAAGAGGTTGGGACTTTTGTTCTTGTTTATTTATCTTATACAGCTTCACCTTCACCTTATCAGTTGTATTAAAGCCTTCGATGGTAAGCGAATTTTTGTAAATGGATGATTTTTCGGTAAATAACTTTCCGTTTCGCTCATACTCAGCCATTACATACAATATCTCCGGGTCTCTTGGTATATCATAAGTAATTGTGGCCCCACCGTTAATGGGCGTCACCTGGTATCCTTTCAATGGTTCTGAATTCCATGTACCCCCCGCCGGCCTGTCGTTTTCAGGCTTGCAACCGAAAAAGACAGTCAGTGCAAAGGTTGCCATTATAAAATACATATTCTTTCTCATAATAACCTTGTTTTATTTTTAATTAAATAAACTTCAAATACATCTATCCTTTTTAAGCTCTTTAAGAGAATCACCATCCATAAGTCTGTACCAGGTTAGAGTTGATCCTCAGGTCATAATCGCTGATAGGGTACAGGTAATCCTTAAATGAAACTTGCCGTGCTGCGCCATATACGAAAGGAGTATAAAATCCCTCATCCGTTTTTGAAAGTCCCCATGACATACGGGGCAGGCTCCAATAATCTTTGGCTATTTTCCAACGGCGGATGTCCCAGAAACGCTGCCCTTCAAAAACTAACTCGATCAACCGTTCTTTCCGTATAATATCGCGCATGCCGTTTTTGGTTCTCGGCGCATTGGGATAATAGGATGCATTTTGCCATGACTCTACCACGCTCTTCAGCCCGGCTACAGCTCTCACTGAATCAATCCAGTAATAGACGTCCCCATCGGGAGCGGGCTTTACTTCATTCAGCGCTTCGCTGTAGAGAAGGTACAGGTCTGACAGGCGTATTAAAGGAAACTGATATGGGTATGGCGTCCACCCGAGAGTAGTGGTACCCTGGCTGGCAGACGATTCAAACGCCTCGATCTTTTTGGGGGTATAGCTTCCCTGTCCTGTAGCAGTCCCTATCTCACCAGGACGGCTTTTAATAAAAGGCCCGAATGACTTTCCACCATTGTTGTCGAGGACAGTGGTAGAAGACTCCCAAAATCCCCGGTCGAATCCTAAGTCTGCATAAAAACGCGGCTCACGGTTAAAGTGCATAGACGCAGTAACCTCGCCTGTGGCAATATAAGATTGATGGTTATCGGCAAGAGTTGCGCGGCGTGGTTGGTACCTGTTGGCATAATCAAAATATTTATCTTCCTCTATAGGTACTCCATTGTTAGAATAGAACAATTCTCCCACGTGCCAGGATGCCGAAAGATAATTAACATAGGAAGGGCTCAGGTCTGTAGGGTATAAAAACTGGTAAAGCATCCTAGGCATATTCCCGAGAATATTATAACCGAGGTTGGTAGAATATCCCTTTCCATCGGCAAACTGTTCCTGGGTTGCCCAGATCACCCCCGAATTCTTATCAAGGTCTTCGGTAATTGCCTTCCTGATAGTCATCTCCTGGACCAAAGTATCATTCATAGCAAATGTTTTGGCGCCGCCGGCATACTTATTAAAATGATACAGGCGGTAGCCTGCGCTATGGCATACATCAATCGCTTCCTTAATAGCCGTAGCAGCCCTTTCCCATTTTTTGGGATCGTATGTCTGTGATATCAATTGTTTTCCGCGCTTATCTATCCAGCCTGCATAATCGGTATTGCCATTGAACAGCGGGCTTGCCGCCCATGCCAATACCTTTGCTTTTACAGACAGTGCAATACATTGTGTGATCCTTCCCCGCTCAGCTGCAAAATTCGGAAGCACCAATGGCAGGTCAGGCATCGCTTCATCCAACAGGCTTACAATATAATCTACACATTCGTCCACTGGCTCGCGATACGCTCTTGATTCCTCCGGAGTAGCCGAGACAGGAAGATTTTTCTTGACCAATACAATGGGGCCGTATAATTCCATCAAAAAGAAATGGTAATAAGCTTTCAGGAATTTTACCTCAGCGACCCATCTTGCCCTTTCGTATTCGTCAATATCCCGTGGGATATGGGCGTTTTCAAGAAAAATATTGCAATCGCGTATTGCCTGGTACAAAGGTTCAACCGATCCTTTTCCGCTAACTGCTCTTCCCGACCAGTAATCCTGGTAAGGAGTGTTGGAGTTCTGGAGCCCTTTGGAGATCATACCGGCTAACGAATTTCCCGCCCTTGATTCTGTCCTCCAATCAAACTCATCCGTACTGGTAAAGTAGGCCGGATAATAGAAGGGATCAGTAGGGTCTGGCAAACCGGAGTAACAGGTTCTCATAAACCGTTCCATTACCGACCGGTTTGAAAAGGCATGGTCAAGCGTAGCAGTATCATTAGGCACTACATCTAAAAATTTGTTGCAACTCATGATCCCTATCAGGGAACAGGCCGCCATTATTTTCATTAAACTCTTCATTCGTAGATAGTTTGTTGTTAAAATTAATTTTTAGCAGTTATTTAAAATTTACATTCACGCCAAGGTTGATCACCCGTTGTACCGGGTAGCCCAGGCCATTACCGGCCATTTCGGGATCCCACATCTTAAATTTAGACCAGAGAAGAAGATTGGTTCCGCTTACATAAAAACGCAGGGAATTGATAAAAGCCTTTTTTGTTAGCCTTCCGGGCAGGGTATATCCGATTTCGGCTTGCTTCAATCGTACAAAAGTCCCGTTACGCAGCCAGTGCGTGCTGGATACATTATTATTTGCAATGGCGTATTCAGATAACCGTGGCCAGAAAGCATACACATCCCGGTTGTTTTCAGACCAATGATCATCTGCTATATACTGCAACAAGCCTCTTTGCCCGGAGTTAATGAATGGTGTGATGGCATCAGGTGCAATAAAGAACGAGGAACGGGCAGATCCCTGGAAGAAAACAGAGAGGTCAAATGCTTTATACCCGATAGAGAAACCAGTCCCATAGATGATCTCAGGCATAGTTGGGAAACCAATCGGAACCATATCGTCATTATTGATCACTCCATCATTATTAATATCCTTGTATTTGATGTCTCCTGCGCCGTACTCTCCAAACTGTTGCCTGGGTGAATTGGCTACCTCTTCATCGTCAACAAACAAACGCTCAGCTATCAATCCCCATTGTTGGCTCAGCTTTGTTCCGATTTTTGAACGCCAGGGAACGTCGCTGTAATCAGGCTCTTCGTAATCTTTGTATTTACCGATTGCATAAGTGAAATTACCATTGACAGTGAGCCAAAGGTGCCTGTTAAACGATTTTTGATATTTCAATTCCGCTTCAAAGCCATTGCCCTCGGCAACGCCTAAATTGGCTTGCGGGGTCACGCGAAGCCCCATCGTGGTTGGAACACTGGCCCTGGATAGCAGAATATTAGACCGGATCTCATGGAAGTAGTCCACAAGAAGGGTGAAATCATTATACAACCCAAGTTCTATCCCCAGGTTCAACTTCTTGGCTATCTCCCAGGTGATCAGATCATTAGCATATCTGTTAATGGTTATTCCATCCCGATAACCACCGTTGGGTTGTAGCCTGTCACCAAACCAATACCCTGCCCCGTTCATATTTACCTGGGACAGATAAAAGAAGCGGTCATACAGGGAGCCGATCTGATCGTTACCTACTTTACCGTAAGTAGCCTTTAGCTTCAATGTAGTGATAATATCTTTCACACCCGACATGAACGCTTCATTGCTTACCATCCACCCGGCCCCTACAGAAGGGAAGAAGCCAAAACGGTTTTTCTTTGCAAAACGCTCGGTGCCGTTATATCCATAGTCGAACTCTACGAAATACCGGGAATCGTACCCGTAAGCTAACCTGCCGGCTGATGAAATATTTCTATGCGGTAAAGAAGCCTGGATCTGATCAGAAACCCGTTGGTCTATGTTGATAGCGCCGGTTTCAGACCTTATGGTACCTACCAGCATGGCGTTGAAATCGTGCTTTTCATTAAAAGTCTTGTGATAATTTAAGTTGGCCTCCCCATAATTAGCTGCGTTAACAGTCCTGGTGCCAGGGCGATAGCCGAGGTATTCAGTTCCGCCTCCAGGCCCATCAGGGTTAAGCGCCATCAAACGGTAAGATTTGTCCAACGTAGTGGCGAGGGAATAATAGAACGGGCTGTAGCCGCGGTATAGGTCATAATAAGCGCTCCGCATTACATTGTAAGTGCCTTTGAGGGTAACTCCTTTCAGGGCGCCGGTAAACTTGTGCTCCATTTCCAGTTGTAGCAGCAGCATGGATTGTTTCGATTCCCTAAAAGAGCTGACCACATTGGCCAGGGGATTTATTAACTTATTTTCTGCATCCCTACCGAAAAGAATGTGCTTGGTGAACTCATTCGCCGAATCAGCCGGATAGTACGGCAGAAAGCTTACCGGGGATGCATTACGCGCCCACTGAAATACGGCTGCTCCGCCACTCAGGGTTTTACCCTGCCAATCTGTTGTACTTGCATCGGGGCCCATCTGATCATCAAATGAGCCATAAGCGCGCACAATTCCCGTAGTGGTCGGTGCAAACTTGATGGTCACGTTAGAACGGATCTGAAGCCGGTCAATATTTATATTGTTATTAAAGAGGTTCTCTTTGCTCTCTTTAAGAATACCCTGATCGTTTTGGTAGTTAGCAGAGAGGTAATATTGTACCGACTGCCCGCCACCGGTTAGGTTCAGGTTTGCGCGGCTGGTGGGTGCATGATTTTCCAGGAGATAATCGTACCAGTTCACAGATGGGTAAAGAAGTGGGTCGGTACCTAGCTCAGTACCTCTTATTTTATACGGAGAATAAGGAAGCATTACCATAGCGTCACGGGTCCTTACCCCTTCGTTGTGGAGCTTCATATACGTAACGGGATCAGCAAGCTTAACTAATTGGGAGTTATAAGAGTTGGAGCGTTCTGCCCTTGCATTGATGCTCAGCTTGTCTATTTTACCTTCCTTGGTTTTTATCAAAACAACGCCATTGGCGCCGCGCGCTCCATATAAAGCCGCAGCGCTGGCGTCTTTCATTATTGAGAAGGAGGCGATATCGTCCACGTTCAACCGTGCCAGGTCATTGGTGGTCATTTCTACTCCATCTATCAATATCAGCGGGTCTTTTTTACCGGATGTGCTGAAAGAGGTAACACCACGGATAAAGAATTCAGCATTGTCCAACCCCGGCTCTCCTGACCGCTGGTAGGCAATCACACCGGCCATTCTGCCCGCGAAAGCTGCCGTAAGGTTGCTTGCAGGCACTCTCAATGTAGTAGGATCTACGGTAGTAATAGCGCTGACCACACTTTCTTTCTTTTGATGAGTACCAAAAGCGGTTATAACCACTTCCTCCATGCCGGTTGTTGATTCATCCAGTACGATCCGTATTTCGGAAAGCCCTTTGGTGTGCATCTCTTTGGTAGCAAATCCAACCATTGAAAATACCAAAATCACATCATCATTAGGAACAGTGAGGGAGAAATGCCCGCTCATGTCTGTCGTGGCGCCGATATTCGTTCCTTTTACAGTAACACTTGCACCTATCAAACCAACTTCATCCTTGTCGGTAACGCGGCCGGTAATTGTTTTGGGGGGAAATGCTTTAGGCCTTTCAACATAGCTAATTGGTGAAACACGGCTTTCCATGCCCATATATTCATTCTCCCCATTTCTAAACAGGTACCGGGGCAAATCATGTTCTGCCACATCAAAGGATTTATCAGCTTTTAGTTTCCTTGAAGAAACAAGATAAAACCGCTCGCGTACTTTTTCAAAGTTCAGGTCAAAAGAAGCTAATGCTTTATTTAACGCGGTTTCCGGAGAGGAGAAAGCCGACACATCAAGCATCAGGCTCTTATCTTTTACCAGCCCGCTCTGGTAAGCAATAGAAATATTAAACCTGTTTTCTATCTGCTTTAATACATTTTGCAGAGATGTAACACTGAGGCTACTATTCATTTTTTGGGAAACACTTGTATAACTAATCCTGTTTACGGCCAGGCTTTGTGTGTTTGACGGTAGCGCCATCAGGAAAGGCGACAACACAGCTATTATAAAAGCAACCAGTTTTGTTTTCATGCAATATATTATTTAACTAATAAAAAATAACTATATAAATTATAAAATTCAATTTTATTTTTGGATCAATACACCATCCCCCTTCTTGTAAAAATGTACATTGAACGCTTTCTCAAATTGTATGATCATAGTATCTAAGTCATACACGATCGGCATAGAGCCCGAGATCTTATAGGCCAATAAATTATGGTCATTAATAACCACATCTTTACCGAAGGTTTGCTTAATGAATGATACAGCATCTTCCAGAGAATAATTATCCATTTTTAACCTGCCATTGGCCCATAAGTCAATCTTTGCGGCATCCACTTCTTTTTTCAAATAATCTCCCTTCTTTTTGCTATAGCTCACCATTTCACCAGGTTTCAGATATAATTGGGTTTTGGTATTATTGGATGGTTCCTCAATTTCAAGCTTAATACTTCCATGTTGTAACATCACTGCTATCTGATCCTCCCTGTTATTTACATTGAAACTGGTTCCTAATACTTCTACTGATAATTTGTCGAAAGTGTGTACAATAAATTTTTTATTATCCCGGGTGTGCCTCACATGAAAATATGCTTCACCTTCCATCCATACTTCACGTTCGTTACTGTTTTTTTCAGAATATACTAACCTTGAATTAGCATTTAAAGTGACTTCGGAGCTGTCCGGCAATATTAGTTTCTTCACTTCCCCAAAGTCGGTACGGGCGCTGAATGAAATATCTTTTAAGGGCGAATGGCCTTTATTGAACCATGAAACGGAAGTCACAACAATACCTGTAAAAACGGCTGCTATCAAAAAACGCCATTTACTATACCGGTTGCTCCTTTTTTTAGACAATTTTATTTCTTCAGCTACTGTTTCTGTTTCTATACTATTGATCGCATCTTTTACAGATTCCCAAAGTTGTTGTTTTTCCTCATCTGAAAGTGAATAAGAATGATAATTGACAGAGTGTACTAATTTAGTGGCTTCATTGATAACCGCAGTGTTTGCAGGATGTTCCTGTATCCACGACTTCCAGAAATGGGTATTCTTTACGTCAGGATGTAAGACCCAGTTTTGAAAATCTTCATCCGATGCAAAATCCCTGGCTGTATATAAATAATAGTTTTTCAATTTCAATTCTCCGTTTCTTTTTACATAGAAACAGAGAATGCCAAAATCTCATCACTTTTTTTGTACTTTTTTTAACAATGAGCTATTTTTTTGTCAAAGTGAGATTTATCAGATAAAAAAAATAGTAAAAAAAATTGAAGGTAGCCAATCTTAGATTGGACTTTTGATCAAAATTATTGGCAGTGGGGTTAGATATCTGGCTTGGGTATCAGGTTACGGGGGCATTTCAACGATACCCTTATATCTGCTTTTTGGGGTGAGGAAGTCTATTACTTTTTTTTCAGCGAAGCGCGTATTTTTTTCACAAATGCAACAGATGCTTCGGCAACGTCAGCAGCCTGGGCATCGGTCAGTCCCAGTTTGGTAATAAGGTTACGAACTTCTTCAGCCTTGCCTTCGATCTTGCCTTCAGCCTTGCCTTTTTCAATGCCTTTTTCGATGAGTTTGATGCTTTCCCTTTCCTTTAACATTTCAACGATACCCATGTGTCTGCTTTTTTGGGTGATGGAATCAATTTTGCTGTCAAATTTACTATTATTTTCGGGATCTATAAAAGCGATATAGTTTCTGATAAAATAGAATACTCCCCAAATGACAGGTTTGGAAAATTTTTGTCTTAACAGTTTGCGTGCAAGCCCAAACTTCATATCTAACAAAGCATTGTCTGTAAGTTTGTTGCCTTGTGTGGCCAGCAATGCGGTGAGAATAACGAATGCAAAAGGATTATTGCTTTGCTGTAAAACTTCGGCGTCCTGTTCAATAATTTTATAGCTGTTGAAGCGGTAAAGAATTTCTGTTCCCAGGAATTCGGAGCGGTAGGTTGTGGGATGAAATTTTTTGTCTCTTCCGGTTAACAGAACAACAGCGGTAAGGCGTTGGCGGTAACGGTCGAAAATGCGGTAATAGTAGGTAAACATCCTTTCTTCAAAATGCTGATCGGTGTATCCCTGCACTTCCACATGTACCAGCACCCATTGTTCGTTGCCTTCGCGGGTGTAGGCCTTTACGAGTTTGTCAACATGTTTGGGAGATTTGAGGTCGGCGTCAACAGCAATCTGCGCCATTTCCTTATCGAGGTATTCAAAGCCTTTTTTCATGTCGAAGATATCATCAGCATTGCTAAAAAAGAAGCGAAGGAAATCGGCAAACAGATCCTCAAGTATGCCTTTCCATAAAGAATCGTCAAACTTCATTGCTGTGTTGTTTTGTTCCTGGCAAATTAAGTTTTTATCAGATATCGTATATGTTGTTTGGGGTAATTTGTACCGTAGATACCGGATTGGAATGCATCCGCCTTATTGAAAAAACGGGACCACTAACAAGAAAATAAAAATGCGTCCTTTAATGAGCCAATTGCCTTAGAAATAACATTATAAACTGACTCCACTTTCATCATCATTAGCTTTGCTATTTCATCGTAGGAAAGATTTTGATAGAAGCGCAAATAGATAGCTTCACGCTGGCGGCGGCTTAGCATAGCGATTCCTTCATGAAGTTGTTTCACCTGTTCGCGGTAAGTCTCATCCTGGATGATCACATTCTCCCTTGATGGGATCAGTTCAAAGTCGAACTTGTCTCTCAATTCTTCCGTATAATTCCGCTTGCTCTTTTCCAGGGACCGCAATAGCCTGCGGCGAAGGCTGCTTATTAAATAATACCGGATATTTTTTACGTCATTGCTTAAATGTTCACGATCGAGCCATAAGCACTGAAATAGATCCTGCAGGCAATCTTTTACTCTTTCTGCGTCACGGCAAAAATGCATTCCATAATGGTAAAGGTCATCAATGTGCGTACGGTAAATTAAGTTAAGCGCTTCGTGGTCTCCTTTGCAAAATCTTTCCCAAACACTTTCATTTAAAGCAGTAATTGTCAAATTACTTATGTTCTCGGCAGCGGTTGTTTCCTTCATAATCAAGGTGTAGTTTTGGTTAAAAGTATGGCGGCATTATATTGAGCAGTATTACCAAAAATCATACTAAGAATAAATAGTAATGAGTACAAACAGGGGAGCAAGATAATAATAATTTATTATCCCCTATAAATAATTTAAAAAAAATTACTACCATATTGTGAATAAAAAATTTAGCCAATAGATATTATTGGAATAATGAACCTGATGGAAAATTATAATTGTACTATTATTTATGATATAATAATCGCTTAGCAGTTTCCATATAAATTTTAGATTCTTTTCTTGTCTTAATCCGATACTTTTGCCTCTTTATTTGGTTTCTTCCTGAGATCATTTATTTGCATTTGTGATGAATTATAGAATATGGAAAAGAATTTTTTGAATAATATTTTTCAAAAGCAACAACAAAAAGAACAGGTGCCCCCGAACGCAGTAATTGCGGGATGGGCTTCCGGCCTTATCTGTATATTGTATCCTGAACTATCGAGATGTAGCTATCCTTCTGTTGAAGCAATAGATAAAGAATTTAAAAGAATGGAGCGGAAGCTGGTTCACATTCTTGATAAAACCAGGCCGTGCGCCAATTGCAACCATGAAGCGATGAGCACCCGGTTTTTTCAACAACTGCCGGAGATATACAGGATACTCAACACCGATATTGATGCCATTCAGCAGGGAGACCCCGCGGCAAGAACTGAGTTTGAAATAATCCGCGCCTACCCGGGATTTTATGCGTTGTCATTTTATCGTATTGCCCATGCGCTGCATCAATTGAATATTCCTCTTTTGCCACGGATACTTACGGAATATGCCCATAGCAAAACCGGCATTGATATTCACCCCGCTGCCCGGATAGGAGAACATTTTATGATTGACCATGGCACAGGTATAGTAATAGGCGAAACCTCCGTGATAGGAGAGCACGTGAAAATGTACCAGGGCGTAACTTTGGGAGCGCTGAGCGTACATAAAAGTATGGCCGCCCAAAAGCGGCATCCTACCATTGAAGACCATGTGATCATCTATTCAGGCGCTACGATTTTAGGTGGCGATACTGTGATCGGAGAAGGATCTGTTATTGGCGGAAACGTTTGGCTGACCAAATCAATAGCGCCTGGCTCCAGGGTATATCACAATCCTGAAATTACGGTAGTTAAAACCAAATTCATAGATAATAATATATAAGATGGCAACAATTTTAAATTTAGTAGGTAACACTCCATTAGTAGAGCTTAAACGCCTTAATACGGATCCAAATATAAAAATATATGCCAAGCTGGAAGGCAATAACCCGGGCGGAAGCGTAAAAGATCGCCCGGCGTTATATATGATGCAAAAAGCCCTGGAGAGAGGAGATATTGATCATAATACAAAGCTAATAGAAGCAACCAGCGGCAACACCGGAATTGCACTTTCATTGATGGCGAATCTTTTTAATATGCAAATAGAGCTTGTAATGCCTGTCAGCTCTACCCGCGAACGCGTGTTGGCCATGAAGGCTTTTGGTGCAAAAGTTACCTTGCTTGAAACAATGGAAGGTTGCCGTGATTATGCGCAGCAAAAGGCTGACAGCGGCGACTATTATATGTTGAATCAGTTTGCCAATGAAGATAATTCCCTGGCTCATTATAAGACTACAGGCCCTGAAATTTGGAGAGATACCAACCAGGGCATTACTCATTTTGTAAGCGCTATGGGCACTACCGGTACCATTATGGGATGCTCTGCTTTTTTTAAAGAAAAGAATCCCGCCATACAAATAATTGGATGCCAGCCTACCGAAGAATCTTCGATACCTGGTATCCGCCGGTGGCCGAAGGAATATGTCCCCACCATTTTCCATCCTGAAAAAGTGGATAGGATTATAGATATTTCCAAGGAAGAGGCTGTAGAGGCTACCCGCTTGCTGGCAAAGAAAGAAGGCATATTTGCTGGCGAGAGTACAGGAGGCGCTGCATCGGCTGCTTTACGGCTAAGCAGGGAAATAAAAGAGGGTGTCATTGTATTCATAGCCTGCGATAGGGGTGACCGTTATTTAAGTTCTGACCTGTTTGGATAGTAGGGACAGGTCGTGACCTGTCCGTTCATATTATTATTTTGGGACAGGTCGTGACCTGTCCGTTCTCATTATTGTATATTATACTGCACAAGGAACAAAACAGTGAATAATTTTATCCGGTTGGGGCGCTTTCTTTGGCGACCTGAACGATTTTCCAAGCTAATGGTTCAGACCGCTATCGCGTTCCGACCCGCACCTAAAAAACTCACGAATTTACCCCTTGCATTTTCATTACTGTATAATTATCATATCATTTAGGGACAAATCGTGACCTGTCCGTTTTCATTATTGTATATTACCATTTTAGGACAGTTCGTGATCTGTCCCTTTTCATTATTATATATTATCATCCCGGGACAGGTCGCGACCTATCCCTACATTTTAATTCCCGGCCAATACGGTAAAAAAGTTTACCGCTTTCCCCCAGCCAGTCTTAATGCAGGAATATAATACCTATTAGGACAAGATGCTACAATAAATTGACAATAATAAATAAAAAGTGCGTATATATAGTTTCTAATTTCGTAATGGAATTATTTAGGTAATATAAGTCTTGTGTAAGAGATAGCTAAAACAACGATGACATTACTTAAACTGCTTATTAACTGTATTAAATATTTGTCACAATTAAAAAATGTTCTAAATGAAGAAATGTTTTTCCTTTCATCAATTTTTTAATGAAAAGAATGATGTCAGCGCGCCAATAGGCCTTCGCTTTATTTGTGCGCTTATTATGATCGCATTTGCGCATATACCCCTGCAGGGCTTTTCCTATAATGAAGCTATTCATAATAAGGTAAAGCCTGGAGAAGTAATGGAGGCAATGACAGCAAATAATAAATTCCATGCCCTTGATACAAGGATCACCGGTATAGTAAGAGATGAAAAGGGTAATCCTCTTACTGGTGTATCGGTTGTTATCGTAGGCCAGCAAGGTGGAGTAACGACAGACAATTTTGGAAGTTTTTCTATAGACGCTCCACCGAACGCTCAGTTAAGGTTCAGCTATGTAGGTTACAAGACGATCACCGTACCGCTAAGTGGAAGAACTCATATTGAAGTTACCCTGAGCCCTGATGTATCTTCTTTAAGCGAGGTAGTGGTAACAGCATTGGGTATTTCACGACAGAAAAAATCGCTGGGATATTCTGTGAGTGAAGTAAATTCGGATAATCTGGTAAAGGCTTCCAATCCTAATGTTTTGAAATCATTAGATGGTAAGGTAAGCGGAGTAAACCTGACCAACCTCAGTAGCGATCCAACTTCTTCCGTATTGGTAAATATCCGGGGAACTACAACGATGCCTTCACTCAGCAGCGGCGGCACTGATATATCGTCCAAATCTCAGCCATTATACGTAATAGACGGAATACCTGTGGGCGCCCAGTCATTTACCTCTAAGGATGGGGTTGATTTTGGAAATATTCTTTCTCAGTTGAATCCGGAAGATATAGCTTCTGTTACCATTCTTAAAGGAGGCAGCGCAGGCGCTTTATATGGAGCACAAGGTGGTAATGGAGTAGTGATGATCACTACCAAATCCGGTAAAGGAGGCCAAAGAGGGCTGGGAGTTACCTATAATATTTCTGTCCTTGGAGACCAACCTTACCAGTTCTTTCCTGAACAAATGCAGTACGGTCAGGGAGAAAGAATTTATGAGTGGCAGTTTGACAATACGGATACGTGGGGGCCGCCCACTGATGGCAGTTTTACTGCCGACTACTGGGACGTAAAAGCTCAGAAATGGACAAACGGCCCACAGGTGTCTGCGCATGAAGACAGGGTGAAGGCATACCTTCAAACAGGCAGCACCATTACCAATAGCCTAAGCGTATTTGGTAATTATGATAAGGGGTCATTCCGGTTTTCCATGTCCAATATGGATAATATAGGTGTAATGCCGAATACCAAAACCAATCAAAAATCATTCAACCTGAATACAGAATACAAACTGGCCAAAAATGTAAAAGTTACAGCGACTTCAAGTTATTTTCATACGTATTCGCCTAACAAGCAAAATAGCGTAGGTTCCAACAGTGTTTTAAATTCTCTGCTTTTCAACTTCCCCAACAATCTTCAACCAATTTCTGATATGCACAATTACTGGCTTAAAGGATTCGAGGGAGTACTGCAAAATGGATCTATTATGAACCCGGATGGTGTTAAAGTGGAAAATGATAATCCCTGGTTTACTACTTATGAATATTTACACCGTTTTGGCCGCGATAATTACTTTGGCAAGCTCCAGTTAGATTGGCAGATCAACCATACGCTTTCTCTAATGTTACGCACAGGCATGGACAATGTAAAAGAAAATTATGAGTTAAGAAAATCATGGGGGTCAAGAAGTGATAAGTTTGGACAATTTGTAGAAGGTAATAACAACAGCACTACTACAAGTTCGGATGCTATTCTTACTTATCAAAATAATTTCAAAAAACTATCCTTATCAGCTTCAATAGGGGGCAATTATTCTTATTCCAATTCCAATACACTGGAAGTATCGGCAGGCGACCTCAGTTCGCCCGCATTGTTTACATTATCGAATGCTGCTCCCGGCACACTGTCTGTTTCAGACGGCGCCACTTCACCCTTTAGCACAAGCCAGGGATTCAGCGCTTATGCTCTTGCCAGCTTAGGTTATAACGATCAGGTATTTTTAGATGTTACCGGCCGTAATGATTTTAATGGCGCTTATGCCGAGCAAAAAATACAATACTTTTACCCCTCGGCATCGTTAAGCTGGGTCGCATCCGAAACATTTCATCTTCCAGAGGTATTTAATCTTGTAAAAGCCCGTGTGGCATTAGCCGACGTTGGAAATGGATTATTAAAGCGCAGGTCTATTGATACCTATTCTTTTGAAACAAATGATTGGGGAGCTGTAAAAACGGTAGTTCTTAATGCTTCCCTGGTAGATCCTAATATAAAACCTCAACACTCAATCACCAAAGAAGCGGGTGTAGATATTTGGATGCTTAATAATCGGATTAAGTTTGACTTTACCTACTTTGAAAAAGAACAAAAAGATCAATTAGACAACATACCCTTAGTAGCAGGAACGGGCTATACCGGTTTGTTGACCAATATTGGAGATGTAACCAGTAAGGGTTTTGAATCAGGATTGACCATCACACCGGTAAGGACTAAAGATGTAAGCTGGGATCTCTCAGGAAGTTTTACGCACTATAAAGCAACCATTACCAGGCTGTCAGATAAGTTTGCTCCTGCCGGATATATATTTGCCAACTATGATGGAAAAACGACTGTGAAACTGGCAAAGGGAGAAGAGATCGGAAATATCTATGAACAAAATGCAATATTGCGGGTGAAGACCGGTAAATATGCAGGAATGCCCTTACTGGATGGTGAAGGCGGAGAGTTTCAAAATAGCCCCAGCAACCTGGATCGCAAACAGTTAGCCAATTTCAACCCTGACTTTATCCTGGGGCTTAATACTACTTTAAGATACAAGCGTTTGTCTCTTAACCTGGTAGGAAGCCTTCGTAAAGGCGGCCAGTACATTTCGGTGAACCAGCAGTATCTTGAATCGAACGGAAGGGTAACTACTACTTTTGGCACTAAGGGGACCAATAATCCCTATTGGGAAGGAGGCCGTAATGCAGAACTGGGTGGATTGCCCTGGCCTGCCGCCGGATCCAGCAAATATGATGTTATCAATAATAACAATGACGGCCAGCGCACAGACGTAGTGAATGATGCCAGCTATGCTAAAGGTGTGTTCCTGAACCCGGATTACACAGGAGACCCCAAGAATGCTACTGATGCGGATTACATAGTAAATGGCGCAGATAAAAACAATACTTTTTATCAATATCCTTATAATAGCTACGGCGATGTGATTTGGAATTTTTCTTCTACACGCACCTATGATGCTACTAATTTTAAAATGAGAGAAATCTCAATTGCTTATACTCTGCCGGATCAATTGATCAGCCGGTACAAATTGAATAATTTGACGATTTCGTTAATTGGCCGGAATGTGTTTCAATGGAATAAATCGGGCCGCAATGAAGATCCCGAATCTGCATTCTCAGGTGTAGGTACCAATCAGGGTATCCTTAGGGCTACCTTACCGAGCATACGTTCTTACGGTATCAAATTAGGTGTTAATTTTTAATCTGTAGTCTAAAACATAAAAACAAAAAGTTATGAGATCAATTTCAATAAAAGTATGTGCAATTGTTTTAATGGCTACAGTTGCATCATGCAGTAAAGATGCGTTAAGAGTGAGAGACAGCCTTCAGCAATTGGATGCCGTAGAGTCGGTAAATGACCCTTATCTCTTATCATCCGTCATTAAGCAAACAGCGCTTTTTTACTCTAAGATGGGATATTGGGATTCCAGGCTTCCCGGCGCTGTACAGTACATTGAAAGAAATTACCAGGGAAGCGATAACTATTACAGCGGATTTAAACAACCATTGGATGACATGTATTCGGCAATGAATATCTTAAAATTGGTTGATGGGTCAATAGGGCTGGCTGATAAAAGAGGGTCCAAGGTGCATAAAGGAATTTTTACCATCTTTAGGGTACTCCTTTTTTCTTTTATGACTGATTATTATGGAGATGTGTATTATTCGCAGGCTCTCAAGGCGCGAGAGGGTATTTTATATCCTAAATATGATAAGCAATCAGATATTTATACCGGGCTGCTCAAAGAACTTGACGATGCCAATACGCTGATAGCAACAGGTACAGAGCCTGTTTCTTCTACTTACGACCTTGTATTTAAAGGCAACAAATCACAATGGCAGGCATTTGCCAATTCACTTAAGTTACGGCTATTAATGCGTGCTTCCAATAAATTATCTGATGCGGGGGCAAAAATAGCAGCGATTGTAAGCAATCCAACCGCTACTCCTATCTTTGCTGCTGCGGGCGATAATGTTTCGATTTCCTATATCGGCACTACAAAAGATAATTCATGGCCGGGCGGCACATTGAACGATAACGGTGGTTCGGAGTTTGACAGAAGAAGGCCTTGCAAAACACTGGTTGATAATCTGGCTACACTCAACGACCCCCGCTTGAAAGTATGGGTAGCTCCCGTTGAAAACCCATGGACCAGTGATCCCGCTCAGAATGGAGTTACAGTGAATACTACCGATCCCAATGGGTTTACTTATAGCTCTACATGGGAATTGATCAATCGCTCTGACTCTAAAATGTCGGCTTACCTGACACCAGATGTTTTGTTGGATTCAAACAAATTGTATGTAGGGTTTATTGCCGGGATGCCAGGTGACTGGAAAAACGGAAATGCCCATTGGAATACGGCTCTCGGTGGAGCTTATGGTAATTTTAAGGTTTCTAAGTTTTCGAAATTGTTCAGGCAAAACAGCCATCCGTTGCTGAAGGCCGTAATTATGAATAGCGATGAAGTACAGTTTATTTTGGCAGAAGCTGCCGCTAAAGGTTTGATAACCGGAAGCGCTGATACCTATTACAGAAACGGGATACGCTTTTCTATGAAACGGTGGGGAGTATCTGATGCAGATATTGCTACCTATCTGATGCAACCCTCTGTGGCCTTACCGGGCGATAAGGCGGGCCAGCTTGCGCAGATTGCCGATCAAAAATGGCTTGCATTGTTCTCAGTATCTTCTGAGGCATATCTTGATCTTAGAAGAACGAAACTGCCTAATATTTTCAGCAATGGTTATTTGAGCGGCTACCAGTTTCCTTTACGTTACCGCTATCCTGCTAATGAGCTTGGGCAGAACGTGGATGCATATAATGGTGGTGTTTCTGGCTTATCGCCCCAGGTGGATGATCAATACTCAAAAATGTGGCTATTGCAATAAATTAATATTTTATAGAAATAAGGCGAATCTTACCTGATTCGCCTTATTTTTTTGTTCAAAAAAAAATTATTCAAAAACAATGAATCGAAAAAAACAACACATCGCTTTTCTTCTCTTCGCTTTAATGGCGGTATCGTATATATCAAAAAGCCAAATCCCCCAACACAGAGATAATCTTTTTACACAGGATTATAGCATCAAATTCGTAAACGAAGATAACGATGCACAATTGCTGAAAGTAGTTTCTGACCGGAATGGTTATATCCAAATACTATCCTCAAAAGGGTTGCTGCGTACCCGTGCCGGTGAGTTCCTTTTTCCGGGAACACTCGTTACTGATGAACAGGACAAACAAACTTCTGACAAGAAGATTGCGGGAATAGGAACTTACCAGGATCAGTTGGTGTATGTTGACAACCAGGCTGTGTTAAGCAATGCCTGGGCCGGTAAGTTATTTTCAAGGCATACTATGCCTGATGCTAATATTCTGGCAGGTGGTAAAGATTTTACTTTCCTGATCTCAGATGGTAAAAGCCTGGATCTTCTGAAAGATTCGAAGACATTGTGGAAAGGCGCTCTTTCCGGTGAAGAAATAAAAGACATCAAATTCGATGAGGCCAATAATGTCTTTTGGATTTTAGGAAGTAAATCAATCAGCATTTTTTCCCCTGCAAATAAGAAATTAGCCAAAGTATATAGCGGTAATAATCTGACTTGCATGGAACCTGCCAACGGGAAATTGGTTGTAGGGACAACCGATGGATATTTCGAAATTGATGCAAAAACAAAAAAACAAATCGGCGCTATTCAGAAGGAAATGCCCTGGACAGATTTGACTTCTATAAGCCAAATTGATGGTAAGCTTTGGTTTGGATCCACGTGGGGAGCTATGCAGCTTCGTAAAGATGGAAAATTTAATTATTACGCATCCAAACGCTGGATCCCGTCTGATACAGTGATCTCTATTGCAAAGGGCCCGGATAACTCAGCGCTTATTTTGACTACGAAAGGATTAGGACAGATCTTTTTTAAAGAAATGACTTTGTATGATAAGGCAATCTTTTTTGAAAAGCAGGTTCGCGACAGGCACATCAGGCTTGGTTTTAATGCCACCGTTTCAAACATGAAAGATGGTGATGTAACTACCGGAAGCATGGAAGATTCGGATAATGATGGCTTGTGGACTTCGATGTACCTGGCTGGAGAAACATTCCGCTATGCAGTGACCCAGTCGCCTGATGCCTTGCAAAATGTACGGGAATCCCTCGACGCGATGGAACGTTTATATACGATTAACCCGGTTCCCGGATTCCCTTCGCGATCATTTGAAAGGCGTGGTTATAAATATAATGATGAAGCCTGGCGCAGGGCTGAAGATCCCGAATGGGACTGGAAATCAACCACCAGCAGCGATGAAGCTATCGGGCATATTTTTGCGTTTGGTGCCATTGCCGAATTGGTTCATGTTAAAGACATCCGTGATAAAGCTATCATGTTGATAGACACATTAATGTCCACTATCGTTAAAGATGATTTCTATATGATAGATTGGGACGGCAAACCAACGCGGTGGGGGAGGTGGAATCCTGATTACGTGAATGCACGCCCTGAAAATGTGGGTGATCGTAAGATCAATTCTTCCAATATTATCGCGATGCTGCAGACGGCTTATCATTTTACCAAAAAAGAAAAATATAAAAGAGCAGCTTTTCACCTGTTGAACGAAGAAGGGTACCTAAAAAACCTGATGCGGCCTATGGCGCAGATCGGCCATGCGCCGGCTGATGCCGATGAATTAAGCAAAGAATTATCAGACGGATGGAACCATTCTGATGATGAGATGTATTTCTGCGGTTACTGGGGATTGTACCGGTATGCCTTCAATGATACGCTGAAAGCTGATTTCAAAAAAGCGATCCTTGACCACTGGCAGATCGAACGCCCCGAGAAAGAAGGTTTATGGAACATCATGACCACCCTAACCGGAACAAAAAATTTTGATTTGAAAGAGGCCATCTGGTATCTGCAGGAGTATCCACTTGATTTAATAAACTGGACGCAAAGAAACAGCCAGCGAAAGGATATTGAATTTATTACCCCCAACTTCAGGCGTCAAACAACCAGGGAAGTTTTGCCACCGGATGAGCTACGCATCGCCCGTCACAATGCCAACCGGTTTGATCTTAACGGAGGCGATGGAGGCCGGTCTGAAGACAGTGCAGGCGATATCTGGCTATTGCCTTACTGGATGGGACGTTATCTGAAAGTGATAAGCGGGCCGGTGAAATAAGAAATAGACCATAATGATTTGGATACGGCTCTTGAAATCGTTTTAATAAAAGGAAAAGGCTATCACAATTCATCAAGAATGCAAAATTGGAATCAGGTATCTCTATAGCATGACCTTCCCCTTCGGGGAAGGGTTGGGATGGGGCAAATATTGGAAGAGTTCGAACCCTTGCTGTTGTTGGCGTCCCCGTCAGCAGCAAGGCCGGAAACAAAATTTTATTTATAGATAACTTCCTGAAAAATGAAAAGATCTAAATAATAATTATGGTTAAAATCAAATTCTCAGATATTCTTTTTCTTTTTATCTTAATCACCTCTATAATATTTAACGCCTGCGTTGACAAGAGTATCCGCAAGCAAACAGTGAAGGATGTCATGGATAAAACTGTTACGTTACTTTACAAAACCATGAATGAACAACAGTTGACCTCACTGACCGATGAACAGGTCATGGATTTGTTTACTGATCAGGAAAAACAGGTATTGGCAACTAAACATTGGATGTTCGATGTGAACGTACCAGTTGTAGTCTCAGTTATGCGAAGCACCGAACAAAAAACGATTCCGTTTTGGTTAGCGCCTGCCGGATTTGTGAAGACCAATAAAACCATGAACAACGAGCAGGTGACTTATGAAGTGTGGCAGAAAGAGTTTAATTCAGGACATATAGGATTGGGTATAAATGGGTTTGAAGATTATATGCTGCATTATTTTGTTTCGGTGGCTCCCCAGAATAAAAATGACCAACTTGAATTAAGTAATTTTTCCCCAGTCAATCAGTATGTAGGCGTACTTAGAGATAGCGCATTTACTTACCACGACTGGACCGAACTGGTTTTGATGAATGTGCCAGACGATATGAAAGGGCAAAAATTGCTTACCACTATAAGAGGCAGGGGAACAGAATCCCACTTAATTGGGGCATTTCGTAAGACGGCTTATCCGTCTTCACCTGCGCCTGATCAGGTGATGCTGACCTGGAGCGCCGATCCGGCAACCAGTATGGATATACAATGGCGGACAGATACTACCATCGAAACAGGAAAGGTGAATTACCGGGAAAAAGGTTCTGGTAGCGTAATGTCGGTATCTGCTGAAAAATTCAGGATGGAAGATCGTGTGCTGATGAACGACAGATATACCAATCGTTTTACAACTCAACTAAAAAACTTAAAGCCTGGAATAACTTACGAATATCAAATCCTCCCGCAAACCGGATGGTTAGAGAATCAAACGTTTTCAACGCCATTGCCAGACAGTTCATTTTCTTTCATCTGGACTGGCGATACTCACCATTCACCCACTATTGAGAAATTATATAACCTTGCCGATAAATCCCATCCGGATGCTGCATTTTATTCTATTGCGGGCGATCTCGTTAGTGAAGGTCTGCATCGCGATCATTGGGATGACCTTTTTCATTTTACCAGAGACATAATTAGCCGCAAGCCATTAATGGCGGTAATCGGCAACCACGATACCCGTCAGGGATTGGGTGCATGGATGTACAGGGAATTATTCAGTTATCCGAAAAACGCACCCGCGGGTGTTCACCAGGAACATACTTACTCATTCACGTATAAAAACGCGTTGTTCCTGATGATTGAATCCACTGCTTCCATAGACTCACAAAAGACCTGGATAGAAGATCAGCTTGCCAAGAGTGATGCTACCTGGAAATTTGCCATGTTCCATTTTGCACCTTACAACTGGGAGGAACCTTATCCGGATATTCAGGCGGCCTGGGTACCACTTTTCGATAAATACCATGTGGATATGGTGATGAACGGGCATATTCATTATTATATGCGTTCGATGCCGATGAAGGGAGGAAAAGTGGTTAGCTCTTATAAAGAAGGAACAGCTTATGTAGAATCTATTGGAATCCCGACAAAGCCTGAAAAGCAGCCGGAAGAATCTTATGCAGCCGTGCGTAATTTTAATGGGGACATTTACCAGTATGTAAAGATTGAAGGAAATAAACTGAGCTTTACAGCAGTCAATTCTGGCAATAAAATAATTGATTCTTTTACAATTGAAAAATAAATTATGAAGAAATTTTGTAACGGTAAGGCCTGTTTTAAATTACTGCTTGTTGCCTTCGCAGTAAGTATTTTATCAGGTTCGCTAATGGCACAAAACCTGTTTAAAACCACTGAGCAATTATGGTCGCCACAAAAGGATGAAGTATATCTGCAGGAAGTCTCAGAAAAGGTCTCAACTGATAAAACGGTTGCGGGCGTTGCTGTGCTGGATAACTATTGCTACGCCCTTATGGATGATAAAATTTATTTGGTTGGAAACGGAAAATTAAATCTTGTTAAAAATGCGCCCGTTGGCGTCAATCGGATTAAGACAGCAAACGGGAGTCTTTGGGCGCTCGGCCCCAATGGAATTTTCAGGATGAAAAATGATGAATGGAAAACTATTGATAATCAGGATTACGCTGATTTATGTGTGCATAATGGAGATGTGTATGCCGCTACAAAGGAAGAAATTTACAAGATTGAAAATGATAAATTGATTTCAACAAAGCCTAAAGGCGGATATAATTCAAGCGACATCACTGTGGTGATGGAAGATGGAAGCCAGGTTCATGCAGATCCGGTTCGCCTTGGCCCTATCAGCCGGATTGGTTCCTACAGTGGAACTATTTATGTACTTCGTCCCGGACAATTGGTTTCATTTGACGGGCTACAGGTAAACCAGGACTTAATAGATTGGGGGCATTTGCCATCGAAGGTTACCCGCGATATGCTTTGTGATGGGAACAGGCTGTTCGTCGGCACTGACAGAGGGCTTTCGGTTTTGCGGGGCGCGGCTCTTACTGCCATAAAAGGAACGGATGGGCTGCCGGTAGAAAATACAACCTGCCTGGCAAAAGGGTTTGTCAACGATGTATGGATTGGAACGGCTCGTGGTGCAGTGCGTATGCTTCCCAATGACTGGCATTATTTCTCCGGGCAAATGTGGCTGCCGGATAATCATGTAAACGGAATCGCGGTTGGCAATTGCATCGTGTATGTGGCTACAGATAAAGGAATAGGAATCATAAAATATGAGCCGTACACCCTTGAGAAAAAATCTGCTTTTTACGAACAGCATATTGCAGATTGGGGACATAAACGATTAGGGTTTCTTCATACTCTTTATAAAAAAGATGGAGAATGGATTCGGGAGATCAGCGATAATGATGGAGGAAACACTGCGCCGTATCTCGCTGCTATGTGCTATAAGTATGCAGTGACAGGCGATCCGGAAGCTAAGAAAGCCGCTATAGAATCCTTTAAAGCTCTGATATGGCTTGAACGCATCACGCCAATTGACGGCTTGTTTGCGCGGGCTATATGGTCAACCACTGCTGATAAAGATCAGAGAAGCACACAGGGATCAGGTGGATTACCGGCCAAATGGTTTCCGACGAAAGACGGTAAATGGTTTTGGAAAAGCGATGCGTCAAGCGATGAAGTTACGGCTCATTTTTATGCCGTTTCATTGTTTTACGACCTGGTGGCTGAAGGAAAAGATAAAGAGATGGCCAGAGAACACATTGACAGAATTGCTTCGTACATTATTAAAAACGGATGGGTGCTCAAAGATATAGATGATAAGCCAACACGCTGGGGCCGTTGGAACCCTGAATACCTGCTTAGGGCTTATGGTTACAATGACCGGGGGCTGAATGGCCTGGAAGCGCTTTCATACGCAAAATCAGCCCTGGAGATTACAGGAAAGAAAATGTATGCGGATGCCTATCGCCAGTTGGTTGACTGGGGCTATCCTGCCAATACTTTGCGCCAAAAAAATACCTTCCCGCCCGGTGTCATTGCTCCCTGGGATGATGACCTGGCCTTTCAGAGTTATTATACCCTGATGCGTTATGCAGCCGACCCAAAGTTAAGATCATTTTACCTGCGAAGTCTTGAACGCTCATGGGAAGTATTGCGCATGGAACATCGCCCCTGGTTTAATTTTACTTACGGAGCTATTACGGGGAACGATTGTGAGTTGCCGCAAGCTATAAAATCAATGCGTGAAGAAGTATTGGATTGCGCTGATTATTCCTATAATAATTCATCGCGTAATGATTTGTATATGCAACCTGGTTATACTTCTTATGCCGGAGCCGTCAGGGCTATTTCGCCCCGAGAGATTTCATTTGGGGAACGCTCCACCCAGCTTGATGGGGGCTCCGGAGGAAATGTGGTTCGTAATCCCTCCGAGTTCATAATGGACTATTGGATGGCGCGGTTTCATGGTTTCATTCAGGCTCCTGAAACGAATGATCCGACGCTGATTGGGGTATCTCCTTCTGGAAAAGAATTACAGGGAGCCAAACCATATAACGGGCCGTCAGTACCAAAAATATACTGATCAACTATTTATGTCGTGGGTGGTGTCCTCACCACCCACCATCTGGTTGGCATTAAGAACATGAAATATTTTTAAATGAAAAATGTATTAATCTCACTTTATAGCTTAGCCGCTTTGTGGTTGGGATTAGTTATGACGGGTTGCAGCCACCAGTCTTCTTCCCCTTTCAGTTCATCTGCTGAAAAAGCATTATCCACGTTTGAACTACCACCGGGGTTTAAAATAGAATTAGTGGCTTCTGAACCACTTATATCTGATCCGGTTGATATGGCCATTGATGAGGAAGGAAGAATGTATGTGGTGGAAATGCATGGCTATCCTCTCAACCTTAGCCATACAGGAAAAGTAATACTGCTTACTGATAAGAACGGAGATGGCAAGATGGATACCCGTACTGTTTTTGCAGATAGCCTGACTTTGCCAACAGGCATAATGCGCTGGAAGAATGGCCTGCTTGTTACCGATGCGCCCAATGTTTTTTATTTTGAAGATACTACGGGAGATGGTAAGGCTGATATTAAGAGAATCATGCTCACAGGCTTTGCATTAACCAATCCGCAATACCTGGTGAATAAACCGGTTTATGGATTAGACAACTGGATCTATCTCGCACATGAAGGGATTGAAGAAACCAAAATATATCCTAAAGAGTTTGGAGACACGGGAAGCAATATCGTCTATCCATCACCGTTAGATGCGCCTCATCTTCCTCTTAATGCGCAGGGTAAGATAGTAAGATTTAAACCTGATGAGCTTTTACTGGAAGAAGGTTCAGGTTCTACACAATTCGGGCAGTCGTTTGATGAATGGGGGCATCATTTTCTCGTTGCCAATGATAATCATATTTACCAGGAGGTTATCGCCAACCAATACCTGAAACGTAACCCTGAGCAATTGATAGGAGATGCCACCCAATCTATATCCGATCATGGGCAGGCCTGTGAAGTTTTTCCCATAACAAAAAATCCGGAAAATCAGTTGCTGACAGATGTAGGTGTAACTACTTCAACATGCGGCATCTTAAATTACCTTGGCGGAGCTTTTCCTGAAAAATTTAATACAGACATCAGCTTTGAATGTGAACCGGTAAGTAACCTTATACATGCAGATCGCTTAAAAGATAAGGGCGCTTCTTTTACTGCTTCGCGTATTTTGGATCATAAAGAATTTCTGGCTTCTACTGATCCATGGTTTCGCCCGGTAAATCTTTATGCAGGCCCGGATGGAGCGTTATACGTGGTGGATTATTATCGAGAAATTATTGAGCATCCGGAATGGATGTCAGCGGCGGCTGCCAAATCAGATAAACTATATAACGGCCAAAACCTTGGACGCATCTATCGCATTTCTGCAACGCAGGCTGCGCCTGCATCATGGACTACTCATTTGGATATGAGGAAAAGTTCTGATGAGGAGTTAATAGAAAAGCTTGCTGATCCCAATATATGGTGGAGGCTTAATGCGCAACGATTGCTGATAGACAGAAAGCATACACAGGCAGCGCCGGCGCTTACTCAAATGGCTCATCATTCCAAATCATCATTGGGTAGGTTGCATGCATTATGGACTCTTGAAGGAATGCACCAGCTTACTCCTGCATTAATTAAAGAAGCTCTTCATGATTCATCGGCAGGAGTACGTGAGAATGCTATCAAACTTGCGGAGCAACATTTATCCCAACATCCGGAATTAATTTCAGAGTTGCTTTCACTTAAAGAAGACAACGATCCTAAAGTGCGCTACCAATTGCTGTGTACATTAGGTTCTGTGAGTTCCCCGGCTTCGATTGAGGCAAGGAATGAAATTTTATTTAAAGATATGAATGATCCCTGGGTTCAGGTAGCAGCATTGAGCGCTTCGTCTTCGCAAAGTGTAGGTATGCTTGAAGGCGTACTTAAAAAATTTGATCCTGCGATTTCCGCTTATGCTTCTTTGGTAACACGGCTGGGTGCTATGATAGGAGCCAATAATGATTCTAAAACGATAACATCTTTTTTAAAAAGAGCCGTCAAAGCAACTCTTACACAGAAAAATTGGGAAGCATCTTTACTGCAAGGCCTTGCAGAGGGACTTAAAAACAGGAGGCCCATTCCCGAAGGTTTAAAGTCAGAAAGAAAATTATTGATCAGTGTATGCCTTCATCATCCTGATATTAGTGTAAGAAGAAGTGCGAGAAGTATGTTGAGCGCCATTGGTATTTCAGATAGCCAACTGGAAGCGACAGTGATGCGAGAAGCCTATAAAATTGCAGCCAATAAAAAGCTGTCTTCAGAAGAGAGAACTGAAGCTATTAATCTTATGGCTCTTCAAAATCCAAAAGAGTATATGATGTTTTTGGAAAGTGTAATTACTCCTGAAAGCCCGACAGATGTACAGTTAGCCGCCATACAGGCGCTTAGCAAAATTCCTGATACAACCGTTTCAGTTTTTGTATTAAAAAACTGGAAGTCTTTATCTCCCGGAATAAGAAATGCCGCTTTGAATACATTTGTTATTGAACCCTTTTCTGTTCCCCGCTTAAACCTGCTACTGCAAAGTGTGGCCAATAAAACGATAACCAAGGCTGAATTAGGCTGGCCTGTAACGGTGATCCTTATGCGTGATATTCCTGACTCCCTGAAAGAATATGCAAGAACATTATTGCCGGACAAAAAAGAAGATCGTGATCCTGTAATACATGATTATGAAGCGTCACTTCAGATGAAAGGGAATGCGGATAAAGGCAAGATCATTTATGAAGCCAATTGTTTGATATGCCACCAGGTAAGAGGCAAGATCGGTGTTGCCTTTGGCCCTGACCTTGGCACAGTTCAAAGCTGGATGCCCGAAAATATCCTGATCAATATCCTTGACCCTAACCATTCCATTTCGCATGGTTATGATCTATGGAATGTGGTGCTTAATGATGGAACTTCGATGCAGGGAATTATATTATCAGAAACATCAGGCGCCATTAATCTGAACAGCGAAGGTGGCGTAAAAACTACCATTGCAAGGAAGGATATAAGATCGCTCAGGACATTGGAGGTATCTGCTATGCCCAACGATTTTGAAAAAAGAATTAATAAACAACAGATGGCCGATCTCATTGCTTTTATAAGGCAGGGGGATTAGGATGAATTGAAAATTAAAAAATTGAAAATTGAGAATTGACTTTCAGCATCCTTAACAAATACAATTATTAGAATGACAAATCAAATTTTTAAAGCAGGCGAGTTCCGTAGGAACGGCCGATTTTGTAACAATGGACTTCAGTCCGTTGTTTTACACAGAATATCTCGCATTACCTTTATAGCATTAGTGCTATCAACGCTATTACAACCAGTAATTGCGCAAACCCAATCTGTAGATAGTATTTTACATGATTTTTATCATCGTCCCGAACGTGTGCTGGTAGCGGCACACAGGTCAGCACATTTGGTTCATCCTGAAAATTCTCTTGCGGCCATCAGAGATGCTATAGCAATAGGGGCTGATATTATTGAGCTTGACGTACGCAAAACAAAAGATGGCGTGTATGTGGTGCTACACGATAAAACCATTGATCGTACTACAGCGAGCAAGGGTGCAGTGAATAGTTACACTTATGATCAATTGAAAAAAATACCCTTGTTGCAAAATGGTCAGCCCACCAGCGAAAGGATTCCAATGTTCGAGAGCGCTCTTCGTGCAGCCAAAGGCCATATTATGGTAGATATTGATTTTAAATTAGACAGCAAAGAAGATGCAATAAATGTTTGCAAAATCATCAGGGAAGTTGGCGTTCAAAAGCAGGTTTTGTTTTTTCTTTATGATTATCATTATACCTCAACTCTCGACAGCATTGATCATTCCATCCGTGTAATGCCCCGTGCTTACAGCAAGGAGGATGTTTTAGATATTTTGAATAACTATAAGGTTCCTGTTATTCATGTTGATCCCTCTTTTTACAACGATACTTTGATGCAGCAAATAAGAGATCATAATGTTCGCGTGTGGATCAATGCCTTGGGTAAATATGATGATCTTGAACAAGTGAATAAAAATTCCGGATACGATAGTTTATTAAAAATGAAAGCAGTAAACGTAATTCAAACCAACTACCCGGCTAACCTCTTAAAGTACCTGCAGAAAAGAGGCTTGCACAGGTAAAATCAAAATGAAATAAATAATGAAAAAACTAACAATTGCAATTGCACTGGTCTTATTGTTGAATGGCTTTTCATATAGCCAATCGCCATCACGCTCTCCAATAGTAAAAAGCATGTTGATCTTCCCGCCGCAGCATTTACATACGCATGGAAGCACTATGGTAAATCTTCCTAATGGCGATCTTCTCGCTGCATGGTTTGAAGGCAGCGGAGAGCGCCAGGCAGATGATGTAAAAATTATGGGAGCGCGTTTAAAAAAAGGTAAAGCTTCCTGGAGTAAACCATTTGTAATGGCGGATACGTACAACATCCCGGATTGCAACCCTGTGCTCTTTCTGAACCATAAGGGAAAATTGTTCCTGGTTTGGATAGCTGTGCAGGCCAACCGTTGGGAATACTCCATTCTCAGGTATAAAACATCCGTTGATTATAACAAGAGCGGAGCGCCTGTATGGAACTGGCAGGATAATATTTTGCTTAAGCCTGATGATCGTTTTGCGGAAGAGGTAAAATTGAAATTTAAAGATCTGCCATCCGGCACATCCGCATGGGCGGCTTATGCCTTGCAATACGATAAGATGATCATAGAAGCGAGCAAAGACGAAGGTAAACGAAGTATTGGCTGGATGACGCGAATCAAACCTTTGCTGTTGGGGAATAATAAAATACTGCTTCCCCTGTATTCCGATGGATTTAATTTTTCATTGGTTGCCATCTCTGATGATGATGGAACGAGCTGGCACCCCAGCCTCCCTTTAGTGGGAAGGGGTAATGTGCAACCTGCTTTGGTACAGAAAAAAGATGGAACTATCATGGCTTATATGCGTGATAATGGCGATGCGCCTTCGAGAGTTCAAACCAGCCAATCTCTTGATTCAGGGATGACGTGGACTGCAGCACAAAAAACACAGATCCCTAATACAGCCAGCGTCGAAGTTTATAAGCTTCGTGATGGCAAATGGGCATTCATTGGGAATGATATTGATGATGGCCGTTACCAGATAAGCCTGTACCTGTCGGATGATGAAGGGAAAACATGGAAATGGAAAACGCATCTCGAAAAAGTTGAAAAAGGGGAGGGGAGTTTTTCATATCCTTCCATGCTGCAGGCATCCGATGGGATGTTGTATATTACCTATTCTTACCAGAAAAATGACCGGCTTGAATCTATTAAATATGCGGTTGTTGATCCGGCGTTGATACCTAAGGGATGATGACAGTCCAGGTCTGGCGGCCTCCGCTTGCCCCGGACTGTTAGAGCCTTCTTTAAAAGGGATCGTACCTCCTTTGAAGGGATGAGAGATTCTTTTTAAGAGATAGCGGACTTTTGTATTGGCGCAATGGCAATACAAAAAGTATAATACTAAGTAATTGATGATGAAATGTAATTTTTTTTGGGGATAGCGTCTTATATTATAAATTAGCGCGTTGGCTGCAAGGCTGACAGCCCCCAATAGTTTAAACAACTTTCCTTAAATGAGTTTCAATTTACAATCACTTAGACAAAAATCGCAGACAAGAGTTTTTAGCGAAATCAGAAAATCTGTTGGGGCTAACGTTTCAGCCTCAAAACTTATAAGAGAGAATAATCAGCAAAGACTTTTTGAAAGTCAAAGAGCAGACACTGAACCTTTTGATATATTTTTATCTCACTGTTCAAAAGATGCTGATGTTGTACTTGGTTTATTAGAAAAGCTGAATGAGTTTGGGTATGTAGTTTATGTTGATTGGATTGACGACCCACAACTTGACAGAAGTAATGTAACAAAGGCTACAGCTAACGTTTTAAGAGAACGAATGAACCAAAGCAAATGCCTTTTTTACGCAACAACAATAAATTCTACTCAATCAAAATGGATGCCTTGGGAACTAGGCTATATTGATGGCAGAAAGGATAAATCTGCAATCTTGCCTATTTTTGAAAGTGAAAGTTCAAGTACTCAAAACTATAAAGGACAAGAATATTTAGGTGTCTATCCTTATTGCATTGAAGCAACTACAAAAAATACCAATGTAAATAAACTTTGGATTTGTGAAAGTGAAGATATTTATGTTCTATTTGATGATTGGCTAAAAGGTAAAAAACCATATAAACATAATGATGGATAAAAAACTTAAACATTTGGACTTCTTGCAACTCGTAATTACAAGAATGAATGTAAACTCATTTTTTCTAAAAGGATGGGCTGTAACATTGGTGTCTGCCCTATTCGCTTTTGCAGCAAAAGACGCAAATATTAAATACGTTTTAATCACTTACATATCCACACCTCTATTTTGGTTCTTGGATGCTTACTATTTATGTCAGGAACGACAATACCGTTCACTCTATAATGTTGTAAAAGACAAAACTGAAGATGAAATAGACTTTGACCTAAATGCAAAACCTTATAATAAAGGAAGAAATATGTGGTTTCAAAGCATTTTTTCACCAACTGTAAATTCCGGCTAAATTGACCCCCTTTCGCCATTTCAAATTGACCCCCTAAAAAACGATTTCAAAAAGGCCGTAAAAAAATCCTGGTGAAGCGGACTAAAAAATAGATAAAGAACTGCTGTTTTG
>Ga0209941_1000386_pt1 | contig 58953 bp, 65 predicted proteins | sample ThiBiot_300_plan_FD_183945 | JGI IMG/M metagenome (GOLD analysis project Ga0209941, IMG submission 183945) | Wastewater bioreactor microbial communities from Cape Town, South Africa - Thiocy_solids_1 (SPAdes) | ecosystem: Engineered > Bioremediation > Thiocyanate > Unclassified | place: South...
CGGGAGGGGAGGCCTGGTTTCGGGATGAAGGCGCGCGGGAGGGGCACGGATGCGTCACTGCTCCTCCCTTCCGTGACGCTTCGCCGCACCCGCCGGGTTGAGTTCGCAGAAAGCCGCGGTATGCGCGGAGAAGTACGAACTCGCCTGTCGTTCCCTCCCCGCAGGCGCCTCGGGCTGCCGCGGATGCCCTGCCGACCACAGCCAGCCCGGGTCGGGAGGGCATCCGCGGCGCTCGCACGGCTCCCGTCCCTTCCCCCGATTCCCCGCCGTGCCCCCCACCCGGCGAAGGCGAATCTGGCGCCCGATCGTCATTCCTTACTTTGTCTCTCGACTTTGTGCTACGGTGCCGCGACCCGGCATATACGAGTTAGTTAGTCGACAAACATAGGAAGGACCCAAGTAATGCGGAACGCTCGCAAGACCCGGCGGCGCAGCGTGACGATCGGCTCAGGTGCCGGTCTTCTCACGATGCTGATCGCCCTCGTTATCGCCGGTTGCGGTGGCGGTGGCAACAGCACCAGCTCCGGCGGCGCCACTGCCGGCGAAGGATCGAGCGGAGGCTCCTCGGGAGGCGCCAAGCTCAGCATCGTCGGCTACTCCACCCCGGAATCGGTCTACGCCGAAGCCCTCGAGCCGGCCTTCGAGAAGACCGCCCAGGGCAACGGGGTCAGCTTCAGCAACTCCTTCGGTGCCTCCGGCGACCAGAGCCGCGCGGTGGCCGCGGGCCAGCCGGCCTCGGTCGTCCACTTCTCCGTCTCCAGCGACATGGAACGGCTGGTCGAAGAAGGCGAAATCGTGTCCAAAAGCTGGGAAAAAGAGCCGTACGGCGGCTACGCGACCAACTCGCTGGTCGTGATCCTGGTCGAAAAAGGCAACCCGCTCGGGATCAAATCCTTCAAGGACCTGGAGGAAAACGAAGAAGCCGAAGTGATCACGCCGAACCCGTTCAGCTCCGGCTCGGCCCGCTGGAACATCATGGCCATCTACGGCTCGGCGATCGAAGAAGGCGCGAGCGAAGCCGAAGCGCTGGCAGCGGTCAAGAACGTGCTCGAAAAGACCACCGCCCAGCCGGGCAGCGGTCGTGACGCCTTCTCCGCCTTCTCCCAGGGCGAGGGCAACGTGCTCCTCACCTACGAGAACGAAGCGATCAAGGCCGAAAACGAAGGCGAAGACGTCGAATACGTCATCCCGCCGTACACGCTGCAGATCGAAACGCCGATCGCGGTCACCCAGGAAGCCCCCGAGCCGCAGGCCGAAGACTTCCTCAAGTGGATGTGGTCGGACGAAGGCCAGAAGATCTGGGCCGAAAACGGCTATCGCCCGGTCAACCCGAAGCTGGTCGACCCGAAGCAGTACCCGGCCCCCGAAAAAGGCCTCTTCAAGATCGCCAAATTCGGCGGCTGGGGCAAGGTCAAGGACGAGTTCTTCGACGAAGAAGAAGGCTCGGTCGCCAAGATCGAGCAGGAACTGGGCGTCTCCACCTCCGGCTGACCGATGGAGGCCCACGCCGCGAAATCACCGGTCGCACCGCCCCGGGCACGGCAGCTCCGCCTGCCCGGGGTCGGCGCGGGCCTCGGCCGCGGGGTCGTCGTCCTCTACCTGAGCCTGTTCGTGCTGCTGCCGCTGGCGGCGCTCCTCGACAACTCGCTCAGCGAAGGGATCGGCCACTTCTGGAGCCAGGTCAGCTCCGGCCAGGCGAAGCGCTCGCTCGAGCTGATCCTCGTCTGCTCGCTGATCGTCGTCGCGATCAACGCCGTCTTCGGGACGATCGTCGCCTGGCTCCTCGTCCGTGACAACTTCCCCGGCAAGTCGATCGTCAACGCGATCATCGACCTGCCCTTCGCGCTGCCGACGATCGTCGCCAGCCTCATCCTGATCCAGCTCTGGGGCAACAAGTCCCCGGTCGGGATCGACATCGCGCTGACCCGCACGGCGATCGTCGTCGCCCTCTGCTTCGTCACCCTCCCCTTCGTCGTCCGCGCGGTGCAGCCGCTGCTGATCGAGATGGACCGCGAGATGGAGGAGGCGGCCGCCTCGCTCGGCGCCGGCGGCTTCACGATCTTCCGCCGCATCATCTTCCCCAACCTCCTCCCCGGCCTCGCCGCCGGCGTCGCCCTGGCCTTCGCCCGGGCGCTCGGCGAGTACGGCTCGGTGCTGCTCTTCGCGGGCGGCAAACCGGACACCCAGGTCGCCTCGATCTTCATCGGCCAGCAGATCGAAACCGGAACGAGGTCGGCGCCTCGGCGGTGTCGATCGTGCTGCTGGCGATGGCACTCGTCTGCCTCTTGATCATCACCCTGATCCAGCGCTGGGGCAGCCGCCACGAACGCTCCCAGGTGAACCTCGCCGCGAACCCGGTGATCACCGGCGCGGCGCCGCAGGGAGGCGACGAGCGTGAGTAGGGCGACCCAGAGCCGCTGGGGCCTGCGCTTCCTCGGCCTCGGCTACATCGCCGTGCTGCTGATCGCGCCGCTGATCCTGCTCTTCTACAAGACCTTCGAAGACGGGCTCGCGGCGCCGTTCGAAGCGATCACCTCCGCCGACGGCCTGCACGCGCTGAAGCTGACCCTGCTGACCGTGGCGATCGCGGTGCCGCTGAACACGATCTTCGGCGTCCTCTGCTCGCTGCTCCTGGTCCGCCACAAGTGGAAGGGCAACTGGCTGATCGACGCGGCGATCAACCTGCCGTTCGCGATCAGCCCGGTCGTCATCGGCCTCTCCCTCTTCCTCCTCTACGGCAGGCAGGGCTGGCTCGAACCGGGCCTCGCCGAAGCCGGGATCAAGATCCTCTTCTCGACCCCGGGGATCATCCTCGCCTGCATCTTCGTCTCGGTCCCGTTCGTGGTCCGGGAGACGGTGCCGGTGCTGCAGGAGATCGGCACCGAGCAGGAGCAGGCGGCGGAGACGCTCGGCGCCAACGCCTGGCAGACCTTCTGGCGGGTGACCCTGCCGGCGATCCGCTGGGGCGTCGCCTACGGCGTCGTGCTGACGACCGCCCGCGTGCTCGGCGAGTTCGGCGCCGTCTCGGTCGTCTCCGGAAACATCTCCGGCGAAACCCAGACGCTGCCCCTCTTCGTCGAGAAGAACTACGAGAACTTCAACCTCCCCGGCGCGTTCGGGGCCGCGGTGCTGTTGGCGCTCCTTGCCTTGGTGGTGCTGATGGCGATGAACCTGCTCAAACGAAAGGAGGCAGCCTGATGGGCATCTCAGTCGAGGGAGCCAACAAGTGCTTCGGGGACTTTCAGGCGCTTGACGACGTATCGATCGAGGTTCCGGACGGGTCGCTGACCGCCCTGCTCGGGCCCTCCGGCAGCGGCAAGTCGACGCTCCTGCGGGCGATCGCCGGCCTCGAGACGCTGGACACCGGCCGGGTGCTGATCGACGGCGAGGACGTGTCGAAGAAGCCGACCCAGAAGCGCGAAGTCGGCTTCGTCTTCCAGCACTACGCGGCCTTCAAGCACATGACCGTGTACGAGAACGTGGGGTTCGGGCTGAAGATCCGCAAGTGGAAGAAGGACAAGGTCCGCGCGCGGGTCGACGAGCTGCTGAACCTGGTGCAGCTGCCGGGGCTGGCCGACCGCTACCCGTCGCAGCTCTCCGGTGGGCAGCGGCAGCGGATGGCGCTGGCGCGGGCGCTGGCGGTGCAGCCGCAGGTGCTGCTGCTCGACGAGCCCTTCGGCGCGCTCGACGCGAAGGTCCGCAAGGACCTGCGCACCTGGCTGCGCAACCTCCACGAGGAGATGAACGTGACGACGATCTTCGTCACCCACGACCAGGAGGAGGCGATGGACGTCGCCGGCCAGCTCGTGGTGATGAACCAGGGCCGGGTCGAACAGTCGGGCAGCGCCGCCGACCTCTACGACAAGCCCGCGAACGAGTTCGTGATGAGCTTCGTCGGCGAGGTCAACCGGCTCGGCGACGACTTCGTGCGACCGCACGACATCGAGATCGTCCGCGATCGCGACGACTCGACCGCGGAGGCGATGGTCCAGCGGATCGTCGCGCTGGGGTTCGAGATCCGGGTCGAGCTGGTGCTCGGCGACGGCACCGAGGTGTGGGCGCAGCTCACCCGCTCAGAGCTCCAGCGGCTGGAGCTGCGGGAGGGCCAGATCGCCTACCTGCGCCCGGTCCACGCGAAAAGCTTCAACGGTTCGGCACCGTCCAACCCCCTGGGGCCTCGACTCCCCAAGGGTCCCCGGACGGTGGCGACGCGGAGATAACCGCAGCCGCTTGAAGAGGCGACGGGCGGGGTGCGCTTTGCCGGGTGGCGCCCCGCCCAATTCGCCGCTCCGGCCATTGTGGCCGATCGAGGGGCGTGGTGCCCGATTCATGGCGGATTGGCGGGACGCCGGCCGGCGCCTCGGGGAGGCCCCGATCGTTCCGCTGTTCCTTATGGCCCTGTGGGGTCCATAAAGAACAGCGGAAGGGATGCGTGCGTCTTCCGCAACGCCGGATCCGTCGCTCGCTGAGTTAGGCCCCCTATGGCGCGCCTAACTCAGCGAGCGACCGGGACCTTGATGAGGAAGTGTGTCGTCCCTCCCCGCGGACCCCCCGTGCTGCCGCGGATACCGGTTCCCTCTCTGCTATCTTGAGTTAGCTGCTCAAGAAACTACAGAAAGGAGCGCAGGAGATGGGCAAGAAGGTCTCACGGACCACCTTCACCACTCGAGGTCGGATCGCGGGGTTGATCCGCGACGAAGCGCCCGCAGGCACCGGTCAGAACCGGACCACTCGCTCCGCCAACCGGGACGATTCGGAGGGCAACGTCGACGACGCGATCTTCCACCGCGCCCGGCTGGTGCTCGGCGAGAACCTCCCCCGGCCCGGGCGTTAAGCCCGGGCGACCCACACACCCGCGTCCCCCAGACGCAAAAAACGGACCGCGCCCAATCCCTGGGGGCGCGGCCCGTTTCGCGCCTGGGCTCGCGACTACTGCTTGGCGGAGCCCGAGCCGCTCGGCGTCGTGGGCGTCGCTTCCGCTTCGACTTCTTCGGCCTGCGGGTAGGCCTGGACGGCAAGGTTCCAGGACTTGAGCTGGAAGTTCAGCCCCGAGGCGCCCGCATACTGGATCTGGATCGTGTGGCCGCCTTTGCCGAGCACGGTCGTCTGCACGATCGTGTGGACGAGGGCCGCCGCCGGTTTGCTCGACGTGCCTTCGCCGGTCGCCGGGGCGAACGCCACCTTGCTCGCGGCCGCCTGGCCGTCGACGAGGATCGTGATCGGGCAGGCCTGGTCGACGGTCGGCGCTTTCGCCGGGTTGGTGCAGCTCGCCGTCCCCGAGAAGGTGATCACCGCGGTGCTCGCGTTCGCCTTGGTGGCGAAGGCGGTGAACGCGGTCGGGACGTAGCCCGCGGTCGACGAGTTGATCGAGAACAGCGTGTTGCTCGCCGCGATCGAGACGACCGGCGGCAGCGCCGCGCCCTTTTTGGCGACGTAGGTGTTGGCCGCCGCCTTCTTGGTCAGGTAGTTCGAAGCCCCCGACTTGGTCAGGTAGGTCTTCGAGGCCTTCTGCTTGGTGACGAATTTCTGTGACGCCTGCTGCGGCGTCAGGAACGACGCCGCGATCGACGGCGCCACCGTCACCGAGAGGGCGACCACGGCCGCCAGCACGATGACGGTCGCCGCTCGCGGGGTTGAGAGCCTCTTCTTCAACAACTTGATTCCTCGCTTTCGTGGCCGTGCCGGTCGGCCTTCTTGACTATCTACGTCAATAAACTACATAAAGTGATAACGTAAGGCGACCAAGTTGGTCAAGAAACCCGTTCCCAACCCGGCAGAGAGGAATCACGCGAATGAGAATCAAGACCCTCGCCATCACGGCGCTGGCCCTGCTGGGCCTGGCCGTGCCGGCGTCGGCCGGCGCCCAGACCCTGATCGGCTCGGGCTCCGTCGCCGCGCAGCCCGTGCTGCAGGCCCTCTTCGCCACGTACACGAAGCAGGTCAACCCGAAGGTCAAGTTCGTCTACACGGCCGACGGCGGCAACGCAGGCGTCAAAGACGTCCAGGAAGGCAAGAGCCAGTTCGCCGGGCAGGCCCGTACCCCGCTCCCCAGCGACGCCGGCACCACCTACGTGAAGATGTACCTGGACGGCCTCTGCCTGGACGTCAACCCGAAGAACAAGCTCACCAACATCAGCGTCCAGCAGGCCCACGACATCTACCGGGGACTGCTCACCAACTGGAGCCAGCTGCCCGGCTCCGGCCTCACCACGACGATCGACCCGGTCGGCCGCGACACCAACGGGGGGACGTACAACTTCTTCCTCCAGGCGGTGCTGAACAACGAACCGCCGGCGTCGAACGTGAACGCGCTCACCGCCGACGGCCTCGTCGTCAACGCGGTGAAGCAGGACCCGAACGCGATCGGTTATGACGGCCTCGCCTGGCAGGGCAAGGGCCAGAAGGCGCTCAAGGTGAACGGCGTCCCCTGCGAAGCGAGCAAGATCAGCGTCGAACCGCTGAAGTACCCGCTGTCGCGGTACATCTTCCTCGTCCTGCCGTCCTCGAACCCGAGCCCGGCGGTGCAGAAGTTCATCGACTGGGCCCGGACCAGCCCGCTGGCCGCGGAAGCGATCAGCAAGGCCGGCGGCGTCCCCGCCTTCAACAAGAAGGCCAAGAAGTAGGGACCGGGGTTGGAAGGGGAGTTCCATCCCGAGTACGGCCCGAAGTGGTCGGACCAGCGCGTCGAGCGGCTGCTCGGCGCGCTGGTCGTCTTCGTCGTCGGCCTCTTGCTGGCGATGATCGCGGTCGTGGTCGCGCGGGCCTGGCCCTCGTTCGCCCACAACGGCCTCGCCTGGTTCGGCGCCGGCGGCGACGTCGACGACCAGCTGAACGCGATCTCGTTGTCGGGCCAGAACGGGCTCGACTACGTGTGGACGTTCCACGCCTGGCCGCTGATCTGGTCGACGATCCTGATCACCGGCGGGGCGGTCGTCTGCGGCCTCGTCTCCGCCCTCTTCGTCTCCGTCTTCATCGTCGAGTTCGCCCCGACCTGGATGAGCAACGTGCTGCAGCCGGTGGTGCGCTTCCTGGCCAGCGTGCCGTCCGTCATCTACGGGCTGCTCGGCGTCCTCGTGCTGGTGCCGTTCATCGGCAACCACCTGGTCACCGAGCCCGAGAAGGCCTCGGTCGCCGGCGTCATCTCCCTCACCGGCTACAGCCTCTTGGCGGCGGTGATCGTCCTCACGATCATGATCGCGCCGCTGATGGTGTCGATCTTCAGCGACGGCCTGCGGGCGGTGAAACCGGGCTGGGTCGAGGGGTCGCTGGCGCTCGGCGTCAACCGCTGGCGCACCACCTGGAAGATCGCCGTGCGGGCGGCGCGGCCGGCGATCGTCGCCGGGACCGTGCTCGCGGTCGCGCGGGCGATCGGCGAGTCGGTGATGCTGGCGATGATCTCCGGCTCGGTCGGCTTCCCGCCCAACCCCGCCGACGGCCTGATCTTCATCTACGAGCCCTCGCGCCCGCTGGCGCCGACGATCGTCAAGAACGTCGACCAGCTGAGCTCGAAGCCGGCCAACGCGACGCTCTTCGCGATCGCCGCCGTCCTCCTCTTCTCCGCCGCGCTCTGCTCGCTCGCGGGCTGGATCGCGCGCCGGGCGATGCGCAAGTACGGGGCCGCCTGATGGAGCCCTCGGTCGCGACGCCGCCGCCGGGGCGCCCGCCTGCCGCGCCGCCGCGGGGCAAGGCGCCGACCGGCGCGGTCGAGGGCAGCGCCACCTGGAGCGTCCTCGATCGCCTCGGGCTCGCCTTCTGCTGGGCGCTCGGCCTGCTCTTCTGCGCGATCGCGGTGGCGATCGTCGTCTACCTCTTCCTCCAGGGCGTCAAGTTCCTGAAGCTCGACCAGCTCACCACGCCGGCCGCCACCGGCTTCTCGGAAACCCAGACCGGCGGCTTCTCCGACGCGCTGGTCGGCACGCTGATCGTCGCCACGATGGGGATCGCGCTGGCGCTGCCGACCGGCATCGCGATCGCGGTCTGGCTGGTCGAGTACGGGCGGCCCGCGGCGCTCGCGCGGGTCACCGAGCTGACGATCGAGGCGATCGCCGGCATCCCCTCGATCGTCCTCGCCCTGTTCGGCACCGTGATCTTCTCCAGCACCGCGCTCGGCTTCCTCAGCCGCTCCAACGAAGGCGTCGTCTTCGGCCGCTCCTTCTTCGCCGCCGCGGCGATGCTCTCGCTGGTGGCGCTGCCGCTGGTCGTCGCCTCCACCCGGCAGGGGCTGGAATCGATCCCCCGCCACGTGCGCGAGGCCTCCTACGCGGTCGGCAAGACCAAGGCGGCGACGGTCCGCCGCATCCTCCTCCCCACCGCCCGCCCGCAGGTGGCGACCGGGATGATCCTCGGCCTCGGCCGGATCATCGGCGACACCGCGATCATCCTCGTGCTGCTCGGCGCGACGCAGAACTTCGCCCCGGTCGAAGGCGCCGTCTTCCCCTTCGACTACCTGCGCGGGGCGGGCACGACGCTGACCAACTTCGTCTACGAGGCCTCCCCCACCGGGAACCTCAACCAGCCGCAGAAAGCCTACGCGGCGGCTTTCGTCCTGCTGCTGATGGTCCTCGGCCTGAACGCGGCCGCCGACCTCGTCCACCGCCGCGCGCGAAAGGCAGGAACGTGGAGTCACTGAGCGCCCCGCCGCCGATCCGGCGACTCGACCCGCAGGACCCGCCCCCGGCCCGGGAGGTCGGGCCGGGGGCGACGACCAACGGCAACGGCGGCGCCGCTCCGGCGCGCGGCGGCTTCACCGCGGCGAAGCGCCGGGTCGCGGCGCCGCGGTTCTCGATCCGCCGTATGGAGGTCGACGAGGTCTCGATCCACTACGGCGCCAAAGCGGCGGTCAAAGGCGTGTCGCTGCCGATCCGCCAGGGCGAGGTGCTGGCGCTGATCGGGCCGTCGGGGTGCGGCAAGACGACGCTCCTGCGCTCGCTCAACCGGCTCACCGAGCTCACCGCGGCGGCGCGGCTGAGCGGCTCGATCCGGCTCGACGACGTCGACATCCGGCTGATCGAGCCGACCCTTCTGCGGCGCCGGGTGACGATGGTCTTCCAGCAGCCGAACCCGTTCCCGATGAGCGTCTTCGACAACATCGCCTACGTGCTGCGCGAGCAGGGCTCGCGGCGGACGAAAAAGAAGGCGCTGGCGCCGCGGGTGCACTCGGCGCTGCAGCGGGCGGGCCTCTTCGAGGAGGTCAAGGACAATCTCTCCCATCCGGCGCTGAAGCTGTCCGGCGGGCAGCAGCAGCGGCTCTGCATCGCGCGGGCGCTGGCCGCCGAGCCGGAGGTGCTGCTGCTGGACGAGCCCTGCTCGGCGCTCGACCCGCAGTCGACGGCGGTGATCGAGGACCTGATCGTGAAGCTGCGCGACGACGTCGCGGTCGTGATCGTCACCCACAACCTGCAGCAGGCCTACCGGATCGCCGACCACGTCGCCTTCATGTATCTGGGGGACCTGGTCGAGTACAACAGCGCCACCCGGCTCTTCAACGCGCCCGCCGAGGAGCGGACGCGGGAGTACGTCAGCGGTGCGTTCGGTTAGCGCCATGCGCCTCGCCGCCGCGACCGCCTGCGTCTGCCTGCTCGGCGCGGGCACCGCGGGCTGCTCGACGACTCAGGACAAGGCGGCGTCCCAACAGGCGAAGGCCGAACACATCCTGAAGGCCCGCGCCGAGCGCCAAAGGCGACACAAAGCCGCGCGCAAACCCCATCACCCCCCGGCCGACGGGCCGAAAACCGGACACCAAGGCAGGAAATCGGCCCATCGGCGGAGCGGTGAGGGGGAACGGTGACGGAACCGTTGAAGAAGGCGCAGGGGTTTGAGCCTTGCGAAGAGTGCGGGGCGCCGATGGATCCGCAGCAGCGCTATTGCGTCGAATGCGCGGCGCGGCGCGGGAACGGGTCGAACCCGGCCTCGCGTTATTTCGCCGCGATGAGCAAAAAGTCGCGCCGGCCGCTGACCAAAGGGCAGGCCAGGGGGCCCGGCGGCGGCAGCCGCGCCGCCGCGGTCGGGTTCTTCGCGTTGCTGCCGATCGCGGTGGCGCTCGGGGTCGTGGTCGGGCGCAGCGGGTCCGGGGACTCGAACGAAGAGGCGCTGCTGAGAGCGCTCCACCAGGCGGAAACGCAGCAGGTCGCCGCGGCGCCGGTCGAAGCGGAAGCGGCCGCCGCGACGCCGGCCAAAGGTGGCAAAGCAGGCGCGAAAGGCGCCAAGAAAGGTCAGAAAGCGAGCGCGAAAGCGTCGACGAAGAAAGCCGCGAAGACCCCCGGCAAGGTGCTGAGCAAGACGAAGAACGGCACCGTCCACCAGGTCACCGGCTTCGAACCGACCAAGGCCTCCGAAGAAGCCGACACCAAACTGGTCGAAGAAAACCCCGAACAGACGGGCAAGAACTACATCAAGGCGCAGCAGAACCTGCCCGACGTGGTCGTGGTCGGCGAAGAAGGCAGCGACGGCGCCACGCCGGGCGAAGAGGAAGGCCTGCCGCCGGGGGTGGAACCGTGAGCGCCGAGAACGGGAAGACGGCGAAGGTGCCGACGGCGCCGCCGGTCGGTCCCCCGCGCTTTCCGGCCGCGCCGCCGAGGAAGCCGCGGCCGGACCAGGCGAGGAAGCCGACCGACGCGCCCGCCGCGGCGGAGCCCAAGGAGGAGAGCGCCGAGCTGATCGCGCAGCGCGACCGGCTGCTGGAGAAGTTCACGGTGATGCAGGCCGACCTCGGCGGCGCCTTCTACGAGATGGCGATCCGCGACCACGTGCGGCTCGACGTGCTGACCCGGAAGGCGGCCGAGCTGCAGCGGGTCGACGCCGAGCTGCTGGCGGTCGAGCGGGTGCTCGAACTCGAGCGCGCCGATGCGGCCGGCCTCTGCCCGGGGTGCGGCGCGCCGTACGGCCACGCGGTGCGCTTCTGCGCGCAGTGCGGCACGCCGCTCGTCCCGACCGAGGCGGGCGCGTGACCGGCTGGCTGCGAACCCGGCTGCGCGCGGCGATCGCCGCGGCGGCGACGTTGACCGGCAAGCGCTTCGGCCTCCTGGTCGCGTCCTCTCTCGTGGCGACCTCGGGAATCGTGGCCGCGGCGGCGACCAATCAGCCGGCGGCGAGCCCGCTGGCCGCGATGCTCGGCCACAGCCTCGCCGCCGAGCGCACCCCGGCACCGACCCCGACGCCGCTCGAACCGGCCGCGGAACCGGAACTCGGGGGAGCGCCGGCCGAAGCGGTCGCCCACGATTCGCGCCCGGCGCCGGAACCGAGTGTCGCCCCCACGCCCGTGCCCGAACCCGTCGTCGTCCCCGAAGAAACCGCGCCGGAAGTCACGCCCGAACCGGTACCGGAAGAAGCGGCTAGCGAAGAAGCCGCAGCGCCCGACCCGCCGGCCAAGCCGGAAGCGGGTCGGATCAAGCACGTCTTCCTGATCTCGCTGGCCAGCTCCGGGTACCAGGCCGCGTTCGGCTCTGGGACGGCGTCCCAGATGCCCTACCTCAGCGGCACGCTGCGTGCCAAGGGCCTGCTGCTGACCAACTACTCGGTGCTGAGCGAAGCGATCACGCCGAACGGCATCGCGGCGATCAGCGGCCAGCCGCCGAACGAGGCGACCGAAGCGGAGTGCCCGGTCTTCGAAGAACAATGCCTCTATCCGGTCGAAACGTCGACGATCGCCGGGCAGCTGGAAATCGGCGGCTTCAGCTGGCGCGCCTACATGGAAGGGATGGCGAGCCCGACCACCGGCGAACCAGCGAACTGCGTCTACCCCGCCGGTGAGGAAGAAGAGAGGGTCGAAGCGGGCGGCTACTCGGCGCGGCTCAACCCGTTCACCCACTTCCACTCGCTGCTCGACGTCGGCACCTGCGCGGCGGCCGACGTGCCGATCACGGAACTGAAGAAGGACCTGAGGAACGAAAAGAAGACGCCCAACTACTCCTACATCTCTCCCGACCTCTGCGCGGCGGGCGTCGCCGGCCAGTGCCCGGAAGGGGCACCGACGGGGGCCGCGGCGGCCGACGAATGGCTCGCCGAAGTCGTGCCGGAGATCCTCGAATCGCCCGCCTATAAGAAGGACGGGCTGCTGATCGTCGCCTTCGGCGGCGTGAATCCGCCGGCGCCGCCGGCCGAAGGCGAAACCGCGCCGCCGGCGCCGGCGAACCGGCTGAAGACCGGCGCCGTCCTCGTCTCCAAGTTCATCGCCAAGGGCTCGACCGATGCCGCCCGCTACACCCCCTACTCGCTGCTGCGAACGAGCGAGGAACTCTTCGGGCTGAAGCTGCTGGCGGGGGCGGCCGAACCGAAAGTCAAGACCTTGGCGCCCGCGCTGCTGGGCGAATCGGGCGGCGGCTGACCGCTCTGCTTTGTTTTTGACAACCTTTTGACAATGACTCCCGCGAACCAGAACGCGGGCGGCGAGCCGATCACCGCCGCCGGCATCGAGGAACTGAAAGCCGAGCTCGCCGAGCTGAAAGGGCCGCGCCGCCATGAGATGGCCGAGCGCATCCGTGTCGCCCGTGAGCTCGGGGACCTCAAGGAGAACGCCGAGTATCACACGGCCAAAGACGACCAGGCGATGATGGAGACGCGGATCAAGCGCCTCGAGGAACGCCTCCGCAACGCGGTAGTCGTCGAGGCCCACGAGGGCAGCGACGGCACCTTCGCCTTCGGCCGCACCGCCGAGGTCGAGGACCAGTCCAAAGGCGAGACCGTCACCTGGACCCTGGTCGGCTCCACCGAGGCCAACCTCGCCGAAGGCAAGCTCTCCGCCGAGTCCCCGATCGGCCAAGCCCTGATGGACGCCGAGGTCGGCGCCACCGTCGACGTCGAGACGCCGCGTGGCACGAAAAGCTTCAAGGTCCTGAAGCTAGTCGGGTAGCGGGGCGGCGAGGGGTTCAGGCCTCGCAAGCTGGCGGCTGGGGAAGGGACGGGGGACCCGCAAGCTGTCGCCCGGATTACGGACGCGCCCCTCTCGCCACGGCCCGGGCAGGCTGTGGCCGTGGCGAGAGGGGCGGGTGTGCGGAAGGTGTGGAGGGTCGTGCGCGGGGGCCTCACGGGAGTGCGTCGGGAGTGGCACGGATCCGTGACGGGAGTCAGACGTCGTCACAAAGACCGTGAGAACTCCACGCTTTCTCCCGTGTTGTGCAACACCGACCTACGCGCTGCGTGTATTGACCCCCCTATAGGGGCCCTAAAACACGCAGCGCGTTATCGGGCCTTGATCTCGGCCCGAAAAGGGCGTCCCAGGGCCGGAAAGTGTGACGTTCCCGGCATCTCTGTGACGGATCCGGGCGAGGTGTGGAGGCTCTCCGACACGATCCTCACGTAAGTCCGACTTCCTCACGTCCCTGTGCCGGCTTTTTCACGAACGCCTCACGTCCTGGGCTCCTCATGGGGGTCACAGCCTGCCAGGACCCCCATGAGGAGCCCAGGACACCCCCGCGCCATCTCGGACGGCCGCCCGGGCCCCGGACCCCCGCCCGTCCCGCCCCACGCCCGCCCCGCCGCCGCCCGCCCACTCACAATGGGCGCGTGCTTCGACTCCACGCATCGCTCGACCCACGCCGGGAGCCGACGTTCGCCGCGCTGTTGCGGGAGATGGAGGGGGTGCGGCGGGTGGTGCGGCAGCCGGACGAGGCGGCGGAGGGCGGGCAGATGGTGTTCTTCGCCGATGTGGAGCCGGCGGCGGCTGATCGGCTGGTCGAGGAGATCCATGCGATGGGGATCGCGGCGGACGATTATCTGCTGACCAAGATCGAGGTGGTGGCGCCGCAGCGGCGGCACCTGAGCGGCCAGGGCGGGATCGACGGGTTCGCGTGGGTCGAGGTGATGGGTCAGGCGCGGGCGAACTCGCGGCCGCTGGCGCGCTACCTGGCGCTGATCAACGTCGCCGCGGTGATCGCGGCGCTGGGCGTGATCGTGTCCAGCGGCATCCTGATCGTCGGCGCGATGGCGGTCAGCCCCGACCTGCTGCCGATCTGCGCCACCTGCGTCGGGCTCGTCGGCGGGCGCCGGGCGCTGGCGGCACGGGCGTTCGCCACGCTCACGATCGGCATGGTGTGGGTGGTGCTCACCGCGGCAGTGCTGTCGGCGCTGCTCAAGTGGGCGGGCTTCCTGCCCGACGGCTTCCAGGTCGAGGACTCGAGCCTCCACACCCTCGCCCACCTCGACTACTCGACCGTGCTGGTCGCCGCGGCGGCGGGGATCGCGGCGATGCTGTCGTTCGAGACCGGCGCCGCCGCCGCGGTCGGCGTGGCGATCTCGGTGACGACGATCCCCGCCTCGGCCTACCTCGGCGTCGCGATCGGCGGCGGCGGGATCGACAAGGCGCTCGGCGCGGTCGTCGTCCTTGCCGTCAACGTCGCCCTGCTGCTCGCGACCGGCAGCCTCACGCTGCTGGCGCAGCGCTACCTGCCGAACCGCTCTGGGGCTCCGGTTTAGGCGGCTCCGAAGCGGCGGTGGGCGCGGCGCCGGCCGGGGACGCGGCGGCGGCGGCGGACTCGGCGGACGGCATCGACGCGGCGACGCCCTCCTGCAGCGGCGGGGTCGGGTCCGGCACGCTCAGCGTCGACCACGGCGCGGGCGCGGGCTGCCGTTCGTCGTAGACGACTTCGGTCCCCGCCATGCGGTCGTCCCAGCCACGGCGCGATTCGCCGAAGACGATGCCGAGGAAGCCGATGCCGAAGGTGATGAAGGAGAGGCCGAGGCCGATCAGCCGGCGGAACGCGCGGCCCGGGGGCAGGCGACGGTCGCTCAGGCGGATGCCGAGGAAGCGCATGCCCGGCGTCTGTCCGGCCAGCGACCAGAAGCCGCCCAGGTAGACGGCGACGACCACCAGCCAGGCGAAGGAGCCGACCGCGATCGCGCCGCGCGGCACGCCCTCCCCGCTGCCGCCAAAGAAGGTCACGAGCAGGGTCACCGCGCCGGCGATCACGGTGAAGAAGAGGTTGATGATGACCGCGTCGATCACGAAGGCGGCGCCGCGGGTGACGAGGCCGGCGCGGTTGGTCGGCAGCGGCCGGCGGCGGCGGAAGAAGATCTTGCGCAGGACGCGCTCGACCGCGTTGTCGAGTTCGCGCGCCAGTTTGGCGATCTGGCGGCCGATGTCGCCGAGCAGGCCGACGCTCTGCGAGGCGATCGCCTGCCGCACCTCGGGCGCCGCGGCGATCCGCTCGACCAACTGCTGGACCTGCTGCCCGGCGAGCAGCCGGCGCCAGACCTCGTCGACCAGCTCCGAGTCGAGGGTCTCGAGGATCGCCTTCTTGACCGCGTCCGAGTCGAGGGCGCCCTGCACTGCCTCCTCGACCACCGGCCCTTGGAGCACCCGGGCGATCGCGCGCTCGACCGCCTCCGATTCGACCGCCGAGACGATCGCCTCCTCGGCCGCCATCTCTACTGCCTTGTCGATCCCGGTGGCACGGCCGACGGCCCCGGCCCCACGAGCGCCGGCTCCCAGCAACCGCGCCGCGAGTGGCGTGCTCTCCTCGGCCATCAAGCCGAGTCTAGCCCGCCCAGCCGAGTTCGCAGAAATCCGCGGATAGCGCGGAGAAGTGCGAACTCACCGGGGTGGCGGAGAGGCTGGAGGGTTGAGGCGGGCGGAAGTTATGGGGGACCTGCGGGCTGGCGCCCGGAAGAGATGGGCCCGCGGGTGCGTTCGCAGAAATGACCGGATAGGGCCCAAAAGTGCGAACGCCAGATGAGGCGGGGTGGCGAAGGGATGGGGCCCCGCAAGCTGTCGCCCGGATAACGGACGCGCCCCTCTCGCCACGGCCCGGGCAGGCTGTGGCCGTGGCGAGAGGGGCGGGTGTATGGAAGGTGTGGCGGGTCGCGCCCGGGGGCCTCACGGGGGTGCGTCGGGAGTGGCACGGATCCGTGACGGGAGTCAGGCCTCGTCACGGAGATGTCGGGAACTCCGGTCTTCCTCCCGTGTTGTGCAACACCGACCTACGCGCTGCGTGTATTGACCCCCCTATAGGGGCCCTAAAACACGCAGCGCGTTATCGGCCCCCTGATTCAGGCCCGAAAAGGGCCTCTGGGGGCCGGAAAGTGTGACGTTCCCGGCATCTTCGTGACCGATCGGGCCGAGGTGTGGAGGCTCTCCGACACGATCGTCACGTAAGTCCGACTTCGCGACGTCCCTGTGACGCCTCTCCCACGAACGCCTCACGTCCTGGGCTCCTCATGGGGGTCACAGCCTGCCAGGACCCCCATGAGGAGCCCAGGACACCCCCGCGCCACCTCGGACGGCCGGCAGCGCCACGGACCCCCGCCCGGACGGCCGCCCGCGCCCGCAAGCCCCCCAATCAACCGGTCACGCCGCGCGAATCCGATTACTCGCCCACGGCGCTCCCGACTACTGATTAGCGATCCATCGGCAAGGGCTCACCCAGGGCAAAAGCTCTGGCCCGCATGGCCGAATATAGGCAAATGCGTCTGCGCTATTGGATCGGAATCTGTGCGGTACTGGTCGTCGGGACCGGGGCCGTGGTCGGTTCGATCCTCGCCTACAAGCACGACGAACGGGAATTCCACGCCCGCCAGCAGGAAGAGGCCGGGCGGGCCGCGCGCGCGGCGGAGTCGGTGGGCGCGCTCTCGGTGGGCGAGCTTGCCGCGGCCGGCGCCTTCATCAAGGCCGACGGCAACGTGTCCAAGCACGAGTTCGCGGTCATCGGCCAGTCGCTGGTCAACGAAAACGTGCTCCACGCCGCCGCCTTCATCGACGTGGTCCCGCTCGCCGAGCGCGCCGCCTACGAACGGGAGCAGGGCATCCCGATCGTCGAACGCGGTCCCGACGGCAACCTGGTCAAAGCGAAGCGGCGGCCGATCTACTACCCGCTCACCTACGTGGCCTCGAACGCCGAAGGCGCCGCCGGGTCGGCGCTCGGCTTCGACGTCGGCACCGACCCCGCCCGCGCGCCCTACCTGATGAAGGCCGTCGATGACGGGCGCGCCACCGCGACCGGGGTCATCCCGCTGCTGCTCGGCGGCTCCGGCATCAACGTCTACAGGGCGGTCTACCGCGACGGGGCACCGAACGAGACGGTGGCGCAGCGCCGCCGCGCCCTGATCGGCTTCGCCGCCGGCAGCTTCCTGCTGAAGGACCTCGCCCAGACGGCGATCACCACGCTTCCCAACGACGTCACCGCCCAGCTCGACGTCGCCAATCGCACCGTGGTCGGGCCGAAGGGCGAGCTCGAAGACCCGGCCCAGGCGCGGATCCAGATCGCCGACCGCACCTGGGTCCTGGTCGTCCACGACCCCGACCGCCCGGACGTCAGCATCCCGATCCTCTTCGGCGCCGCCGGGCTCGCGATGGCCGCCGTGCTCGGCTCGCTGATCTGGGTCCTGAGCCGCGAGGAGCGGATGCGAAAGCTGCAGCGCGAGGCCGACGAAGACTCGCTCAGTGGCCTGCGGACGCGGCGCCGCTTCGAGCAGGAGGTGCGCGCCGCGATGGCCCGCTCGCGCCGCGACGGCACCACCGGAGCCCTTTTGATGCTCGACCTCGACAACTTCAAGTCGGTCAACGACTCCTACGGGCACCCGGCGGGCGACAAGCTGATCGAGGAGGTCGCCGAGGTACTGCGCCGGCGGACGCGCGAAGGCGACGTGCTGGGACGGCTGGGCGGCGACGAGTTCGCGATCGGCCTGCCGAGCTGCCGGCCCGACGAGGCGAGCGTGGTCGCCGAAGCGATCGTCACCGCGATCCGCGAGCACGCGCCCGCCGACCCGGAGATCGACTCGGTCACCGTCAGCGTCGGCGTAGCCGTCTTCGGCATCGACCCGCTGATGAGCTACGCGACGCTGGTGTCGGAGGCCGACACCGCGATGTACGCGGCCAAGGACGCGGGCGGCGACGACTTCCGCGTCTTCCACCCGGACGCGATCCAGGTCACCGCGCCGGGCCGGAGCTGACGGGCCCGGCGCCCCCCCGGCGAGTTCGCACTTCTCCGCGCATACCGCGGAGAAGTGCGAACTCGTCAGGGGGCGAAGCGCTCAGGGGAGCGAGGCGCGGAGGCGCAGGACGCGCCCGACCGCGGCCGTGAACGGCGCCCGCTCGAGCCCGCCCTTGGCGAGCTGCTTGACCAGCGCCTCGTGGCCGGCGAGGGCGCTCGGCAGGTCGTCGAAGAGCAGCAGGTCGTCGCCGGCGGCGGCGCCGTCCACCGCCGCTTCGCGCTGCCCGCCGAATTCGGCGACCGCGGCGCTGCCGAGGCTGTCGGTGATCGTCACCCCGTGGAAGCCGAGCCGGCCGCGCAGCTCCCCCGTCGCGATCCGCCGCTCGAAGGCGGCCGGGCGGCCCCCGAAGGCCGGGTAGATCGCGGTCGAGAGCATCACCACCTTGCCGCCGGCGTTGATGAAGGCGCGGTAGGGCGCCTCGTCGACGGCGCGCAGCTCCTCCTTCGAGAGGCCGATGCGCTGCGCTTCGAAGTCGGTGTTTTCGCTCGCGGCGCCGAGGCCGGGGAAGTGCTTGGCGCTCGCCGCGACGCCGCCGTCCTGGAGCCCCGTCGCGAACGGCACCGCGGTGGCGGCGACCTGCGCCCGGGTCGCGCCGAAGCCGCGTTCGGTGGCCGCGATCACACCGCCGGGACGGGCGACGTCGAGGACCGGGGCGAGGTCGACGTTGACGCCGAGGCTCCGCAGGTTCGCCGCCGTGGCCCGCCCTTCGCGGCGCGCGAAGCCCGCCCCTTCGGCCCCCATCGTCGCCGCCGAGGCCTCCGGTGCCCCGTCGACCCGCTTCACCTGGCCACCCTCCTGGTCGGTCATCACCAGCAGCGGGAAGCGGCGCAGCTGCCGCGGCCGCGGGACCGCCTGCAGCGCCGCGATCAGCTTCCGTCCCGCGGCGCGGCTCGGGAAGTCGGCTTCGAAGAGGACGACGCCCGCCACCTTCCCCGCGTGGATCGCGCCCCGCAGCGCCGGCGTCAGCCCGGTGCCGCCGAGCCCGACCACGATCCGCTCCCCCGCCAGTTGGGTGGGGGCCAGCCGTTCGGCGAGCGTGGGACGACGGGCCGACCCCGCGCCGCCGCCCCCAGTCGCCTCCTCGCCGCACCCGGCCGCGGTCGTCTTTTGGTCCGGGCACCGGACGGTAGGTCGACCGCCCGGGTCGCGGGAGTCGCCTCCGGAGCCGCCCCCGATCACCGCTCCCGCCGCGAAGCCGAGCGCCGCGAGCGCGCCCAGGGTCGCCAGCGCAAGCCGCCGGCGCCGCGCCTTCGCTCTCTCCATGGGGCCGATGCTAGCCACCGCCGACCTGTGGCTTCCCACAGCCCCGCCCCTCCCCGGACCGCACATATCCGCGTTCCGTCATAGCCTTTCCGATCGCACCCCGGAAAGGACCGCCATGCCCCCTCTGATCACGCAAGCAGAAGCACTCGAGCTCGGCCACCTCACCGAGCCCGCCGACATCGAAGCACTGGTCGAGCGCGCCTGGGAGGTTCGGACCGAGAACTTCGGCGACTCGACCGACATGTGCTCGCTCGTCAACGCCAAGTCCGGCGGCTGCGCCGAGGACTGCGGCTTCTGCGCCCAATCCCGCTTCGCCGACGCCGACACGGTGATGCACGCGATGATGGAGCCGGAGCAGATCCTCGAACACGCGAAGGCCGCCGAGGCCGCCGGCGCGCACCGCTTCTGCATGGTCACCCAGGGGCAGGGACTCTCCAAAAAAGACTTCCAGAAAATCCTCGAAGGCGCCGAACTCGTCGCCGAGAAGACGAACCTGAAGCGCTGCGCCTCGATCGGCCACATGTCGACCGAGCGGGCCAAGGCGCTGAAAGACGCGGGGATCCAGCGGGTCCACCACAACGTCGAGTCGGCGCGCTCCTACTACCCGGAGGTCTCGACCACGGTCCGTTACGAGGGCCGGCTGCGGACGATCCAGGCGGTCAAGGAGGCGGGCCTCGAGACCTGCGTCGGCGGCATCCTCAACCTCGGCGAGACCGAGGAGCAGCGGGTCGAGATGGCCTTCGAGCTCTCCGAGATCAACCCGACCTCGGTGCCGATCAACCTGCTGATCCCAAAGAAGGGGACCAAATTCGGCGAGCGCGAAGTGATGGAGCCGATGGAGGTCGTGAAGTGGATCGCGATCTTCCGGCTGATCATCCCGGGGGCGCTCTTCCGCCTCTGCGGCGGCCGGGTGGAGAACCTCGGCGAGCTGCACGGCCTCGCGGTCAAGGCGGGCCTCAACGGGGTGATGATGGGCAACTTCCTGACCACGCTGGGCGCCGAGCCCGCCGACGACCGGGCGATGTTCGAGGAGCTCGGCCTGAACGTGGCGCGCCAGCCCGACAACGGCTCCAACCCGCGCCCCGACAATCGCTCCGGCTGGCTCGAGGGCGACTCCCCGGCGACGCCGATGGAGGCGCTCATCGACCACCAGGACGAGGCGCCGATGTGGGACCCCTCGACCCAGCTGCGGGTCGTCAAGAAGGACAAGCGGACGCCGAAATACCCGACCGCCGCGGCCTAGGGACGATGGCGTGACCGAGGTCGCGGCCCAACTGGAGGAGCTGCGTGAGCGCGGCCTCCACCGGCGGCTGCGGCTGATCGAAGGGCCGCAGGGCCCGCGCGTCCTGCTCGACGGGCGCGAGGTGCTGCTGCTCTGCTCCAACGATTACCTGGGCCTGGCGGCCGACCCGCGGGTGCGCGAGGCGGCGGCGGAGGCGGCGCTGCGCTGGGGCGCCGGGGCGGGCGCCTCGCGGCTGATCAGCGGCAACATGGCGCCGCACCGTGAGCTGGAGGAGGCGCTGGCCGACTTCAAGGGCTATGAGCGGGCGCTCCTCTTCGGCTCCGGCTACCTGGCGAACACGGGGACGATCGCGGCGCTGGCCGGGCCAGGCGAGGTCGTCTTCTCCGACTCGCTGAACCACGCCTCGATCATCGACGGCTGCCGGCTGGCGCGCGCCGAGACGGCGATCTACCGCCACAACGACGTCCGGCACCTGGAGTCGCTGCTGCGCGGCGCGGCCGGGCGCCCGGCGCTGATCGTCACCGACGGGGTCTTCTCGATGGACGGCGACGTCGCGCCGCTGGCCGAGCTGCTGGAGCTGGCGCGGCGCCACGGGGCGCGGCTGATGGTCGACGAGGCGCACGCGACCGGCGCCGTCGGCCCGGGCGGCCGCGGGACCGTCGCCGCGGCGGGCCTCTCCGGCGAGGTCGACGTGGTGATGGGGACGCTGGGCAAGGCGCTCGGCGCCTATGGGGCCTACGTGTGCGCGAGCGCCGAGACCGTCGATTACCTGGTGAACCGGGCGCGCTCCTTCGTCTTCTCGACCGCGCCGCCGCCGCCGGTCGTCGGCGCCGCGCGGGCGGCGCTCGGCGTGCTCGAGGCCGAGCCCGAGCGGGTCGACCGGCTGATGACGAACGCGCAGGCGCTGCGCGAGGCGCTTGCCGCCGAGGGGCTCTCCGCGGGCGCCTCGACCACCCAGATCGTGCCGATCGAGATCGGCGACGCCGAGCCGACGATGGCGCTCTGCGAGCGGGCGCTGGAGCGCGGCGTCTTCGCCCAGGGCATCCGGCCGCCGACCGTGCCGGAGGGTTCCTCGCGCCTGCGCTTCACGGTGATGGCGACGCACGAGCCGGCCGAGCTCCGCCGCGCCGCCCATGAGGTCGCTGAGGCGGCGCGCGCGATCGGCCTGCTCAAGGCCCCGACGATCGCCGCCTGATGCCGGGCCTCTCGCGCGAGCAGTGGCAGGCGTCGATCACCCTCGACGAGGTCGGCCAGACGAAGCGCGCGAGCGGCGTCTTCGTCACCGGCACCGGCACCGAAATCGGCAAGACGGTGGTCGCCGCCGTGCTGGCGCGCACGCTGGCGAACGACGGCCACAACGTCGCCGTGTTCAAGCCCGCACTGACGGGCATGGACGAGTTCCCGAGCTACGACGAGGCGACGGCGATCGCGGCGGCGGGCGGCGGCGAAGCCGCGATCGACAACCTCCCCGACCACGCGATCCTCCGCGCCGCCGCGCGCTCCACCCAGACCGACGACGAGATCGCTCCCTACCGCTTCGACCCGCCGATGTCGCCCCACCTGGCGGCGGGCCTGGCCGGCGTCGAGATCGACCCGGACCGGGTGATGGCCGCGGCCCGCGCCGCCGCCGACGGCGTCGACGCGATCGTCTGCGAGGGCGCCGGCGGCCTCCTCGTCCCCCTCTCCCCCTCCTGGACCATGCGCTCCTGCGCGGTCGAGCTCGGCTACCCCCTCGTCATCGTCGCCCCACCCGGCCTCGGCACGATCAACCACACCCTCCTCACGGTCGAATCCGCCCGCTCGGTCGGCCTCAAAGTCGCCGCCATCGTCCTCAACCCCTGGCCCGAGTCCCCGACCCCGATCGAATCCGACAACCGCGAGACGATCGCCACCATGAGCGGCTTCCCGGTCCTCACCCTGCCGAAGCTGGACCTCAGCCGCCCCGATACCTGGCCAGAGCTGCGGATCCCTGGCTGAGCGTCGGTTGCCCAGGAGGCATGCGGCCTCTGCAGGCCGGCGCCCGGGAAGGGACGGGGACTTTCGAAGCTGCCGTCTGGGAAGGCTCAGGCCCCGCAAGCTGGCGCCCGGGTAAGGGACGCGCCACTCTCGCCACGGCCCGGGCAGGCTGTGGCCGTGGCGAGAGTGGCGGGTATGAAATGCGTGGAGGGAGGCGCGCGGAAGCGTCACGGGAGTGCGCCGGGAACGTCACCGAAAGGCACCAGGGACCGGTCCCTGAACGGTCAGGAATCTCCCCGGTTCGAAATCCACCTATGGCGTGGATTTCGAACCACGCGAGATCCCCACCGGCCTTCCCGTGGTTCCAAATGGTCGCCATACGCCCATTTCGAACCACGGAGATCCCTGACCGCTCGGATCCCCTCCCACTTGCGACGGGTCTGTGACGGGTGTGCTCCGGATCCGTGACGGAGGTCGGACCTCGTCACAGAGATGCCGAGAACTCCGGTCCTTCTCCCGTGTTGTCCAACAGTGACTTACGCGCTGCGTGTATTTCCCACCCCATAGGGACCCTAAATCACGCAGCGCGTTATCGGGCCCTCGATTCAGGCCCGAAAAGGGCCTTCCCGGGCCGGAAAGTGTGACGTTCCCGACATCTTCGTCAACGATCCGGGCGAGGTGTGGAAGCTCTCCGGCATCCCCGTCATGTAAGTCCGACCTCCTCACGTCCCTGTGACGCCTCTCCCACGCACCCCTCACGTCCTGGGCTCCTCATGGGGGTCACAGCCTGCCAGGACCCCCATGAGGAGCCCAGGACACCCACGATCCATCCTCGGACGGCCGGCCGGGTCCCGGGGCCCCCGCCCGTCCCCCGCCCCATCACCCCGAAACGATCACATCCATGTACCCCGGCGCCAGCTCAACACGAAACCCCGCCGCCTCCGCGATCGCCGCAGCACCCTCCGGATCCCCGGGAGCCTTCTTGGCCTCCAGCAGCGCCCGCGCCACTTCGCCGCGCACCGCCTTCGCCATGTGGCTCACCGGCTTGCGCTTGCCCTTCGTCTCGCTGAAGGCGCGGACGGCCAGGAGCGTCGCGCGCTTCGGCTTCCAGGCCGCCGCGTAGGCGCCGGAGCGCATGTCGACTACCAAGGTGCCGTCCTTGTCGGGGAGCGCCTCGGTCAGCGCCGGGCGCCAGAAGGCGGCGAGGCCGCCGATCCCGTCCAGCTTCGCTTTCGCCGAGAGCCGGTAGTAGGGGATACGGTCGGTCGGTCGCAGGACGCCCCACAGGGCCGAGGCGATCAGCACTCGGCCCTGGGCGCGTTTGGGGAGCTCCGGCAGCCTCAGGCGGTCGTAGAGGACGCCGGTGTAGATCTCGGCGGCAGGGCCCGCCGGGGCGGAGCCGAGCTCCGCGTCAACGGCGACCTCGGCCGCTTGGCCTTTCGACACCGCGAGCATCGAGACCGCCCGCTCGATCGGCAGCTCCGCGAGCGCGGCGAGCGAGTCGAGCAACTTCCGCCTCGACTCCGTCAGCTCGCCGGCGTAGGCGAGCGCTCTTAAGTCGACGGGCGTACCCGTCTCCGGCGCGGTCTTCCCCTCGGACGGGGGCAGCAAGATCAACATCGCTGCAGGACATCAAACCTCCTTCAAGTGGTGATACGTCGTGGCGATGTCCTCGCGGTCCATGAGGGACTCCACGGCGGCGTCGAGCTTGCGGCGCTGCGTCGCGGTGAGGGTGGCGGCGAAGGCCTCGAGGCCGTTCCGCTTCACCGTCGTGAGCTGGTCGACCAGATCGTTCCCGGCCGCGGTGATCCGCACCAGGCGGACGCGCCGGTCGGTCGGGTCCTCGACCCGCGTCGCCAGCTCCTTCTTCACCAGGCCGTCGACGGCCCGGCTCATCGCGGGCAGGGACGCGTCGAACACCTGGGCGAGCTCGGAGACCTGCCAGGTCGACGGACAGTCGCCGAGACCGCCCAGCTCGAGCAGCACTTTGCACTGCGTCGTCGTCAGGCCGGTTTTCTGCAGCACGCGCAGCTGGTTGCCGCGGTCGTAGAGGAAGACATGGCGCATCAGCGCGCAGATCCGTGCGGCCGTGTCACGGGACTCCGCATCGATCTCCACGCTCGTATTCGCTTTGACATCGCTTCCTTGCACGGGAGAAATAGTTGCATATGCGCAACCTTTCCGCAAGTGCAATTGTTCCCGGAGATGAGCGACGCCGCCCGCCTCAACCGCCTCGACCAGGAGTTCGTCTGGCACCCCTTCACCCAGCAACAGGGATGGAGCGAGGAAGAGCCGCTGCAGATCGAGCGCGGCGAGGGCGTCTACCTCTTCGACGTCGACGGCAACCGTTATATCGACGGCACCGCGTCGCTGTGGTGCAACGTCCACGGCCATCGCCATCCGGACCTCGACCGGGCGGCGCACGAGCAGCTCGACAAGGTCGCCCACTCGACGATGCTCGGCCTCTCCCACCCCGGCGCGACCGAGCTGGCGGCGCGGCTCGTCGAGATCGCCCCGGACGGCCTGCGCCGCGTCTTCTACTCGGACTCCGGCTCGACCGCCGCCGAGATCGCCGTGAAGATGGCCTTCCAGTACCACCAGCAGCGCGGCGACACCGGCCGCACCCGGTTCATCCGCATGCGCGACGCCTACCACGGCGACACTCTGGGCTCGGTCTCGGTCGGCGGCATCGACCTCTTCCACGCCACCTACAAGCCGCTCCTCTTCGACACCCTGGCGGCCGAGCCCGGGGACGTCGACCAGATGGAGGGCCTGCTGAGCGCCCACGAGGGCGAGATCGCGGCGGTGATGATGGAGCCGCTGATCCAGGGCGCGGCCGGCATGCTCGTCCACCCCGACGGCTACCTGAGCGCGGTGCGCGAGCTCTGCGATCGCCACGGCGCGCTCCTGATCTGCGACGAGGTGGCGACCGGCTTCGGCCGCACCGGGACGATGTTCGCGGTCGAACAGGAGGGTGTCGTCCCCGACTTCCTCTGCCTCGCCAAGGGCATCACCGGCGGTTATCTGCCGCTGGCGGCGACGCTGACCACCGAGGCGGTCTACAAGGCCTTCCTCGGCGCCCCGGCGGAGGCGAAAACCTTCTTCCACGGCCACACCTACACCGGCAACCCGGTCGCCTGCGCGGTGGCGCTGGCGAACCTCGACGTCTTCGAGCGCGAGCGCACGGTGGAGCGCCTGCAGCCGAAAATCGCGCTGATCCGGCGGTGGCTGGACGAAGTCGCCGCGCTGCCGGGCGTCGCCGAGGTGCGCTCGCGGGGCGTGATGGTCGGCATCGACCTCGGGGAGCACGACCCCGAACTGCGGGTCGGCCACCGGGTGACGCTGGAGGCGCGCAAGCGCGGCGCCCTGGTCCGCCCCCTCGGCGACGTCGTCGTCCTGATGCCGCCGCTGGCGATCGGCGAGACGGAGCTCGAAACCCTCCTCGACATCACCGCGCGGTCGATCACCGCCACCCTCGCCTCGCTCCCGGCGACAGAGCACGCCTAGCGCGTTCGCACTTTCCCGCGGATAGCGCGGATTACTGCGAACTCACCGGTGGGAATATGGCTTTGTGATGGATCGGTGGCGGCGCCGTAGTACCGGCGTGAGTCAGACCGCGGTCGCAGAGGCGAGGGAAGCTCCGGGCGATGCCGACCTGGCGTTCGACCGGCTCTACCGGACGAGCCGCGACGACGTCTACGCCTACGTGGCGGGGCTGCTCCGCGACGGGCCCGCCTACCGCAAGCGCCACCGCTTCGACTCCCGCCGCGGCGAGCCGCGCGCCTGGCTCTTCGGCATCGCCCGCAACGCGGCGCTCGACGAGCTGCGGCGCCGCGGCCGCCAGGCGGAGCTGGCCGCCGAGCCCGCCGACCTCGACGGGGCCGCGGTCGAGGCAGGCGCCGAGCGCTCCGAGCGGCGACTCGCCCTGCGCGCCGCCCTCGCCCGCCTCGAGCCGCGCGAGCGCGAGCTGATCGCGCTCAAGTTCTTCGCCGGCCTCGGCAACGCCGAGATCGCCGCGGTCCTCGACATCAGCGAGTCGAACGCCGGCACCCGCCTTCACCGCGCCGTGACCAAGTTGAGGGAGGCCCTCGATGGATCGATTTGACGACGACACCCTCTTCGCCGAGCTGCGGGCGCTGCGCCCGACGCCGCCGCCGGAGTTCGCGGCCGAGCTGGACGAGCGCGCCGCGGCGGGCTTCCCCCGTCGCGACCGCGCGTCCGCGGCCGCGCAGCCCTTCGCCCTGCTGGCCGACCGCTGGCGGGCCCTGGGCCCGCGGCGGCGCCTCGTGCCGGCCCTCGCCGTCGCGCTCGCCGCGCTGGTCGTGGCGACGGCGGTCGTCTCGATCTCGCAGTCGGGCACGAAGTCGAATCCGGCGGACGAAGCCGTCGTCGGGATGGTCCCCGGCGCGGGCGAATCGGGCCGGGCGGCCAAAGAATCCGCCGGGACCTCGGTCGCACCGGCACCGAGCCGCCATCCCGGCGGAGGCCACAACGACGGCGCCGGCGGGAACGGCGCGGCGCAGCCTTCGAAGGGCGCCGGCGAAACCGTCTACGAAGTCGAAGTCCCGACGATCGAAAGCGCGGCCTCGGCCGGCGCCGCCGCGGAGGCGGAACCGACCTTCCACGCGGCCGGCCGCGACATCGAACGCTCCGCCTACGTCGTCCTCGGCACCAAGCCGGGCGAGGTCTCGGGCGCGGCGGCGAAGGTCTACGAAGCGGTGCACGCGGCGGACGGGATCGTCCTCCACTCCAAGGTGCGGAGCGGCAGCGCCGGGGCGACCGGGGCCTACTTCGAACTGCTGATCCCGAGCGACAAGCTCGACGACGCGCTCTCCGCCTTCTCGCAGATCGCCGAAGTGCGGCAGCGCCACGACGCGACCAACGACATCACCGCGCCGACCGTCAACACCGGCGAAGAACTGCGCGACTCCAACGCGGCGATCGAAGGCCTGTTGAAGGAGCTGGGCGACGTCGAAACGGAAGCGGAACGGGAATCGGTCGAAGCGCGGCTGCGCGAAGAGCGTCGCCACCACGCGGCGATCCGCGCCTCGCTCGACCACCTGCACAAGCGCGCCTCGATGTCGGAAGTCACCGTGCGGATCGTCACCGACCACGGCGCCGGGGTGACGCCGCCGAGCGAAGGCGGCGGGAGCTGGGGCGTCGGCGACGCGCTGCACGACGCCGGCGACATCCTCACGATCGCCGCCGGCGTCACCCTGATCGGCCTGGCGGTGCTCGGCCCGATCGCCATCGTCGCCTTCGCCTTCTGGCTGGCGAACCGCTTCCGCGTCCGCCGCCTCCGCGAGCGCGCCCTCGGCTGACCCCCTCCGGCGCGTTCGCAGTTTCGGTCGCATAGCGACCATTTCTGCGAACTCAACCGCGTAGGGTGTTGCGATGGTCGAGGAGAGGAAACCGGTGACGCCGCGGCCGGCCGCCTCGGTCGTCCTGATGCGACGCGGGGGGAAGCACGGGGAGCGGGCGCTCGAGGTGCTGCTGCTGCAGCGCAGCCCGGCGGCCGCGTTCTTCCCCGGCGCCTGGGTCTTCCCCGGCGGCGCCTGCGAGCCCGAGGACGGCGAGGGGCCCGACGGCTACCGCGCCTGCGCGATCCGCGAGCTCCGCGAGGAGGCGGGGATCGACCTCCACGCCGACGAGGAGATGATCCCGTTCTGCCGCTTCATCACCCCGGAGGCGATCCTGCGGCGCTTCGACGCCTGGTTCTTCCTCGCCCTCGCCCCCGCCCACGCACCGCCGCAGATCGACGGCGGCGAGATCGTCGACGCGCGCTGGCTGCGGCCCGCCGCTGCCCTGACCGCCTACCGCGGCCGCTCGGTCGAGCCGCTGATCCCGGAAGTGATCGGCGAGGGCGAGGCGACCCGCGTCGTCCTCCCCGGCGTCGCCGACTCGGGCAACCTCAAGAACCTGGTCGAGGAGTTCCGCCGGGACTGACCGCGTCCGGGAACGGCGCCAGCCCCGCGTGCCACGGGCCGGGCGGGTAGGTGTGGATGCCGCTCTCGTCCATCTCGGACTGGATCCGGCGGAACAGCTGCCCGGCGTTCTTCAGCGCAAGTTTCAGTTCGTCCTCGGAGCGCTCGCGCAGCCGCCACATGAACCAGAGCTGGCGGTCGTTGACGCCGAAGTCGATCTCCCCGGTCATCGTCGTCACCCAGGCGAGGAAGCCGGGACCGAAGAGCTCGCGCAGGGCGATCGGGTCGAAGTCCTTCGGCACCGTCGTCCAGAAGCGCTTGTTGAAGTCGAGCGACTCGAATTCGACCTTGCGCGAGAAGCGCTGCTGGACATGCTCGGTCCCCTCGATCGACTCGACGTTGAAGGCGGGCACCACCTGCGCGAGGTCGGGCATGTGGGCCTTGGCGAGGATCGCCGTCGGCAGCACCGCCTTGTCGAAGAAGCCGCCCATCTCCCGTTCGTCGGCGTCACAGGAGGCGCCCCAGAAGCCTTCGACGAGCTGCCCGGTCAGCCGGTTCGAGCCGCCGACGCAGAGCGCCACCGGCCCGTCTTTGGGGTTGATCCCGCCGACCGGCTCGTAGGTGACCTGGTGGCGCTCGCCGTAGCGGCGCACCAGCTCGGCCCAGTCCTGCGCTTCCTGCTTGGCGCCCATCCCGCTTGATCCTAGATGAGCATTTCCATGCGGGATCCGGGTGGGGGGTTCGGGGGGCGGGCGGCCGGGCGAGGTGGATTCAGGGTGTCCTGGGCTCCTCATGGGGGTCCTGGCAGGCTGTGACCCCCATGAGGAGCCCAGGACGTGAGGGGTGCGTGGGAGAGGCGTCACAGGGACGTTGCGAAGTCGGACTTCCGTGACGGAGATGCCGGAGAGCTTCCACACCTCGCCCGGATCCGTGACGAAGATGCCGGGAACGTCACACTTTCCGGCCCTCAGGGGCCCTTTTCGGGCCTGATTCGAGGGGTCGATAACGCGCTGCGTGTTTTAGGGCCCCTATAGGGGGGTCAATACACGCAGCGCGTAGGTCGGTGTTGCACAACACGGGAGGAAGACCGGAGTTCTCGACCTCTCTGTGACGACGTCTGACTCTCGTCACGGATCCGTGCCACTCCCGACGCACTCCCGTGAGGCCCCCGCGCGCGTCCCTCCACACCTTCCGCACACCCGCCCCTCTCGCCACGGCCACAGCCTGCCCGGGCCGTGGCGAGAGGGGCGGGTCCGTTATCCGGGCGCCAGCTTGCGGGGCATGAGCCCTTCCCAGGCGGCAGCCAGCGGGCCCCCGTCCCTCCCAGAGCCCCGCCGCCAAGCCCCCCATCCCTCTCGACCCTCGCGGCGCGGACCGTCCCCGGAGACCCGTCCGTCGCGGCCCCGACGGGCGCTAAGGTTTCCCCCAAGTCAGTCGAACCCTCGAGGGAGACTCAATGGTCATCGTCATCATCGTCGTCGTAGTTCTGATCCTGCTCGCGGCCTTCTATTACGTCGCGAAGCGCAACGGCATCATCTCCGCCCGCAACCGCGTCGACGAGTCCTGGAGCGGCATCGACGTCCAGCTGAAGCGCCGCCACGACCTCGTGCCGAACCTGGTCGAGACGGTCAAGGGATACGCGACCCACGAGCAGGCCGTGTTCGAGAAAGTGACCCAGGCGCGGGCCGAGTCGATGTCGGCGCAGAGCGTCCAGGACACCGCCACCGCGGAGACCAAGCTGACCGGGGCGCTGACCGACCTGCGCGCCGTCGCCGAGCAGTACCCGAACCTGAAGGCGACGGAAAACTTCCAGCAGCTGAGCCGCAACCTCTCGGAGCTGGAGGACGAAATCCAGGCCGCGCGACGCATCTACAACTCCAACGTGCAGGCCTACAACACCGACATCCAGCAGTTCCCGGGGTCGATCATCGCCAACCAGGGCGGCTTCACCGCGCGCCAGTACTTCGAAATCGAAGACAAATCCGAGCGCGAGCCGGTCGCGGTCAGCTTCGACAAATAGCTAAAATCGGTGGCCCAGATGCCTACTGAGACCAAAGACGCGACGATGTGGATCTGCGAGAGCTGCGGATTCATCTACGACCCCGCGATCGGCGATCCAGACGGCGGCATCCCACCGGGAACGGCTTTCGAGGACATCCCCGACACCTGGTTCTGCCCCGTCTGCGGCGCGCGGACGAGCGACTTCCGCCCCCTCGAGCCCGACGAGGTCTGAGCCCGCGCCCCCGGGCAGCACCGCCGAATCCCCCTGGACTCCGGCCGAACGTCTAGGGTTTGGCTGGTGAGCCAGTTTGACGTCGACTGGGTGGTGGTGGGGAGCGGGTTCGGGGGCTCGGTCTCCGCGCTGCGGCTTGCCGAGAAGGGCTATTCGGTCCAGGTGCTCGAGTGCGGGCGGCGGTTTCGGGACGAGGACTTCCCGAAGTCGACCTGGGACCTGAGGCGTTATTTCTGGGCGCCGCGGATCGGGCTCAAGGGGATCTTCCGGCTGACCCAGTTCCGCGATGTCGCCGTGGTCAGCGGCTGCGGGGTCGGCGGCGGGAGCCTCGGCTATGCCAACACGCTCTACGTCCCCCCGAGCGAGTTCTTCAAGGACCCGCAGTGGTCCGATCTAGAGGACTGGGAGCAGACGCTGGCGCCGCACTACGCCGAAGCGCAGCGGATGCTCGGCGTCAACCAGGTCCGCCAGGACGACCCGGCCGACCAGCTGCTGCGCGAGCTGGGCGAGCACCTCGGCGTCGGCGACACCTACCAGAAGACCCCGGTGGGGGTCTACCAGGACAACCCCGGGGTGACCGTCCCGGACCCGTTCTTCGGCGGCGAGGGCCCCGACCGCACCGGCTGCCTGCAGTGCGGGCGCTGCATGGTCGGCTGCCCCCACGGCGCCAAGAACACGTTGGTCAAGAACTACCTCTGGCTGGCGGAGCGGCGCGGCGCGCGAGTCGAGGCCGAACGGACGGTGACCGACGTGCGCCCGCTCGGCGCCGCCGACGGCTCCGAGGGCTACGCGGTCACCAGCGAGCGCTCCGGCCTCCTTCCCGGTCGCGGCAAGCGCACGATCCGCGCCCGCGGGGTCGTCTTCGCCGCCGGCCCACTCGGCACCAACAAGCTGATGCAGCGCTGCCGGCTCGGCGGCGCCCTGCCGAAGATCTCCGCCCGCCTCGGCGAGCTGGTCCGCACCAACAGCGAGATGATCCTCGCCGTCACCGTCCCCGAGGACTACCCCGACGACCTCACCAAGCGCGTCGCGATCACCTCCTCGATCTACCCCGACGCCCACACCCACATCGAGACCGTCACCTACGGCCACGACGGCGACTCGATGAACACGCTCTACACGCTGCTGGTCGGCGACGGGACCAAACTGACGCGGCCGCTCAAGCTGCTCGGGCAGATCGTCCGCCACCCCGGCAAGTTCGCCAAGGTGATGTGGCCGAAGGGGTGGTCAAGCCGCACGATCATCGTCCTCGTGATGCAGACGCTCGACAACGCGATCGCCCTGCGGCCGAAGGTGAAGCGCAACGGCGACGTGCGGCTGTCCACCGAACAGGACCCGGAGCGTCCCAACCCGACCTTCATCCCGGTCGCCAACGAGGCGGCCGAATGGCTCGCCGAGCGCACCGGCGGGATCGCCCAGTCGAGCATGTCGGAGGCGCTCTTCAACGTGCCGAACACCGCCCACATCCTCGGCGGCGCGGTGATCGGCCACTCGCCCGAGGACGGGGTCGTCGACTCGCGCCAGCGCGTCTTCGGCTACCAGAACCTGCTGGTCTGCGACGGCTCCGCGGTGCCGGCGAACGTCGGCGTCAACCCGTCACTGACGATCACCGCCCTGGCCGAGCACGCGATGAGTCACGTGCCCGCCCAAGGCGAAGGCGACGCTCAGGCCGCCGCGTACAGCTCGTTGACGTAGTCCCAGTTGACGACGTTCCAGAAGGCGTCGAGGTATTCCGGGCGTTTGTTCTGGTACTTCAGGTAGTAGGCGTGCTCCCAGACGTCGACGCCGAGCAGCGGCGCGGAGCCGTCGGAGAGCGGCGAGTCCTGGTTCGGGGTCGAGACGACCGCGAGGCCGGAGGAGTCCTTGACCAGCCAGGCCCAGCCGGAGCCGAAGCGGTTGGCGCCGGCAGCTTTGAACTGCGCCTTGAAGTCGTCGCAGGAGCCGAAGGTGTCGGAGATCGCGGCGGCGATGTCGCCGGTCGGGTCGCCGCCCGCGTTCGGGGCCATCATCTTCCAGAACAGCGAGTGGTTGTAGTGGCCGCCGGCGTTGTTGCGGACCGCGGTCTGCTTGTCGCCGGGCAGGCTCGAGAGGTTGGTGAGGACGTCCTCGACCGAGCGATCGGCCCACTCGGTGCCCTCCAGCGCCGCGTTCGCCTTGTCGACGTAGGCCTGGTGGTGTTTGTCGTGATGCAGGTGCATCGTCGTCTCGTCGATGTACGGCTCGAGCGCGTCGTAGGCGTACGGCAGATCAGGTACCTCGAAAGCCATCTGGGTTCTCCCTTCGTGCGATATCTGGGTTCCTGAGAGCCTATCCACCGGCGGCTCTCGCACACCTCCGGGGGGCGCGATCTACGTCATTCGGAGTAGATCGCGGAGGGCACGGCTTCCGGGTTGCCGCCCGTCCATTCGACGAAGCGGTACCAGGAGGGCTTGGCTTCGTAGTGCGTCGTGAGCAGGCCCGCGGAGCCGCAGAAGATGCAGGTGCCGCCTTCGTCGGTCCAGGTGAACCACCAGACGCCGTCGACCTTCCAGCGGACCCGGTTGGCCGAGAGCATTTCGAACGCCCGCGAGAGCTGGTTCGCCTGCCCCTGTGGGCCGCGCTGCCAGCGGGTGGGACCACTGTGGGAGCCCCAGCCGAGCTCGGTGATGTAGATCGGCGTCCGCGAGTCGCCGAAGTTCCGCATGATGCGGCGGAAGTTGTTCAGCTCCGGGCCCATCGCCTTGGCCTCGGCGACGTACGGGTGCAGCGCAACGCCGTCGAAGTAGGGCTTCACGCGGCCGGCCTGGTAAACCCGCTTCAGGTAGTCGCCGGAGGCCACGTTGGGCGGGATCTGCAGCGGCCGCCCGAACAGCCCGCCCATCAGCACCTTCGACTGCGGCTGCACGGCGTGCAGGGTGCGGCCGGAGATGCGGATCAGCTTCGCGTATTCGGCCGGGTCCAGGGGCGCGGCGGCCTGGGTGACGATGTTCTCCTCGTTCCAGATCTCCCAGTGGGTGATCGGCAGGTAGTCGAGCTTCGTGTGGTCGTCCCAGAATTCGCCGTCGACGCCGTAGCGGAGCGCCGCTTCGCGCAGGAACCGCTGCCACGCCCAGCGCTGCCAGGAGGTCTTCACCGGCAGCTCCAGCGCGTCGGCGGCAACCCATTCGGGCGAGCCCCAGACGAACGGCATCACCCGCACCCCGTCTTCGGCCGCCAGTTCGACCTCGCGGTCGAAGCCCGACCAGTCGGGCCGCACCACCAGCGGGCTCTTCGTCTCGATCCCGATCCAGAACATCGGCAGCCGCACGCTGTCGATCCCGGCTTCCCGCATCAGTTCGAAGTCCTTGTGCCCGAGCGAGTTCTGCGGCGACAGCCCGACGAACCCCGGCGGCAGATACGCGCCCGCGCTCGCGGGCAGCGCAAGCAGCGCCGCCACCACGACCACCATCAAGAGCCGAACCTGTCGCATCGTCATCGCCTTCAAACCCGCAGTCGGCCAAAGTAGCGGCACCGTCGGGCACCCTCGCCGCACCCCGCCCCCACCCTCTGCGACAATCCGCTCCTCTCGGGGCGTGGCGCAGCCTGGTAGCGCGCACCGTTCGGGTCGGTGAGGTCCCCGGTTCAAATCCGGGCGCCCCGATTAAGTTCAAATTCACCGAACCACCTCGAACAGGCACGAACGGGCCCGAAGCCAAGGAGCTTTGCGAAGATCTCGTTCGTGCCGGTTCGGTGATGTCGGGATGCAGACGGCAGGCAGAAGAGCGATGAGAGGCCGGCTCGCATCCATCACTCGGTCGCCGTCACCTTGATGTCTTCAGTTTCGTTTACTCGAAGGCAGCAGCGACGGCACCTGCGTCAGGCCAGCCGAGCGTCTGTCCGGAGATGAAGAGAGTGAAGGCGAGTAGGATCACGCCCAGCCCGAACGGCCCATGCATGTCGAGGTCACGACGGCCGCGTTGGACTCTCCGCCGACCCTCGGGGAGTTCGATGATGACCGAGTTCAGACCCCAGGAGACTGGCGTGAGCGATGGCACTCTGGCAGGCGACGGCGTAGAGGCAGCGATAGGAGCGCGTGGTCGAGGTGTCCTCGAGGGAGGGAACTCGACCGACCCAATAGGCGTCGGCCGCCTCGGCGCGTTGCAGGAGAGTCGGCATCGATCTAGGCAGCTCGGCGGCCTGGGCCTCGAGCCGTGCTCTGGCGGTCGCCTCCAGGATCTCGACCTCCACCTTGCGGGGGTCCTCGTCCATGGCGAGCCGTGAGAGGGCGTCGGCCCTGACGAAGGGCGCGAGCCGCTCATCTGTGGCCCCGCTCCTCGGCGAGCTCGTCGCGCACCGGATCACCGGTCATCACGGAGACGGTATCCGAGAGCTACGAAGGCGCCGCCGTCTTGCGCCTTCTGGCATCAGGCCCGTGCAATCGAGGAACGGCGTTTCCTTCATCGGCTATTTTGCTTCAAGCGCAAAATAGCGTAGATCGGCAAATCAACCTGATATTGTCCTTTTTGTGGAGAGCGTAAACATCCCCAAACCGGAAAATAGATACGCAGAGCAGGCAGTTTCCTGGCTGGAAGGTCACCTGCCACGAGGTTGGAGTGTCGAAGGAACCCCTGAGGGGGCGCTGGATCCGCTCGGCGTCTCCCTGGATTCGCGCATCTTCCTCAAGGCACCTAACCAGACGACCGGCGCCGTGGCGGTGGAGGAACGGGACGCGGTCACGCCGAGGACGGTTCTCGACCTCATATCGCCGCGCGTCCAGACCGCGCGCAGTATGGGCGCACACCTGCCGTTGGTGGTGATCGCTCCTTGGCTCAGCAAACGGACGCGGGAGCTTCTGACCGAACGGGATCTCGGCTACATCGACCTGACCGGAAACGCCCTCCTACGACTCGACAATCCGCCGTTCTACCTGCAGACGACGGGGGCCGAACGGAATCCGGCCCCCAAGGAGAGAGGCAAGGCACAGCTGCGCGGGGCGAAAGCCGCCCGGCTGATCAGGCTCCTGATCGACGTCCGCCCTCCCTATGACCTCGGCGACCTCGCCGTCGCCACCGGCCTGGCGCCCGGCTACCTCTCAAGGCTCCTCGACACGCTCGACCGCGAGGCGCTGATCGAGCGCGTTCCTCGCGGAGCGGTCGAGTCGGTCGACATCCGCGGCCTCCTCCGCCGTTGGGCGAACTCCTACGACGTCTTTCGCTCGAACCAGGCTCTCAATTTGATCGCTCCGTCGGGCATCGAAGCCCTGCTGGAGGGAGTCCTGAGGGCAGACCCAGCCGACCCCGAGATCGTGATCACCGGCTCCTTCGCGGCGGCGGCGATGACGGCGCCGATCGCCGCACCGGCGCTACTCGTCGCCTACTGCGAACGGCCGCAGGAGGTGGCAGCCGAGGGTGGGCTGCTACCCAGCGACGAGGGCGCGAACGTCGTCCTCCTCTCGCCGTTCGATCGGGTGGCCGTCGAGCGCTCATCCTTCCGCGACCATCTCACCTATGCCGCCCCCTCCCAGGTCGTCGTCGACTGCCTGACCGGCAATGGGCGGATGCCCGCGGAGGGCGAGGCGCTCCTTGCGTGGATGGTAGACAACGAATCGGCCTGGCGGGAGCCCGGCCTGGATCGGCATGGGCGCTGACCTACCGTTGGATCCCGAGTACGTCGCAGCTCGAGGCGTCCTGCTGGACGCCCTTGAGGCATTAGGTGAGCACAGCGGGGCGGTCGTCGTCGCGGGCGCCCAGGCGATCTACATGCGGGCCGGGGCCAGCGTTCTGCCGATCGCAGATCTGACGACCGACGCGGACCTGGCCCTCGACCCGACTCTCCTCTCCCCCACCCCCGATCTCGAAGCGATGCTCGAAGCAGGAGGTTTTGAGCACGTCGAACACGGCGGAGGGCCGGAACCCGGTTCCTGGCAGATCGACGCCGTCCTGAGAGGCGTGGAGGTGAAGATCCCACTCGATCTGATCGTCCCCGCGGGGGCTTCGGCTGGCGGACGACGCGGCGCGAGGCTAGGAACCCATGGCAACCGGGCGGCACGCCGGAGCGCCGGCCTCGAGGCGGCGCTTGTCGAAAACAAGCCGATGCGGATCACCGCACTAAATCCCGAAGACGGTCGGAGCGCCGAGGCCCGGGTCGCGGGGCTTCCGGCCCTGCTGATTGCGAAGTCCCACAAGATCCACGACCGGATCGAGGCGGGGATCGAGGACCGGACTTACGACAAGGACGCCTCCGACATAGTGCGGATCATGCAGTCGCAGACTGCCGGGCAGATGGCGGCCGCGCTCGACGCGCTGCGGGCCGACCGGAGCGCGGCCGACTCGACCGAGCTCGGCCTGACCTACTTCGAGGAGCTCTTCGGCCGCAGGAACGGTGAGGGGATCGCGATGGCGATCCGCGCGCTGCGGGTGGCGCTGCCCGAGGATCGGGTGCGAGCGATCTGTCTGGCCTATTCCGAGCAGCTACGCGCCGCGACATAGTACGGGCGGCTCACGTCTCGGAACGGGGGTCCGCGGCATCTGCGCACGGAACCATCTGCTGAGCAGCAAGATCACCGCCTCATCGTCGTCGGCGCCACGATGGGCATCATCGTCATGAGGATTGGCGTCATCAGCATTACGGTCATCGTCGCTGATCGCGCCGGAGAGAGGAAAGCTCCATCTTCTTCATCGGGCCAACCTGCCGAGGCTGGATGTCTTGCGACCCAGGCTGTGATCACTTCCCGCGAGCTTCGTCTATCGCCTGCTGCACCGAACGTTCCCAGGAATCGGAGGCCCACTCGACAGTCGTCTCAAGAACCTCCACCAGCTCGTCGAGCTGGCAGTAGGAATCCAGCATGTTCGCGATACCTGACTTCTCGGTCAGTCGGCCGAATCGGTTGCGCAACGATCCAACGGTGGAAAGATCGACACGGATGTCGGTGTCGCGCCTCAGCTCTTTCATACGTGCGAATTTCGCCAACTAGTTCTCGGCCTTGCGACGCGTCAGCTCGTCATCGCGCTCGTCTTCCTCCAAGGCATTGACTTCGTTTTCGATGATCTGCTCCTCGCGGGCGAGGCGATGGAGCTCCTCGTCGCCGCGATGCTGAGCCCAGTGCTGGGCGCCTTCGATCAGTTCGGCGATCCGGTCATCATTAAGGTCCCGTCGTAGGCCGCCGATCAACCTGTCCACCTCGTCGAGGCGTCTTCCGCCGTCGGCACGCGGCCTCTTGGCGAGGTCGGCCTCGTCAACCCTCAACGGATCGGTTCGAGCTTCAGCGGTCGCCCGGGATCGACCACCTCCAGCGAAAGTGCGACCTCGCCAGAAGCAGCCGGGGTTCTTTCGGACTCGAAGTAGAGCGGGTGGAGGATCCCTTTCGGATCGCCGAAGAACGGCTCGAACCAGTTCTGCAGACGCATGTCGACCTTGCCCATCATCTGATTGACGGGATCTCCGAGGGCGAGGGCGGCGTCGGCGGGCTCCTCCATCTCGAAGACGGCGAGGATGTCGTCGTCTTCGCAGACCTCATAGACCCCTCGGGTCGCCGAGGCGCTTCCCCTGTCCGCATCGACCAGATCGAGGGCGAAGATCGCCTCACGTCGGATCAACTCCAGGACGAACTCTTCCGCCACACACATAGGCCGTATCGCCTCTCCAGGCTGGAACAGCTTCCAGCCCATCACCGTCGCGGCCACCGTCAGCTTGTGGATCAGTAGGGGCGTCATCGCCGATCGGACGCCCGGCGGGAAGACGCCCAACGGACCGAGGTCGCCAAGATCCGGCCGTGGGGATGCGGCCTCGTCGCCGGCGTCGCGAAGGTGCTCGAGGATCGTCACCGAGGCGAACCTGAGGGCACCCTGTGCCAGAGGTTCGTCGATGTGCCATCCGGTGGCGAACTCGGGATCGGGCTCGAACAGGGGCTCCTCGGCTTCAGCGGTCACGTCACGGTCTATACAAGGACGAGGCCCGAACACTCGAATCAGATCCCGCATCGCGTCCGACGCCTACGGCGAACCTTCCGACCAACCAGAGTTCGATGAAGCGCGCCAACCTCAGCGCAGGCCCGCGACCCTCGCCTCGACCACACGCTGGATCCCATCCCGGACCCGGCCGCGATCCGCGGGCGAAACGTCGTGTTGGTCGAAGAGACCAAGCGATTCCGTGAGTACCCTCTCCCACAGCGACCGGCCGAGCAGCTCGTGCGGCTCGAGCGCGAACGGCTCGCACGTCTCGCCCCACCGCTGGTAGAGCGACGGCGTCCGGCCCTGGCGATCCCCGAAGAGCCTCCGCAGCGGTCCCGGGCCCCTGGCCTTGAGCTCCGTCGCGGTGATCGCGATCTCGGCGTCGAGCCACGCCTCCATGACGATGCGCCGCGCGCTCTCGAGGCTATCGATCCGGGCTCCGTCACCGAGGCGGTCGAGCGCCCGGGAAAGGGTCCGCTCCCTGATCTCGGCGAAACGCCACGGTGGCCACCTTCGGGTCTCGTCTCCCGGATCGAGGCACTCGATGGACTGGCCGTGATAGGCGGCGCACTTCAGACATATGCGGCGAGCCTCCTGGTAGTCAGGATCAAAGGCGCGGTACGGCAATCGTTCACCGGCAGCCTCATGTGCCTCAACCTTTTCCCGGTATCCGACCAGAGCGTGGTAGTGCTCGAGCCACTCGCCCGGGGTAGCTCGCGTCCAGGAACGATCGACCCTCCACGAGAGGTGGATCTGCAGGCCACAGGCCGTGAAGCTGTTCTCCATGGCCCGGGTGATGGGTCCTTCCTCGAGAAAGAGGTGTCCGTCGGGGAAAAGGTGAAGGGTGCGGGGGTGCTGGGCGGAGTAGTCCGACCAGACGATGTGGTCGCACCACGGGCTCCGGATACCGACCTCTTCGAGGAGCCAGTGCATGAGTGGCTCCGCCGCCTTCGCCGACAGATCGCAGAGTGGTCCGGCGAGCTCCCGCGCCCGCCTGCTGATGTCCAGTCGATCCGAGAAGGAAAGCTCTGACTGATCCGCCTTGTCCCGGGCACTTCGGTAGGCGCCGAAGAGTTCCGCGAGCGCGTCCGTCGACGGACCCGCTGCTGCCGCGAGCGACCCGGCTGCCGCCTTCGGCTCCCCACCCAGAGCATCCAACTCGAGCGGAGCGGCGATCGGAGGAAGCCCCGCCCAGAGCCGGACCCGCGCGACCGCAGCGCACCTCTCCGCGTCGCTGATCCACGACCATCGCTCCGCCACCTCGGCGGCACGCTCCTCGACCACACCCTGCACCGACCGGGCGAACTCCTCGAAGAGCCGGCGCCAGGCCTCCGCCGGCGCTGCGACCGGCGACCAAGGTCGGCCATCCGCATAGGCCAACTCATGCAACTCACCGAGATCGGTGGGCCGACCGAGTTGGGTCAGAACCGTCTCCACGGTCGCCCGGCTCTCGACGTCCGAGTCGCCGGTCGCAAAGGAGCAGAGGATCTCGATGCCAGGCTCGAGATGTGGTCTTCCGGATTCTCACGATCGATCTCGGCGATCCGGAGGTCCCTCCCACGCCGATCCCTCGCATGGTCGATCTGATCCTCGGACCAGAGCGTGGAGGCGACGACATTGATGGTCTCCCCCGTTTCCGGCCCGTCCAGAACCTCGACGCTCACGTACGGTCCCCGTCGACCACGGACAACGACTCTCTGGAGATCGACCGTCGGATCCACCCATCGTCGGCAATGGAAGTACCGCTCGTCCGTCGAGCAGTCACCGGCCGTTCGGCCGCTGCTCGCGGCCGTCCTCATTGACATGGCCGGTCGTCCGGGAGCCACGATATCCGACCGCCCCCGGTCCGGTACGACTCTGGCGCTCCCTGCATCGGACGAATGCCTAGGGAATGAATTCCGATCCGGATGCAGACTCCGGAGGGACGTATTTGTCGTTTGACCGAAGCTTGATTCTCGCCGCACCTTCGTCGCCGTCGAGCTTTTCGTCCATCGCCAGCCTCGTGCCCGCCGCAAAGATTGAACCGATCTCGAGAAGCGTGTCGCCGACGACTCTTCCGCCCAAGTACTCCTCATAGGCCGCCTCCGCGGCGGCATCCGGCCGGTCCGGCCTGAGATCGGCCCTCCAACAGAGCGACAACAGATCGATGCGCTGCAGGAAGATGACTTTGGTCGGATCGACATCGAGTGCGTAGGACCAATCGTGGTGGACGGAGTTCCGGGCACATCGGAACCCTCGGATCAGTCCCCCGCCTGCGAACTCGTCGCACCAGTACCTCCTGAAGGTGATCTCCTCGAAAGGCCAATCTCTCGTCAGTCGGTCATCGAGGCTGACGCCCCAGTTCAAGGCCTCGAACAGAGCCAGATAGCGCTCGTAGGCCAGCAACTCTTCGTCCAAATCATTCTCAGATCGATCGTTCGCCGCGAGTTCGTCCTGCACCAGCTCCAGCAGATCGGGGCGGAAGGGTTCCGCGAATGCCAGATGCATCGCCTGCCTGGCGTCGGCAGGCTCGTAGCCGAGGAAGCGACCCACCGCGCGATTGAACCCGAGGAGCATCAGCGGAAGATCCACCGACGTCTACGGCCCGCCTGATGAGGTCTGCTGAACCTCGCGGACTGCCGCGCCCGCCTCACTCTCGATCCGTTCGCGAATCTCCTTCGTAACGCCCGTGCGAGGCTTGCGCTGTTTCATGTTCACGCCGAGTGCAACCAGGATGGCACCTTCGGCGTAGTGATATTCCTCGTAGCTCGGCGGCTCCTGATGCTTCTCCCGCCACCGCTCGAGTGCCACCTCTCGCAGGGACCACTTGCGATCGAATTCGGCGCTCTCGCGTTTGGTCGCCCTCTGGATCAGCTCCAGCGCCAGACGATCGACTGGGCCCGGTCCGTCGCCTCCGCCACCCATCAGGGTGTTGCTCGCGGACAGGCAGGAGGCCAGCCAGAGGACCTCTCCCTCGTTGAGGATGGTGTTCCCGCTCACCCAGGGCGACAAGGTGGGGCTTAGAGTCGAGATCTGTGGCCACTCGGCCTTCAGCGGCACCCATCCGCAGTCGCCGTGGTAGAGCATCGACTCCTTGTCCCTCTCGCGGACGAAAACCAGCTGCTCGCCGTACTGGTTCTCATAGAAACCGACGTAACGATCTCTGGACGGCTTGATGTCCACGTCGGCCGGGAATGGGTCACTGCCGTGCGGTACCAGCGGAAACGACAACGAGCGTTTTTCGGCCTCCCCTTCGGCCATCTTGCCCCTCCCTCTCTGAAGGTTTTATCGGCAGGACGATAACGCCCTCATCCACCTTTCCAGGTGTGGGAGACGTTACGTCGAGGCCAAGAATGGGTCTTGTGTCGATGCTCTGGAAGATGTCTGATGTAGAGCGGACCCTCCGCCGGAACAAGCGCGATCATCAAGCGGTGCTCTGCGCGATGACCGGTCAGCCACACCGCCTCTTCTGGATGCGCTCGGCGTGGTGGTGCCAGGATTGGAGGAGGCCGAGGGGTTCGAGGGCTTCGAGCTGCTGCGACCCAACGACGACCGGAACGGCTCCCTGGGGATTACCCGCTGGCACTCGGGGGAGGACTTTCGGGCCTGGGTGGAGAACGCCGACTTCGCCGCCGGACACGCACAGCACCGCGAGCGCGGGCCGGTCGGCACCGGCTCCGAGATCTGGTCGTTCGACCTTGCTCGAGTCGAAAAATCCGGCCTGACCCAGGAAGTGGGCTCTGGGCGATGTTCTCCCTGGATGATCTGTTCTTCGTCGGCATCGCCCTGGACCTCGCGGGCGCCGCAATCCTCGCGATGGGCCTCCTCGCCTCGGCGACGACGATCAGTGAACTGGGCCGACCGACGGTCGGCCGACTCTCCGAAGGAACCGTGGTGGAGCGCATCGAAAGTCGGGCCGACGCCGAGATCGGCATCACCGTGCTCGGTTTCGGATTCTTGTTCCAGGGACTCGGCTATCTACTGGAACTTGCAGGCGAACCGGTCAAGAGCGGTCACGATCGGCTGATCGCCGCACTCGTGATGGGCGGGGTCGCGATTGGCGCGGTGCTGATCCTTAGACGCTTCATCCGACCCCGACGGATCGCCCGCCTTCGCGACCGCGTTGACCATTCCTGATTTCGGCCCCAGCCCGAAGTCGGATACTTCGCGAAGCCGCCAAATGGAAGCCGACGAAATCGACATCCCCGAAGAGTGGTCCTCTGTCTCCGGCATCGTCCCGCTCCTCGAAGCCGAACAGCGCCTCGCCGTGTCGCGTCGGGCGCTCGGCGGCGTCGAGGTCCTGATCGCCACCTTGACGGAAGCTGCGACCACGGAGGCGGCCGAACAGCTCGACCTCACCCGGGCCGACCCCGTGGCCGCCGAATACGCCCGGGAGACGGAGATGGCGCTGAATGAGGAGGTCCTCGCCGTCCGGGACGAGCTCCCCCTGATGCTCTTCGGCATCTTGATCGTCTACCAATTCAGCCTGCTCTAGAGCTGCCTCGCGGGGTGCCTCGAGAACGTCGCGGCGGTCCGGGGCAAACCACCGCCCAGAAGGGTGCCCAACCCCAAGATCGAGGGCTACCTCGAGGCGCTGAGGACCCACGGCGTCATCGTCGAGTGGGACGAGGCCCTGTGGCGCGAGCTCGGTCGTTGGCGATCGACGAGAAACGAGATCGTGCATCGGCTCGACACGCCGCTGGGCGCCAGGACGATCGACGCAGCCCTCCCCGTGGCGATGGAAGGCGAGAGGTCGACGGCGGCAGCGCTGGAATTCCTCGTCGAGGTGATCGAGGGGGCGATCGCGGAGGTCGACACCGCGATGAGCCGGATCGGTGGCTAGCCGCGTTCCCGGTCGAGCTCCGCCTGCATCAGCTCGAGCACTCGCCAGCCTCCCTCGGTGAGTCTGAACCGCCCCGGTCGGAGGCGCTCCGGGCGCTTCGTCTCCCGGTTCTCCGACTCCCATGCCAGGTCCCGGTCGACCAGGCTCTCGAGGGTCCGGTCCTTGCCGAGTTCGGACGGGAACTCGAGACCCCACTCCCCGGCCTCGCGAATCCGGACGAGCATCTTGATCTGCGGTCTGCTGAGGGAGAGCGCGAAGCTGGTCATATCCCTGGTGTCGAGGATTTCGGCATCCCGGGGCAGATCCAGGGCCAGTCGGAACCTGCCCTCCCCGAGCTCCCGGACGGAGATCCTTCCCATGTATCGGGTCACCGGGCCGAGAAGCGGGCCCAACTCTCGCAATTGGGACTCCTCGACCACCCAGGCGCGCTCCTCCGAGCCGACGCAACGGGTCCCCTGTCCGCGCAGGAGGTCGAACAGTCGACGGTATCCCTCGCTGGGTGCGATCTCCTCGGGCTGGAGCTCGAGTGGATCTTTCCCTGCCCACTCCAAGGCAAGGTCCCAGTCGGGCTTGTAGTGCTCGATCAAAGCACGTGAGTGGTCTCCTTCCTGAAAATGAGCGATGAGCCGATCCACCTCGGTGACGACGGCGTCCGGGGCCCGCTCGGCGATCCGCTTGACGAGCATTTCCACCACCGGCATGGGCAACCAGATGAAATCCTCGTCGCGATGCACGCCGGGACTGAGGTCGGCCAGATCGTGGGCGATGTTGGCCGCCGCCCCTACCGCCTTGATCTGATCCGGCCGAAGGCTGGCCCGATCGTGTTCGACGTAGCCCCAGTCCTCGCCCAGAAGACCGTCCAGGACCACGTTCGCGGCACCCGCCACGGTCCGATCGCTGAAGGTCGTCGCGCGGAAGCCTCGCTCCTGCTCCTCGTCACGGAGGAGCGAGGCGACGGCCTCCTCGCCCCACTCGAGGATCAGCTGCGCGGAGCGGGCCCGTACCTCCGTCCCGTCGGGCAGCCGGATCAGGTTCTGCCCCTTCGGGAGGACCTCCACCAGGCCGACCCGGACCGGCCGGTCCTCGGCACGTTCCCACGCCCGGATGTTCTCCCGGAAGCCGTAGTCACGGCCCTCGTGAAGGTTCGCTTTGTCCATACTGACCTCAGCGCCCGACCTAAAGGCTCCGATCACGAACCGTGATCGGCGAGCTCCGCCACACTCCGCACCTGCGCCTCGATCTCATCGCGCTGGGCTTTCGGGAGATCGGTGCGACGCTGGCGACGATTCACCCCGGTGAAGTGGAGCGCCACCCCTTCGGCGTAGTGGTCCTCCGTGCCCAACCTCTCGTATCGCGGTCCGAATCTCTCCCGCCACCGATCCAGCAAATCGTAGGCGGTGTCTCGCTGTTTGCGATTCATCTCGCCGAGCGCCTCGAAGCTGTCCTGGATCACGAGCGCGACGCAATGCTCGAGCTGCAGTTCGTCATCGAAGAGGATCCGCTCTCCGTCGATCGTCCCGCCGGCGGCCAGGACGGCCTCCCGCAGTTTCCCCGCTGCCATAGGAACAGCCTACCCCTGGATCCTCACCCTTCGTCGCGAACTCTCGGCTCAGGGCGTTCCTTCCACCCAGTCGACCAGCCCGGGAGGATGTCGTAACGCCCACCGGGCGGTGCTTACAGAACTCTCGCAAGTCGTCCCTCAGGCCCTTCTCACCGATCCGCAGGACCAGCACCGTTACCGGACCGTTCTTCCTCGGCTTGAGCACATACCAGTACTCCGCACCACCGTACGCGAGGAACGACACGCCATCCTCGACCGGCCGTGACCATCCGACCGCATGCGTCGACTCGACGAATTGATCCGGGTCGGGTCTCCGCTTTCGGAGAGCCCACTGGTTGCCGAGGTCATTCGGACCAACCCGGACCACCGACGCGGCGACGCCGCGGTGCCCCATCTCGGTGAGGGCGAGAGCCGCGGCCCGTCCAAGAGGGCTCCCCTCAGCGTAGAGGCGATGCAACGCGACCTCGGCTTCCTGGGTCAGAGCCTCACCTTCGAGGGTCAGTCGCTCGATCTCCAGCCAGTCGGCGGACGACAAGGCGCTGAGTTCCGCACGCTCAGAGCGGGTCAGCTCCTTGTCGAGGCCCTCCAGTTCCGGGACGACCGGGTCACGCTCCGCAGGTGCGGCACCCGGGTCGATCGGGATCGCATGGAGCCGATCCATCGCCTGCTGCAGATCGTCGCCCCTTCGATAGAGGAGGGCCTTCTCCGGGAAGTCAATTTCGCTGGAGGGCTGATTCCGATCTCGAACCCCCGCCGCCTTCCCCGGAGCTCGCGCAGAAAGTCGATGCCAGGGTGCCGGTGACCGAAAAAGGCCTGAACCTCGTCACGCTGGTATTTCTCGTCGGGGGTGATGATGATCTCGAGGTCAAGGTCGCCCGGAGCCTGGGCACCGCGCGCGTAAGGGCCGAACAGCCAGATCTCATCCACCATCCTGGCGTGCCGCCCCTTGGCGGCGACGTTGGTCAAGAGCTCTTCGAGACGTTGCGTCCCGGCCTCGCGTTTTCACGATGGCGATCGTAGGCGAAGCCGGTCCGTCTTGGTACCGATTCGCGTCGATCGGCGGACATGAACGGGGCCAGACAGTCAAGTGCCGGGCGCCATATTCGCCTCGCCGGATGCCCGTGCGGACGAAGGCGAGGCGCCTCTGGCGTGCGGCCATGTGAGGACCAAAGTGATCGACTGCAGCCGAAACAGGCTGGCCCCCAACACCCCGTCCGCGACGCCCGAGACCGTCGTGCGGACCCGGGGCGTTCGCCGCGAGGACGGCAAGAAGCATGTGCCCGATGCGCTCTGACGAGATGACGGCGGGCAGAGGTTGGGTGACCAAGCGCGAACTGGCGGGCCATCTGAAGATGACGACGCGCTGGATCGAGACGCAGCAACGCCTCGGCATGCCCTTCCTCCCCTGCGGCATGGCCAACCGCTACAAGATCGCCGAGGTCGAGGACTGGATACGAGAGCACTACCGCGACCGTCGACGGGGTACGGCGGCCATCGATGGACGGCGTGACCCGGTGAAGACCTGCGGGAGAGCCTGAGGGGGCGGAGACGGCCTGGATTGAAGCCTGGAATACCCCGGATCAACCCCGGATCCCGGGATGCAAATGGGGTGCAGTACCTCGCAAACCCATTTCTCATGCCGACTTGAACCGTTCGCCCCGATGAGGCTCAAGAGCACCGAACCTGGCCGAACCGGACGCGAACAGTGCCGAAGCCCAGGGGGGCACGCTCGTCTCGGGGCCGGGACTTGAACCCGCGACATCACGATTTTCAGTCCTGTGATCCGAGGTTCGAGCGGCCGTCGACGATCGCCACGATTCGCGGCTTGAGGATCCGTTCGAAGCGCGCCTGCGTCTCCGGACCGCCGGCCAACGCTCCCTCGCCTGCCGGATCGAAGTCACGATGGCGGAGCAGATCCGCGAATTTGGTTGCGACGAATTCCCGTAGCCCCATCGGAGCCGCATCGACCTCCTCGACCAGCTCCTCACGACGATCGATCAGCGTGACAAGGCGGAGGGACAGCTCGGATGGTCCTGCCGGAAGGGAGCTCGACCGGAACCGCGTGCGGGAACGACTCCTTCTGCCAGCGATTCTCGAAGCCGAGGATCGTCGCCTCCGTCGGCATCACGTCAAGGGTCAGATCCTCGACCGGATGGCGGAAGCGGCAGATGACGCCGCCTTGGTCGTTCACGAAGCCAAGTTCGCGAAGGCGATCTTCGAATTGGTAGTACTCGGACCGAGAAGCGACCTCGACGATCACGTCGACGTCATCAGTCGGTCGAAAGTCGGAGGCCGCCTGGTCGGTGGTCCACAGGGCGATGGTCGCGCCACCGACGAAGACGACATCCCCGTCGACAAGAGGTCCCAGCGCCGCTGCCGCGGACTCCAGCATCTCGATCGTCGCCGCACTCATGCAGCTTGGTCCTTGAGACGCGCGACGAGCTCCTTCGCGGCCAGATTTCTTTCCCGAGCGGCGCCGATACGGATCGCGTCGACCAGAGCCAGCAGTTCGTGCAACGGCCGATCGTGGAGGACGGCATCCGGCACTCGCGGGTCCAAGGGTTTCAGCGCTATTCCTCGGACCTTCCCGCCGGGAAGCGGCCAGACGGGTGGATTTCCGTCGGACTGGGCGAGCCGCTCCGACAACGGCGGAGCAGCCCACGCGGTCGGAAGTCCCCGCGCCTCTCCTCCCCACACGGGCGGGAAGAAATAGCGCACCCCATGGACCAAGAGCTCCTGGAGAGAAGCACGTTCGACCTCACGGCGGTTGCGGTTGAAGAGCTTGCTCTCCGTCGCGCGTTCGACGCTGCGGTGAACCGCCGAGTTGCTCAAGCCGAGTTCGTGAGCCACGGAGTCGTACGTCCAGGGCAAGTCGCCGATTCGCGCGAGCTTCAGCAGCACGAAAATGTCTGATGGACCCAACACGTCGCCAAGTCTAGGGCTTGCTCATTCCATATTCCAGAATTTGGAATATGGAATGGACCCTTGCAACTGGGCCGCGCGCAGGGCGATCATGCGCGCCTCCGGCTCTCCGAGGCCCGCCAGATGCTCCAGATGCTGGCCGAGCCTGCGATGTGCCAGAGCGGCCTGGGCCTTGAGGCGGTCGCGCACCTCGTTCGAAACCTTGATGGTGGTGGTCATACTTCTGCCGCGCCTCCGGCGTCGCCCCGAGCGCCTTCCAGGACCTGGAGGAGCTTCATCAGGTTGCGCTTGCGCCTGTGCCTCTCCCGAACCGTCTCCAGGTAGGCCGGGAACTCATCGCCGTGCCCGGTGCGGTCCATCAGGTCGCGGACCTTGGCGAGCATGTCGGTGGCTTCGCGGTAGTCGGCCTTGCGCCTGCGTTCGATCGTCGACTCGACCTGCTCGCGGTAGATGATCATCGCCTCCCAGGGCTCGGCCTCCTCGAGGGCCTCGGCAAGCGCCCGCCAGACCTCCTGTCGGCAGCCCCCCTCCCGCGCATCGGCGAGCGCGGCTTCCACGTCGCCCTCCCACAGATTGATGCGGACGAGTTCGGTCGCGTCGCGGTGGGACCAGCCATATCCGCGCGCACGCCGCTCGTCCTGGGCGACGGCGATCCGCTCGCGCAGCAGGTCGAGGGCACGGCCACGGACCTCGTCCCACGTCCCGGCCGCTTCCGCATAGGGCTTGAGCTCTTCGAGGTGGCCGAGTCCAGGATGGGCCTCAAACAGGCTCCACATCAGCTCCGCCGCCCGCGCGTGCTCGCCGCGCCTGCGCCCGGCCGCGGCGAGAAACGTGACGAGGCGGGGATCGCCCCTGTCGGGGAACGCCTCGATTCCCGCTCCGCCCACTCGATGGCGTCCTCGTCGCGGCCGGCCTCGGCGTAGACCTCGGCGATGCCGAGGAAGGAATAGGGGGAAGAGAGGTCATGGGAGAGCACGGCGACCAGCGCGTCCGGGTCATCGGATTGCTTCGCCAGGAGCTTCATCACGTAGGTGATCCGGAAGCGGGAGTCGCGCTCCGCGCCCCCTTCGTCTTCGAAGGCAGCTGAGAACGCACTCCCCTTGTAGCGATCGTCCTCCGGCCGCAACGCCGGCAGCCGTTCCCACTCGGCTCGCACCAGCTCCGCGTAGCGCCGCCGGCCCGGCTCCCCCAGCAACGGCGCGTAGACGTCGGCGGCGTCGTAGAAGAGCTCGTAGTCGGTCGCCATCATCTGGTCGAAGAGCCGCTCGGCGAGCTGCGCGGGCGCGAGGTCGGCCTGCTCGCAGGCTTCACGATGGAGACGCTCGAGGCCCTCGAAGGCGATGCCGAGATGGCCGTCGGAGTCGTCCATCCGATCACCGGCGCGTTCGACTGCCGCACAGCAGTACTCGATCAGATCCACCGCCTCGGCAGCATGACCCGCGGTGAGAACGGCGCGCAGCGAGGCGATCGTCTCGTCGACGGTGCGCGAATAGTCGTAGGCCTCGGCGTAGCCGATGAAGCCACCCGGGTCGACGGCCCGGTCGATCGCGTCACGGAACGAGGCCATGTCGACGCCGTCCTTGCTCGTGGCGACGCGCAGGCACAGGCGGTCGAGCAGGCGCTCGTCCTCGCGTGCCTCCGCGACCAGCAGCTCGATCAGCTCCCCCTTCTTCAGCGAGCCGAGATGCGCCCGCACGTCATCGATCGAGATCGGCGTCGGAGCGTCCTCGCCCGCCTCGAGCGCGGCAAGACCGGTCGCGGGTCAGCCGGGCGACCGCGCCGGCCTCCGCGTAGTGGACGCCGCGGTCGAAGGAGCGATCCCCGGCCAGGCGACGCAGGTTCGCCTCGTCGAGCAAGGTGGCGAGCGAGGTCACGAGTGGCGATTCTGCCCCATGGCGCGGCCGACATCAGCGACCTCCGGGTTGCGCGCGGCGGTGGCGATCGCTACACATGATCGCCATGACCGGGAAGGCCGGGGAAGCCACGAAGCGAGGTGACAAGGCGCCGGAGCTGGTGGTGGTTTCCGCGCTGAAAAGCTGGACCTGTGCCGAGTGCTCCGGCACCGGCAGCCTCCTGACGATGGATGACACGGGACCGCTCTGCCTGAGCTGCGCCGACCTCGGCCACCTCGTCTACCTGCCGGCCGGTGACGCGGCGCTGACGCGGCGGGCGAAAAAGGCCAGCGGCCTCTCCGCCGTAGTAGTGCGCTTCAGCCGCGCCCGACGCCGATACGAGCGGCAGGGCATCCTGGTGGAAGAGGACGCCCTCGATCAAGCCGAGCGCGCATGCCTGGCCGACGAGGACTCGCGAGCGCGACGCAAGCTGCGCGACCAACAGCGCCGGGCGGATTGGGACGCGAACCTCCAGGTGCGCGCGGCAGCCGAGATCCGGCGCCACTACCCAGGCTGCCCGCAGGATCGAGCCGAGGAGATCGCCGGACACGCTTTCACCCGCGGCAGTGGACGCATCGGGCGAAGCGCTGCCGGACGGGATCTCGACCCGGAGGCGCTGCACCTCGCCGTGGCCGCCGCGGTCCGCCACGTCGACACGCCCTACGACGAGCTGATGATGAACGGTGTGGACCGGGCGGAAGCGCGAGCCCGGGTCCGACCCGAAGTCGAGCGGGTCATCGCCGGGTGGCGTGAACCGCCTGCCGCGCGGAAATCGGCCGCATCCAGCGGACTCTGAGCCCGTCAAAGGGGGTGAATCGGAGGCCGCGCAGGCCTTGACCGGGAAACGACCGAGAGGGAGAGCGATGGCCTGGACGAGCGGTGACTTCGATGGACGACTGACCGCGAAGGCAGCGGTTGCCTTTGTATTCGGAGCAGAGTACGCAGAGCAGCATCTACTCGCTGCGACCAGGGACGGAGAGGTTGTATACGCCGCCCTGAGAGGCGAAGACCCACCGGAGGTCTGGGGACTCGTCCTCATCATCAAGCGCGAAGGAAAGCGCCTTCACGTCAAGCGGATCAGCGAGGACATGGGTCCAGACGACGACCGCTGCCCCCAGAAGATCCTTGACCTGCTCGGCGAGCCGAGCAACGAGTGGGCACGCGACTGGCGGCGCCGCTGCCGGGCTCGAGCGTCCGGATCGAGAGCGCAGCCATGAAGCCCGATCCGCGAACCGTTTACGGCCGATCGGGAAAGTGCGGACCGTGGAGGATCCGATCCCCGACAGCGCGGCGCTTGCCGCCTCGCTCACGAGCCCCGCCGAGTTCGCGCCGGTCTTCGACCGCCACTACGACGCCGTCCACACGTATCTGCAGCGTCGGGTCGGTCCCGACGCGGCCGACGAGCTGGCGGCGCAGACCTTCCTCGTCGCCTTCGAGGGCCGGGCGCGCTACGACCGCTCGAGACCGGATGCCAGGCCGTGGCTCTTCGGGATCGCGACCAACCTCCTGCTCCATCACCGCCGCCAGGTGGTCCGGCAGTTGCGGGCCTACGCGAGGACGGGGGTCGACCCGGTGCTCGACGCCTTCGAGGGAGTCGAGGACCGCCTCGACGCCGCCGGCCTCGGGCGCGATCTCGCGGCGGCGCTGGCCGGGCTGCCGGCCGCGGAGGTGGAGGTCCTCCTCCTCTACGCCTGGGCCGACCTCTCCTACCCGGAGATCGCCACCGCCCTCGGGGTCCCGGTGGGGACGGTCCGCTCACGGCTCTGGCGGGCCCGCGGGCGGATCCGCGAACTGCTGCCGGGCCGACGGGCAAGTGCAGATGCACCGCCAATCCGAGAGGGGGAAGATCGATGATGGACGAGATCGAGCTGCTGCGAGAGTTTCGCGCCGGGCTTCCGGGGCCCCGCCCCGAGAGCCGCGAGGCGGCACGTGCCGCCCTGATGGGGCGGTTCGAGGGGGAGGTGGCGCCCGCTCGCCCGCCGGGGCGGCGGCCGCGGCGCAGGCTCCTCCCGGCCGCGGCGGTCCTCACCGGCCTGGCGCTGGTCGTCGGCCTGCCGATCCTCCTCCTCGGCGGCAAGGCGGCGGTCGAGCCGGCGGCCGCCCAGGTGCTGCGGAAGACGGCCCTGGTCGCGAGATCGCAGCCGGCGGAGCCTCAACCCGGGCCCGGCCAGTACGCCTACACCCGCTCGCGGACCGGGTACATCACGACCGTCGTCGGCCTCACCGCGGCACAGAACGGGCCCGGTGGCACCGGCCACGAACCGGCCCCCGCCTGGAGCGTCCTGGTGCCCCGCGAACGCGAGATCTGGATCGCGCCGGACGGCTCGGGGCGTATCCGCGAAGTCGCCGGGCGGCCGCGCTTCCTCTCCAAGGCCCAGCGGGCCGCCTGGGTCGCCGCCGGCTCGCCCGGGCTACCCCGGGTCGGCCGGGCCTCCGACGAAACGTTCACGGCCCACCAGCTCCGCTACTTCCGCTCGGAGTCGTTGCCGACCGACCCGAAGGAGCTCCGGAAGCTGATCGAAGCGCGGCAGATCCCGGGGATCGGCGGGCCCCCGGGCGAGGCGGAGACCTTCGAACTGATCGGCGAAATGCTGCGCGAAACCGACCTGCGACCGGCGCTCCGGGCCGCGATCTACGAGGTCGCCGCCGAACTGCCGGGGATCGAACTGCTCGGCCCGGTCCGCGACCCGGCCGGACGTGAGGGGACCGGCGTGGCCTTCACCGACCGCCGCCGCGGCACCCGACACGAGTTGATCTTCGACCCCGCGGATTCCGCCCTGCTCGGCGAGCGCGAGGTCGTCGTCGGCCACTGGGACAAGGCGCTGCAGGTGCCGGCGGGGACCGTGGTGGGATTCGCCTCCTACCTCGAATCGCGGGTCCTCGACTCAACCGCGACCCCGTCTCGTCACAAACCGCCGGCGACCGAGGGGCAGGGGTGAAGGAGTCGTGGCCCTGGCCGCCGGATGTGCCGCATCGACCTCCTCGACCAGCTCCTCACGACGATCGATCAGCGTGACGAGGCGGAGGGACAGCCCGGATGGTCCTGCCGGAAGGGAGCTCGACCGGAACCGCGTGCGAGAACGACTCCTTCTGCCAGGGATGGACCTTTGCAACCACCAGATCGATCAGTCCAGTTCGGCGACCAGCTCGCGGACGCGGCGGCCGATCTCCTCGCGCGTCGCCCGGACCTCCTCGATCGGCCGGCCCGACGGATCGGGGAGGTCCCAGTCGACGTAGCGGCGGCCGGGAATGTAGGGGCACTTGTCGCCGCAGCCCATCGTCACCACGACGTCGGCCCAGCGGGCGTCCTCCTCGGTGAGGCCGCGGGGCACGCGGCCGGCGACGTCGATGCCGAGCTCGCGCATCACCTCGACCACCTCCGGGTGGACGTGGTCGGCGGGCGTCGTACCGGCCGAGCGGGCCTGGTGGCGGCCTCCGGCGGCCGCTTCGAAGAGGGCCTGGCTCATCTGCGAACGACCGGCGTTCTGCAGGCAGACGAAGAGCGCGTTAGCCATCCGCGACCCCCTGGGGCACGAGGATCTCGGAGGCCTCCCCCGGCGTGATGCCCGGATAGAGGATGCGGATCGCGGCAAGCGCCACGGCGCCGCCGACCAGCTGGAAGAGGACGAAGGCGGGGACCGAGGCCGGGGCGATCCCGGCGAAGGTGTCGGAGAACATGCGCCCGACGTCGATCGCCGGGTTGGCGAAGCTGGTCGAGCTGGTGAAGAAGTAGGCGGCGCCGATGTAGGCGCCGACCGCCGCCGGGGCGATGTCACCTCGCCTGCTCCGGGCCAGGGAGAAGATCACCAGCAGGAGGCCGAACGTCGCCACGATCTCGGCGAAGAGGTGCCCCTCACTCGCCCGGTGGTGCGTCGAGATCGAGATCGCGGTCAGCGAGAACATCAGATTCGCCACCACCGCGCCGACGATGCAGCCCGCGACCTGGGCCGGGATGTAGCCGAGGAGGTCTCGACGCCTCAGGCCGCCGAGCGCCGAGTCGACCAGCGAAACCACGGGGTTGAAGTGGGCCCCGGAGATCTGGCCGAACATGAGGATGAAGGTGAAGAGCCCCGTCGCCGTCGCCGCCGCGTTCTCGAGCAGCTGGAGCCCGGTATCGCCGGGTGAGAGTTCGGCGGCGGCGATGCCCGAGCCGATCACCGTGGCGGCGAGGAAGGTCGAGCCCATGAACTCGGCCAGAAGCCTGCGGGGGAGGGGCGCGCCTGCCACGGCAGCATCCTAAGCATTGACAGATATAGATTCAATAGATAGAAGTAGATAGATGAGCGTCGATCTGGAGTTGGCCCCCAAGCAGAAGCGACCGCCCGGAGAACCATGCTGCGAGCCGGTCGTCTATCCCGATGTCGAGCGCGAGCAGGCCGAGCGGATGGCGACGATCGCAAAGGCGCTCGGCGACCCGGTGCGGCTGCAACTGGTCGACGTGCTGCGAAAGCACGCCGGCAAGGTCTGCGTCTGCGAGCTGGTCCCGCTGTTCGACCTCTCACAACCGACCGTCTCCCACCACCTGAAGAAACTGCGCGAGGCCGGCATCGTCGGCTCCGAGCGCGAGGGCCTCTGGGCCTACTACTACGTGATCCCCGACGCACTGAAGGAGCTGTCCGCATGGCTGAGCTGAAGCAAGACGAGATCCGCGAGGCGGTCCGCGCCCGCTACGCCGCCGCCGCGACCTCGGTAGCCGAGGGTGGCTCCTGCTGTGACCCGGGCACGGTCCTCTCTGACGAGGAAGCCGCCGTCTTCGGCGCCGGCCGCTACGGCGCCGAGCGCGAGGAGCTGCCCGACACCGCGGCGATGGCCTCCCTCGGCTGCGGCAACCCCACGGCGGTCGCCGAGCTGCGTGAGGGCGAGACGGTCCTCGACCTCGGCTCCGGCGGCGGCATCGACGTGCTGCTCTCGGCCCGCCGCGTCGGCCCGACCGGCAAGGCCTACGGCCTCGACATGACCGACGAGATGCTGGTGCTCGCGCGGGAGAACCAGCGCAAGGCCGGGGTCGAGAACGTCGAGTGGCTGCGCGGCGAGATCGAGGCGATCCCGCTTCCCGCCGAGACGGTCGACGTGGTGATCTCGAACTGCGTGATCAACCTCTCCGGCGACAAGCCGAGGGTGCTCGCCGAGGCGGCCCGCGTGCTGAAACCCGGCGGCCGCTTCGCCGTCTCCGACGTGATCGCCGACGAGGACATGGACGAGGCCACCAAAGCCGACATGCGCCAGTTCACCGGCTGCATCGCCGGCGCCCTCACCCGGCGCGAGTTCGAGAATGCCCTCGCCGCCGCCGGTCTCGAGGACATCGAGATCACCGAGACCCACCGCGTCCACGAGAAGGCCGGCTCGGCGATCGTTCGCGCCCGCAAGCCGGCGGTCGCCGCATGACCGACATCCACCTGTTCGGCCCGCAGGAGCTCTACCGGCACTGGGAGGAAGGCCAGTGGAGCCCGTTCGAGGTCGACCTCTCGGTCGACCTCGGCCAGTGGGGCGCCCTGGCAGGCGAGGACCGCGACCTGATCTTCTGGGTGCTCTCCTCGCTGATGGTTGCCGAGGAGCGGATCACCACCAAGTTCTCCGGCCTGGTCGGCGCGCACGGCTCCGAGGAGGAGGCCACCTTCCTCGCCACCCAGCAGGTCGACGAGGCCCGGCACATGCAGTTCTACGCGCGCTTCCAGGACGAGGTCGTCGCCGACCCCGCCGCGATCGCCGCCCACGTCGAGCGCGCCCGCGAGCAGATCTCCCCGGCCTTCCGAGCGATCTTCGACGTCGCCCTGGTCGAGGCCCACGAGAAGCTCGTCGCGAACCCCGCCGACACCGAGGCGAAGGTCCGCTTCGTCACCCTCTACCACCAGGTGCTCGAGGGGACGCTCGGCCTCACCTCGTTCGAGTTCGTCACCCGCTACCTGGACAGGGAAAGCCTCCTCCCCGGGTTCGTCGCCGGCTACTCGAAGATCCACCACGACGAGCATCGGCACATCGGTTATGGCACCTGGTACCTGCGCGAGGCGGTCGCGACCGACCCCGCCGCCGCCGAGGCGGTGCGGGCCACCCTGCGCGAGCTGCTCCCGCTGGTGGCGGAGTCGCTAACCCCACCCGAGCGTGAGGGCACCGACTGGGATGCGCTCGGGGCCGGCGGCGAGGAGATCCGCGGGTTCGCGCTCGGCGGCCTGACCCGGCGCCTCGACATGATCGGCGTGCCGTTGTCCTCGGTCTTCTAGCTCGCCGCGTCGGGAGCGCATAGGCCTGACCGACCGCCCGAGGACCGGATCAGGATCGGCGTCCGAGCAGCAGATAGGTCGTCATCGGTCCCTTTCCCTTCACCTCGATCGTCCCCCGCCGGCAGAGCTCGTAGCCGCCGCGCAGCCGCTCGTAGGTGCGCTCGCTCACCTGGATCGCACCGGGCACGCCGTGGGACTCCATCCGGCTCGCCGTGTTCACCGTGTCGCCCCAGAGGTCGTAGCTGAACTTCGCCCGGCCGATCACGCCGGCCACCACCGGACCGGTGTCGATGCCGATCCGCACCGCGATCGGCAACCCGCTCTCCCCTGCGCACCTCTCCGCCTCGGCGCCCATCTCGAGCGCCAGGTCGGCGATCGCCTCGGCGTGATCTTCACGGACGGCGGGAATCCCCCCGGCGACCATGTAGGCGTCGCCGATCGTCTTGATCTTCTCGACCCCGTGGCGGTCGGCGAGCCCGTCCCAACCCGCGAAGACCCGGTCGAGCAGGACGACCACCCGCGCCGGTGGGAGGGTTTGCGCAAGGGTGGTGAAGCCGACGATGTCGGCGAACAGCACGGTCGCGGTGTCGAACCCGTCGGCGATCACATGGTGGTCGGATTCCTTGAGACGGTTCGCGACCGACGCCGGCAGGACGTTCAGTAGCAGGCGCTCGGATTTGGCCCGCTCGACCTCCAGTTCGGCCAGGGCGCGCTCGCGGGCGCGAACGAAGTACTGCAGCAACACGTACGTGGTGGTGCTGACGCCGAGCAGGTTCAACACGAAGAACGACACCACCACACCGTTCGGAATCTCGGGTGAGCCCGACGACAAGACGGGATCGATCGCTCCCGAAACCACCATCAATCCGCCGAACGCGAGGAACCAGGGGACGGCTTGGCGCGCGCCGACGAACAGCAGGGCCCCGACGGGGCAGGTGAACGCCCAGAGCGAGACGGCCGAGGAGTTGGCGAAGCCACCGAGGCTCCACTGCAGGGCGAAGGGCAGCAGCAGGCTCATCAGCAACTGGCTCGTCCGGAACAGGCGAAAGCGGCGCGTGGTCGCGAAGACGTAGAGGCTCGCGGCGCTCGCGAGCTGGTAGGCGAACGGGATCGCCGCCGAGAGCCAGAGCCCGAGAACGGCATAGGTCCCCACCCACGCGAACGCGAGGGTTGCCATCAGGCTCGACGAGAGGACCAGCACCGACTTGCGGAGCCGATCCTCCTCGTCGTCCCAGGGCAGGCGTCCGAGTTCGGTGAGCCGGCGCAGCCAGTCCGGCAACCGGCTCACTGCCGAGCTATGCCTTCGCGTAGTCGCCGATCTCGCCGAAGTCGACCATCACGCAAGGCTCGGAGCCGGTGACCTCGGCATCGTGGCCGGGCGGGATCGCCGCCACGTCGCCGGCGTTGATCTCGAGCTCGGTGCCGTCGTCCATGTAGACCCGCATCGAGCCGGAGAGGACGTAGCCGAAGTGGGCCGCCTGGCACGAGTCGGTACCCGCGATCGGCTTCACGTTCTCAGACCACTTCCAGCCCGGCTCGAAGGTGCCCTCGAGCACGGTGTGACCGGCGAGCTCGACGGCCTTGGCCTGTCCGTTGCCTTTGAACGGCCGAGTCTCGTCGGGCGAGGAGAAATTCTTGGCTTCGGCTGACATTTGCTGCCTCCTGGTTGGCTCAGCCCTGCCTCGATCCGAACCTACACCCGGCCCATATCTGAGGCAACGTACCCCCGATCCTCGATGTCGGGGCCCGCGTCAACTCCGACCGCCACCCGGCCCGCGCCAGAAGCTGGGCGTGAGCAGGATCATCACCGGGATGATCTCCACCCGTCCCATCCACATCTGGAGGGTGAGGATCAGCTTGGAGAGGTCGCTGAAGGGGGCGTAGGACCCGAAGGGGCCGGCGAAGCCGAACCCGGCGCCGACGTTGCCCAGGCACGATGCCGACGCCCCGATCGCCTCGAAGACGTCAAGGCCGCTGCGGGCCTGGCGCGCGACGATGACGAGTCCGAGCGAGCCCAGCGCGAAGGTGAGCAGGTAGAGGGCGACGAAGCCGATCGCCGATCGCAGCGATCGCTCGTCCACCGCCACGCCGTTCACACGGACCGGCACCACCATGTCGGTGTGGGCCGCGGTGAGGAGCTCGCGACGGACGATCCGGAACAGGAGCAGGTGGCGCACCACCTTGATCGAGCCGCCGGTCGACCCGGCGGAGGCGCCGATGAACATCAGCAGCAGCAGCGTCATTGCCGCCAACGCGCCCCAGTGCGTGTAGTTGCCGACCGCCAGGCCGGTGGTCGTCATGGTCGAGATTGCCTGGAAGGTCGTCGTCCGGACCGCGGTCCCGATTCCTATCCCGCCGTCCGCCAGCACCTCGACCAGCAGCAGCACCGCCGCGGCGGCGAACAGGGCCAGGTAGAGCCGTAGCTCCTCGTCGCGGGAGACGGCGCGAACCTGGCGCTGCACAAGAAGTCGGAACAGCCGCAGGAAGTTGATCCCGGAGATGAGCATCGTCACGCAGAGCACCCACTGGGTCACCGGCGCGAGCGTGGAGGCGGAGCCGTCGCGCGGCGAGAATCCACCCAGGGCGACCGCCGAGGTGGAGTAGGAGAACGCGTCGAAGAAGTTCATCGTGCGGTCGAGGCCCAGCCAGCCGAGGGCCGCGAGCACCAGCGTGGCGACCACACTCAGCCCCACGTACAGTCCCCACAGCCGGCGCGCGGTCTGGCGGATCGTGGCGCTCAGCGGCTCGATCTCGGCCGGGCCCGCGAGCTCGGCCTGGAGCAGGCGCCGGCCGCCGACGCGAAGCCTGGGCAGGACCGCGACCGCCAGCACGATGATCCCCATCCCGCCCAGCCAGTGGCTGAGCTGGCGCCAGAAGAGCATCGCCTGCCCGACACCGTCGATCTGCCCGAGCACGGTGGCGCCGGTCGCGGTGAATCCCGACATCGCCTCGAAGTACGCGTCGACCGGACTGGACAGCTGCGGGACGTCGCCGAGCAGGAACGGCAGGGCGCCGAACGCCGGCACCAGCAGCCAGACCAAGGCGACCACGAGAAAGCCCTCGCGCGGGCCGATGCGGTCGGCGTGGCGG
>Ga0209941_1000388_pt1 | contig 58636 bp, 54 predicted proteins | sample ThiBiot_300_plan_FD_183945 | JGI IMG/M metagenome (GOLD analysis project Ga0209941, IMG submission 183945) | Wastewater bioreactor microbial communities from Cape Town, South Africa - Thiocy_solids_1 (SPAdes) | ecosystem: Engineered > Bioremediation > Thiocyanate > Unclassified | place: South...
AGGGTGCCCATCACGCCTTGGTCGATCACGGCCAACAACAGCATCATGGTGAGCCCGTAGGCGAGGATGCCGGTCATGTTGAAGAACTGGAAGTAGAAGGAGATCTGGTAACCGACGCCGCTAGTGCGGCCGAGGAGCTCGCCTAGGACGACCATCTTCCATGACAGCGCTAGCGAACCGCGGGCCGTGCCGACGATGAACGGCGCGAGCTGTGGCAGCACGACCCTGGTGAAGATCAACGCGGGTCCGCGCCTGAACGCCGTCGCCATCTCGACTAGAGCGGAATCGACGGCGCGCGAACCCTCACGTATGGAGACGACGATGGTGGGGACGATGGTGATGATCAGTGCTATGACGAGCGCGCGGTCATTGAGGCCAATACTCAAGTAGGCGACCACGAACAGGAGAATGCGCGGGATGGTGAGGCTAACGACTAGCCAACCCTGGAGCAGGTCGTCGATCCGCTTCGACATGCCCATCGCCGAGCCCAAAGCCACGCCAAGCACCATGGCGACCCCGAACGAGACGAGCACTCGCTTGGTGGTGATCCACAGGTGCATGAGGAGCGCGCCGCGCTCGAGCTCGCGCCAGATGAAGGCCAGCGTCTCGACTGGTCCAGGCAGTATCGAACCGAGCAACTGGGACCCGATTATCCATAGGGCGACTAGCGAACCGTACGAAACGACTTGGAGGGCGACACTGATGCCGCCCTCCGCACGTTGCTGCCGTGCACGCCTACTAGAGCGCTCCAACTGGCCGCCTAGGAAACCGTCGTCGTGCTCCTCAAGGTGGTCATTGCCTCGCGTCACTCGTGCGCTGCTTAGCCCTTAGCGCGGGACGAACTGCGTGGTGAACGCTGCCGGGTCGACACGCTCGACGCCGACTACTTCGGCGCCAGCCAGCGCGACGAGGCGGTCGACCATGTTGACTAGCCCGTCGATGGACTCCTGCGTCCAGTTGCTCGTGGTGCCGAGTTTCCAGCGGTCGACGACGAGCGGGAATTGCGATGGGTCCGGCAGGGAGTAGAGCTCGAGGTCCAGGATCGACTGCCAGAACGGGTCGTCGCTTGGGGTCGCCATCATGATGTCGACGGTGTCCTGCAAGGTGGCTATGAACGCCGTCTTGAGTTCATCTGGCATGTCGTCGCGCGCCACCACCACGAGGTTGGGGAGGTCGGACGGCAGGCCGAGGACGCCGAGCATGTCTGCGACGGTCATGATCTCACGTGCGACTCCCGCGGCTTCCATGCGAGCGACCCAGTGCCAGAGGGGCAGGGCGGCGTCGACTTCGCCACTGGCCGTCAACTGCTGCATGAGTGGTGGCGCGGCGGCCACGACCTCACCGTCGGTTTGGGGGTCGAAGCCGTATTCGGAGATGGTCAGTGCGCGCAGGATGAGCAGGCTCTTGTCGCGCAGGCTGCCCGCCGCGATGGTCTTGCCCTTCAGGTCGGCTGGGCTGGAGATGGTCGAGTCGCTGCCTACCACGAGGCCACCAACAGCCGTTGCGTACGGGTAGATGCCGCTCGCCATGATGCCGGCGTCGCGCAGCAGCACTGGCCCGAGGAAGTCGTCGACTTTGACGTCCGCTTCGCCGGAGCGGAGCGCGATCTCGGTTGCTTGCTTCGAGGCGTAAGGCGTGCCTACGACCTCTATGCCGTTGGCGGCCGCCGTGCCGAAGTAGTCCATGCCGTGAACGACCCACGAGAAGGTGCCGACCGCTTCCATGGCGGCATGCACGGTTGGGGTGGCGCTTTGGGCGGCGCCGAAAGTCAGTAGTGAGGCGAACGCGAGTGCAAGGACTTGTCTGGTCCGGGAGTGCATTGTGGTTCCTCTCGTAGCGGGCTAAGAAGCTGTGGGTCGAAGCGGGGGATAGGGCGAGGGGCGAATGCGGGCCAGGGAGCGCCTGCATGGAGGATTGGTCAATGATATATGCGAACAGCAGCATTGCTGTCGGCGGCTGTACTTTACCGCCGTAGCACGTCAAGGGACGGATGTCCTGGGGCGCGCTGTCCTCGATGCAGCTAGGTACACTCAATCAAGTTCGATACTTCTCCAAGGTCCGGTGATTCCATGCGTTTCTTGAGGGTCTTCATCGCCATCGTCGCCGTGTTGGCAGCCGTTTACGGCGTGCTGGCGTTGCTGAACAAGCCGCGGGTCCAGCACGCTTACTACGCGCGCTTCGCCGGCCAGAGCGTCGTGCTCGCGCACGGTGGCGGCCAGCGGCTGGCGCCTGACAACACCATGGTGGCGTTCGCTAAGGCCGACGCGCTAGGCGCAGACGTGCTCGAGCTCGACGTGCAGCGTGACCATGACGGCGCCTTCCGCGTCATTCACGACGCCACGGTCGACCGCACGACCTCCGGTGTCGGCGCGGTGAGGGACTTGAGTTCTGCCGAGGTAGCTGATCTCGACGCCGGCTATTTCTGGACGCCAACGGGCCCCAACGCGGCGTCCCCAGATGCCGATTACCACTACCGCGGGACGGGAGCCACCGTGCCGACGTTGGCAGAAGTCTTGAGGGGCTTTCCTGAAGCCGCCGTCAACGTCGAGATCAAGGAGCGCGACGCCGCGGCTGGTCCAGCCCTCTGCAACCTCATCAGGAGCCTGAACGCGGGGCAGCGCGTGATGGTCGCGTCCTTCAACACGGAGCCGATGCAGGCGTTCCGCGAGGCCTGCCCAGAGGTTGCTACCTCGGCAACCCGCGATGAGGTCACGCTCTTCTTCGTCCTCTCGACCCTGCGCCTCAGCGCCGTGTACACGCCCCCGTTCGACGTCCTGCAGGTGCCGGTCAAGCAGGGGAACATCACGGTGGTGACCCCACACTTCGTCAACGCTGCCCACGCGCGCGGGGTGGCTGTCGAAGTGTGGACGATCAACGACGTCGCGGAGATGACGAGCCTGCTCGCCATGGGCGTCGACGGCCTGATCACCGATCGCCCTGACCGCGCGCTCTCCATCCTCGCGAGGGGGTACGACGCGAGTTTGGTGCCCAGCTTCGTTGGGCCATGAGGTACGGGCGAGCGTTAGCGTGGACGACTTTTGGCGCCCCATTCCGTTTGCGGCGTGGGTGGGCTAGGCTCCGGCATGGGCATGCTTGAAGACCTGTTCGTACTTGACCTCAGCAGGGTCCTAGCGGGCCCGTACTGCACCTTGCTGCTAGCCGACATGGGTGCGCGCGTCGTGAAGGTGGAGTCTCACGCTGGCGACGACACGCGCAGGTGGGGCCCGCCCTACCCGGGTGGTGAGAGCGGCTATTACTTGTCGGTCAACCGCGGCAAGGAGAGCGTCGTCGTCGACTTGAAGGACCCGCGCGGCAGGGAACTCGTTCAGAAGCTGGCGAGCAAGGCCGACGTGATCGTCGAGAACTACAAGGTTGGCGATCTCGAACGCTACGGGCTCGATTACGCCGCGGTCGCGGCCGGTAACCCGGCGGTCATCTACGTGTCGATCACCGGCTTCGGTCAAGACGGCCCGCGCGCCAAGGAGCCGGGTTACGACGCGGCCATGCAGGCGCAGTCCGGGCTCCTCGCCATGACCGGCACGCCGGAGGGGGCGCCCGTGAAGCTTGGCGTGGCGTGGATCGACGTCTTGACGGGCGTGCACGCCGCGACTGGCGCACTCGCCGCCCTGCACCACCGCGAGTCAACTGGCGTTGGCTTGCACCTCGACGTTGCACTGCTCGACGTTGCCATCGCCTCACTCGTCAACCAGGCGCAAGCTGCACTCCTGACGGGGGAGGCGCCAGCGCGGCTCGGCAGCGCGCACCCGAGCATCGTGCCCTACCAGGCGTTCGAGGCGGCGGACGGGGCCGTGGTGGTGGCCGTTGGCAACGATGGGCAGTTCGCGCGGTTCTGCGGCGTGGTTGGGCATCCTGAGTGGGCGACGAACGTCAACTACGCGACCAACGACGCACGGGTGAGGAACCGCGCCACGCTCGTGCCGCTCATCGCGGTGGAGCTTGCCGGCCGTAAGCGAGGGGAGTTTCTCGAGGCGTGCCGCGCCGCGAACGTCCCCGCCACGCCGGTAGCGACGCTGCCCGAGGCGCTCGTCGACCCGCAGGTCGTGGCGCGTGGCATGGTCATCAGTGGCGAGCACCCAACCATCGGCGCACTGCCGATGGTCGCCAGCCCGCTGTGGCACGCGCGCGGGCCAGACGGCGCAGCGATAGACCTAGCGCCTGCCCCGAACGCGGCGCCGGTACCGCCGCTGCTGGGCGCGGACTCGCGCGCCGTGCTGTTGCGCGACCTGAACCTCACCGAAGCCGAGGCCGACGAACTCATAGCCGCGGGAGTCGTTGGGCAGCACTGACCTGGTGGAGGTGCCGGAGGCTTGAGTCAGTCAGTCGTTCTGCAGTAGCGCCTCGGCCACGCTGCCGCGCAGCAGGCCGCAATAGACGCCATCGACAGCAAGGCGATCGCCAGCCACCTCTACGGTCGGGTAAGCCGGGTTGTGCGGCCGCAGGGCGAACTGCCCGCCGCCCAAGCGGTCGAGGTACTTGAGGGTCACTTCCTCATCGTCCACGCGCACTGCGCAGATCTCGCCACTACGCTGAGGTTGCCGTTGCGCGAGGAGTACGACGTCCGCGTGCTGGATGAGGTCGGCCATGGAATCGCCGTGCACGCGCAAGGCGAACGACCTACCGGCCAGACCTGCCGCCGCCACGGCAGGCAGGTACGCCTCCGCGTGGGCGCTGGCGATGGAGAGCGGACCCGCGGGGATGTCTCCAAGTACCGGGATGCCGGTTGCCTCGGCTGGTAGTTCGAGTAGTGGTGACCGGCCGCGGCCGCGACTCTCGAACGTGATGTAGCCCTTGGTGGCTAGGGCCTCCAAGTGTTGACGCAACGAGACGTAGTGCACGCCGAGGTTACGGGCGAGTTCCGCGAGGTCCGGCGTGGCGCCGGTGCGCCGTTGATGCTCGACCAGGCGCTGGTATACGCGAGCTTGAGCTGGCGGCAGGGGGCGGGTGGAGGGGGCTTCACTCATGCTTGCCTTAAAGGTTAAGGTAGCGGCCAACGCTTGTCAACGCGAGGTCGTCGCTGGCCGCGCGCCACGTGCAGGACAAGGTTAAGCGCGTCGGACACGCGCGCAGCCGCTATGGACTTTCTCACGAACGCCTGCTATAGTTTCTGTAGTTGCGCGTCTGCGCCTCACCCTGCGGCTCCATGGGCAGGTCCGCGGCTTAGCGCACTTGAAAGGACACCTCATGCTCGACACATTCGAACAACTCGATACGCCGAGCGCCTGCCAGGCATCCGAGATCGTTCCCTCGGGCTTAGCGTTACCAACACGTACTCTTGAACCGGGTCAGGTGCTGTACGAAGCCGACCGCGAGGCGAGCAGCCTCTACGTCGTCAATCAGGGCGTTCTCAAAGCGGTAGTGCCAACTAGTCTTGGGCGCGACCGCATCGCGGATCTCTACGGCCCAGGTGACGTCTTGGGTCTCTCCGCGCTAGACGGCGGTAACCACGCCGAAACCGTGGTCGCGGTGCATGACGCATGCCTCACGCCCATCGACCCGCAGCAGGCCATGAACGACCGCGGCCTCCGCGATTACGTCCTGCGCAGCCTCGCAAGGCAGTTGAGGCGCAGTCGCGAGATGCTCGACGAGGCCGAAATGCCTGTAGGTGCCCGCGTTACGCGCGCGTTCCTGCGGTTGGCGAAGCAGTTCGGGTTACCGGCTGACGATCAGCAGGGAGGCATCAAGCTGCCGCTCGCGCTCACTCACGAGGACCTCGCCGACCTCACCGGCTCCAGCCGCGTGACCATCACCCGCATCCTCGGTGAGCTGCGCAACGACGGCGCCCTCTCCGGCACCCGCGGGGTGTACGTCGCCGACCTCGCGGGCCTCGAGCGCGCCACCGACCACTACGTCATGCAAGTCCTCTAACTGAGAGCGTCCCAGCCGCCCCTAGCTGCCCAGCCACTACGTTACGTGTAGTGGATGCCGCTAGGGGCGGTTTCATTGGGTTAGGCTTGAGGCCTCATGTTGACCTTCACCGAAATCGCCAAAGAGCGCGTCCACCACTTCATCGAGGCGCAACGCAGCCAAGGCGTAGGGGCCCTGCGCATAGCAGGTAACCGGGCTGAACAGCGCCTCTGGCTCGTGAAGGGCGAAGACAAACGCCCAGACGACCAAGTCATCAGCGTAGACGGGTTCGAGGTCTACCTTGACCCGCTCAGCGCGGGCAACCTGGAGGGCGCCACCGTCGATTTCGTCGAGGGAGTCATGCAGTCAGGCTTCCGCGTCTACTACCCGAGCCCGACCTGGGACGACCCCCTCGCTCAGCGCGTACAAGAAGTGATCGACCGCCAGATCAACCCAGGCGTTGCGGGCCACGGCGGCAACGTAACCCTTGAGGGTGTGGAGAACGGCGTCGCCATCATCCGCTTCGGGGGTGGCTGCCACGGCTGCGGAGCGGCCGACCTTACCCTCAAGCAGGGCATCGACCGCATCCTCAAGGAGAACGTGCCAGAGATCGTCGGCGTGCAAGACGCCACCGATCACGAGACGGGCACGAACCCCTACTACGAGCGCGAAACGCAACGGGCGGAATCACCACTGACCTGACCGGAGTGTTATGGGGAGAGGCGCCGTCCAGGACGGCGCCTCTTGTTGTTTCGCGAGGGTCGTCCGCTGGTGTGATAGCTTACCTGAGTGCGGTCGCCGGTTGACAAGCCGGGCGCCCGTTCCGTCCCCCTGTTAAGCGTTCGCGGCCTAACCAAGCGTTTCCCTGGCGTTACCGCGAACGAAGCCGTGAGCCTCGACCTAAACCCAGGCGAGGTACACGCCCTGTTGGGGGAGAACGGTGCCGGCAAGACCACTCTCATAAGCATGCTCTACGGGTTGCTGCAGCCCGATGAGGGCGCCATATACCTGGATGGCAACCCCACCACGGTTCGCGACCCGAAGCACGCCATGGACTTGGGCATCGGCCTCGTGGCGCAGCACTTCCACCTCGCCAAACGCCACAGCGTCGCCGAGAACCTCGCATTAGGGCTTGGCGGCACGCCGTTCTGGCGCCCGCTGCGTCACCTACGCGGACGCGCGGCGGAGTACGCCGCGCGCTACGGCCTCGAAGTGCGCATGGACGCGTTAGTTGGTGACCTCGCACCGGGAGAGCAGCAGCGCGTCGAGATCCTCAAGGCCCTCCTCCAAGGCGCCAGGCTCCTGATCCTCGACGAACCGACTAGCGTGCTAACACCGCAAGAATCTGACGCCCTCTTCCAGGTGATAGACCGCATGCGCGAAGGTGGGCGCGGCATCCTCCTCATCAGCCACAAGCTCGACGAGGTGCGCCGCGCGGCCGACCGCATCACCGTTCTGAGGGGCGGCAAAGTCGTGGGGCGGCGCGTCAGGGGAGAGGTGGACGCTGCCGAACTCGCGCGCCTCATGGTCGGCGCCGGAACGGCAACCCCGCAAAGGCTCGGCATCGCGCCCGTCGGCGAACCGCTGCTGCGCGTGGAGGACGTGTGGCTGCGCGCTGCACGCGGTTCCGCGCTGCGCGGCGTCAACCTCGAAGTGCGGCCTGGCGAAGTGCTCGGCGTGGCGGGGGTCGCTGGCAACGGCCAGAGCGAACTCGCGCAAGTGGTGACCGGCCTCGCGCGACCGGACCGCGGCCAAGTGCTGCTTGGAGGCGTGAATCTCGGGCGCATGTCACCGCGGGAGGCGCGCAGGCTAGGCGTCGCATACATCCCTGAGGACCGCCGCACGGAAGGCGTCGTCGGCGCCATGACCGTCACGGAGAACCTAGTCTTGCGCCAAGTGCGTGACCCCGAGTTCGCACGCGGTCCGCTGATCGACTGGCGTAGGGCAGAGGCGTTCGCGGTTGAGGCAGTCAAGCGCTTCGACATCCGCACCCCGTCGCTAAGCACCCTCGCACGCTCGCTTTCAGGCGGGAACGTCCAGAAGATCGTGCTCGCCAGAGAGCTAGCTGGTGAGCCGCGCCTGGTCGTCGCCGCGCACCCTACTTACGGCCTCGACGTCGGCAGCGCCGCCCACACGCACGAACGCCTCCTCGCTCAACGTGAGCGCGGGGCGGCGGTACTGCTCATCAGCGAGGACCTCGAGGAGCTGCGCCTCCTCTCCGACCGCATCGCCGTCATGTTCAACGGCCGCATAGTTGGCGTGCTTGACGCGCAGGAGGCCGGCGGGCCAACGGGTCGCGCGCGCCTTGGCCTCTGGATGGCAGGGAGCGTGGAAGCGTGATGCGCATCCGCTGGGTGAAACGCAGCAGTACGCCGCCGCTCCTGCCGTTACTGGTCAGCGGCGGGTCGTTCCTCCTCGCGCTTGGCGCGGCCCTGGTCGCGTTCGCGGCTTACGGCCTCAACCCGTTCGAGGCCGGCGCCACCGTCATCGAACGCACCCTCATCGGCACCCGCAACCTTGGCGAGGTCGTCAGGCGCACCATCCCCCTCCTGCTGGCAGGCGCGGGGCTCGTGTTGGCGCTGCGCGCCAGGTTCTGGAACATCGGCGCCGAGGGGCAGATCCTCGCCGGGGCAGTGGCGGCGAGCGGCGTCGCTCTCTTCGTGCCTAGCCTTGGCGCGTTCACCATCCCGGTCATCTATCTGGCTGGCTTCGTCGGCGCGGCGCTCTACGGCCTCATACCGGCGTTCCTCAAGGCGCGCCTCGGCGTGAACGAGATCATCACGACCCTCATGTTCAACTACGTCGCGCTCTACGTCGTGAGGTGGCTGATCAACGGGCCGTGGCGCGGCAAGTCCGTCACTGGCTTCAGCTACTCGGACCGCTTCGCCCGCGAGACCTACTTACCCATGGTGGACGGCACGCGCGTGCACATCCCGACGCTCGTCATCGGCATCGTGCTTGCCGTTGGCGTTTCGCTACTACTGCGTTACACGCGCCTCGGCTTCTCCATCAGGCTCATGGGAGAGGCCCCGGCGGCCGCGCGCTACGCGGGCGTCAGGCTCCTCCCCACTACGCTCGCGCTCGCCGCGCTAGCAGCCGGCGCGGCCGGCTTGGCCGGGGCGGGGGAAGTGGCCGGCATCCACCACCGATTGATCGAGCCGTCAAGCATCTCGATGGGTTATGGCTACACGGCCATCCTCGTCGCGCTCCTCGCACGCGGCCGCGCCTGGGCCACGCTCATAACCGCGCCGCTACTCGGTTGGGTCCTGGCGGCGGGTGACGTGATGAAAGTCAGCCTGCAGCTCCCGTTCCAACTCACGGACGTGTTCACCGGCTTCACGCTGCTGCTGCTCGTGGCCGCGGAGCCACTCCTCACTCACCGCCCAGTGCTCGTGAGGCCCCAACCGCAGCCCGCCGCGGCGCACAGCGCGGTTGCCCCGAGCGCGGAAGAGCGCAGAGAGGGCGCATAAGTGGAACTAGAACTCTTGACCACCACTTTGGCGCGCGCGCTGGCATTCGGCACCCCGCTCCTGCTCGCGGCGCTCGGCGAGATAGTCGCCGAACGCGCCGGGGTCGTGAACCTTGGGGTCGAGGGCATGATGATGCTCGGCGCCGTCGCAGGCTTCGTCGTTGCCGCAACCACCGGCTCGTTGCCGCTCGCCATCCTGGCGGCCGTGCTGATCGGGGCGTTGGTCGCTAGTTTGCACGCGGTGATAGCTGTGGTGCTTCTCGCCAACCAGTTCATCAGCGGCCTGGCGCTCACGGTCGGTGGTGTCGGCCTCGCGAACCTGATCGGCAAGGCGTGGGTTGGCAAGCCCCTTGCGGCGCCCATGGCCCTCGTCGACGTGCCGCTGCTGGCAGACGTCCCGCTACTTGGTCCCGCGTTCTTCAAAGGGCAGTATCCGCTCACCTACGCGGCGTTGATCATCGCTGGCGTCATCTGGCTCGTGCTCTTCCGGACGCGCCTAGGCCTCACCCTGCGCACCGCTGGCGAGTCGCCTGCCGCGGCAGACACGGCCGGCATCGACGTGCGCCTGGTGCGCTTCCTCGCGGTCGTTTTCGGCGGCGGCCTAGCGGGCCTTGGCGGCGCCTACTTGGCGCTCGCCTACCGACCCGCTTGGGGTGAGAACATCACTAACGGCATGGGCTGGATCGCGCTTGGGCTCACCATCCTCGCCCTCTGGCACCCGCTCAAGGCCGTGCCTGCCGCGCTCCTGTTCGGTGCTTTCTTCACCCTCTCCTTCAGGCTGCAGAACGTCCTGCCGCCCGAACTCCTCACCTTGCTGCCCTACTTGGTCACGGTACTAGCGCTAACCCTCATCGCCTGGCGCGGTGGGCGTGGCGCCGTCGGCGCTCCAGAGGCCCTCGGGACGCCGTACCGCCGTGGGGAGCGCGAATGATTGGCCATACCCGCGGACGACCGGTCTGCGGTGGGCGAGGCAGGCCAAGCGCCTGCCTTGGATCGTACGGCGCGTCGTTACCGGGTATCGAGAGACCCGGCCGGCGCGACCACGGAGGTCTCAGAATGCGTTTCACCCGTCACATCGCCGTCCTGGCACTCCTCACCCTGTTCGGCGGCGCCACGGCCCAGATCGCCGAGAGCGACATCAAGGCCTGTTGGCTCTACGTCGGCCCCGTTGGCGATTACGGCTTCTCGTACGCCCAAGACCTTGGCAGGCTCGTAACGGTCGCGGACCTGCCAGGCATCAGCACCGCCTACGTCGAGTCAGTGGCGGAAGCAGACGTGGAAGCCACCGTCGACCAACTCGTTGCGGACGGCTGCAACGTCATCTTCGGTACCTCGTTCGGGTTCGGCGACGGCCTCCTCGCAGCGGCAGAGCGCTACCCGGACGTCATCTTCGGCCACGCGACCGGCGTCGAACGCGCCCCGAACCTCCTCACGTACATGGCCGACTTCTACCAGGTCTATTACATCAACGGCCTCATAGCCGGCGCGCTGAGCGAGAGCGGAAAAGTCGGCTACATCGGCGCGTTCCCCATCCCGGAAGTGAAGCGTCACATCAACGCATTCGCGCTCGGCGTCGCCGCCGTCAACCCAGAAGCCACCGTCATGGTCCGCTGGCTTTACAACTGGTTCGACCCGGCAGGCGCCAAGGAAGCTACGGAAGCGCTCATCGCCGACGGCGCAGACGTCTTCGGCTTCACAGAAGACACCCCGACCGTTGCCCAAACCGCTGCGCAGCGCGGCTTCCCGAGCTTCTCGCACTACGCTTCGATGCTGCCGTACGCACCCGAAACCATCGCTTCCGGCCAGCTCGTGCACTGGGGCGCACTGACCACCGACATCCTCGAGCACGTCATCGACGGCAGCTATCGGGCGGACAACCTAGCTGACGTCGACTACTTCTGGCTGCTGGCCGAGGGCGCGGTCGAAGTCGGCGCCGAGCCTGGCATGGTCGTCAACCCTACGTACGTGGACGCCCTCAAGGCCAAGACGGTCACGACGCCCGACCTCGGCGCCGTGTCCGTTTACGACCTCGTCATGCAGCGCATCGAGCAGATGTCGGCCACGCCGGTAGCGTTCGAGCCGTTCACGGGGCCACTGACTGACCGCCTCGGCAACGTCCAGTACGAGGCCGGCGACTCTGCCACCGTGCTCGAGCTCCTCGGCATGCAGTGGGCGGCCAGCAACGTCGAGGGCCCATGGGAGGGCGAGCGCTGAACAGCGCACGCGGTTGCGGGCCCGCCGCGGGCCTAAGCTAAAGCTAAGAATCGGCGGGAGGCCCACGTTCAGGCGTGGGCCTCCCGCCGATTCAGAAGGCCCGCTTGAAGGGGTACACCTCGTACTTCACCCACACGCCACCCTTGGTGTATGGGTCGTTCTCTACGTAGGCTCGGGCCTCCGCCTCGTCGGCCGCCTCGATCACGACGGCGGAGCCGATCATGGCGCCAGCGTCGTTGAGCAAGGCGCCGCCGAAGGGCAAGAGCCCCTGCTCGTTGCGCGGCTTGGCTTCCGCGAGGTGTGAAGGTCGCGCCGCAGCGCGCCGCGCTTGGGCGCCCTCATCCGTGCCGTCGAAAGCCACTATCAGGTAGAGCATGCCATTGCCTCCGTGCTGAGCCCGCCGCGACCATCTTCGCTGGGGGAGGGCCGCTGCCCACGTGAGCCGCGGGCTCGCTTGGTGGAGGTTACCGCGTGACGGGCTTGGCCCTCTGCGGCCGCACTCTCACGCGGCAGACTCGGGAGCGTCAGGAGGGCTGTCCTGCTGGGACTTCGTGAAGGTGGTGGCCTTTACCGCTTCTGGGCACTCTGTTACACTTCGCCAACTTCATCCGTTCGGTTGAACGCCTGACCAGGCCACGCGCGTCACGATAGCAGCAGGGCCTTGGGGAGGGCGCGCACACCGTCGGACGCGGCGCCCGTGTCAGACGGGTGCTCGGGAGGAGAGAGCAGTGCGTCTACGTCGTATCTCGCTAATGGCACTTAGTGCCTTAATCATCTGGGGCAGTGCGGCGGCGGCCGGCACTCTCAATTACCCGGTGGACGCCGACCCTGAACACCTCGACGCCTGGCGCTCGACGACCACGGCCACTCGGCGGGTGCTCGTCAACGTCTACGAGGGCCTCACGACCTTCGCTGGCGACAGCGGCGAGGTCATCCCCGCACTCGCGGAGTCGTGGGACATCAGCGCTGACGGCCTCACCTACACCTTCCACCTGCGCCACGGCGTCAACTTCCAGGAAGCGGAGGGCGTGACTTACGCCGACCGCGAGATGAAGGCAGACGACGTCGAGTGGTCCCTCCTGCGTTACCTCACCGAGGACACCGCCATCTCCGAGCACCCCGAGTACCTGCAGGCGCTAAGTGGCTCGGCGGCCTTCCTGGCTGGCGAGACGGACACCGTGGCTGGCTTCAAGGTCGTCGACGACTACACCGTCGAGATGACGCTCGATGCCCCCAACCACCGCTTCCTCGCGGACCTCGTCAACGCCTACGTCGTGCCGCGCGAGGCGCTCGACGCCCTAGGTTCCTCGCTCAGCAACAAGCCCGTCGGCACGGGGCCGTTCCTCTTCGAGCGCTGGACTCGTGACGACCAGCTCGTGCTCAAGGCCAACCCCGACTACTGGGAGGGCGCGCCTAGCCTCGACGGCGTGGTGTTCTACAACGTGCCTGACGCCACCACCGGCATGCTGCAGTACCGCCAAGGCGAACTCGACCTGCTACTCGCTTTCCCAGAGGGCCAGCTCGAGTCGATCAAGCAGGAGTACTCCGCCGACTACCACGAGGCCGCGGGCCTCAACGTGCGGTACTGGGGCTTCAAGATGACGGAGCCGCCGTTCAAGGACAACGTCAAGTTGCGCCAGGCGTTCAACTACGCCGTCGACCGCGACCTCATCTGGAACGTGCTCATGGAAGGCGCCCGCGTGCCAGGCGACCTCGGCGTTCTCCCGCCAGACATGCCAGCGGCCAACGTGGCTGGCTACCCGTACGACCCCGAGCTTGCCAAAGCCGCGCTCGCCGAGGCGGGCTACCCTGGCGGCGTCGGCCTGGAGCCCATCACCCTCTACTACTTCGCTTCCGACTCGGACGCTCCGCACGTCGCGCTGCAGGACATGCTCGCCCAGATCGGCGTGAGCATCATCTTGCAGAAGGAAGACAACAGCACCTACTGGACCCACGTCGGTGAACCAGACGTGACCTTCTTCCTCTCCGGCTGGAGCGCCGACTTCGCCGACCCAAGCGAGGTCCTCGACTTCCTCTTCGCGCACGGTCGCGACGACACCAAGTACGACAACCTGGAAGTGGACGCCCTCCTCGACCAGGCCCGCGCCACGAGCGACCCTGACGCCCGCAACGCCATCTACCTCAAGGCGCACGAGCTGATCATGGCAGACGCCCCGTGGATCGTCTCTGGTTACTCGAAGATCTCGTACCTGCTGAAGCCGAACATCACGGACTTCCAGGTCTCTGCGGCAGGCACCTACCGCACGCCGCTCAAGTACGTCAAGAAGCAGTAAGTAAGTTGTTCGGCCGCCCCCGCGCTTGGCGCAGGGGCGGCCATTATCTTGCGCCTAGCCAGCTAGCTTGAGAGGACTCGGCCCACTTGTTCCAGTACGTTCTGCGCCGCGCACTCTGGGCCATCCCTACCCTCCTCGGTGTTTTCACCATCATCTTCCTGTTGACCTATCTGATGCCTGGCGACCCCGTGAGGGCCGTCATGGGCGAGCAGTACAAGCGCGCTGATCCTGCCACCATCGAGCGCGTGCGGACCTCACTAGGCCTCAACGATCCCTGGTACACGCAGTACGGCCGCTTCCTCCTCCGCACCGCTACGGGCGACTTGGGCAAGAGCTACGTGCTGGACGAGCAAGTCATCGACATCATCGGCTACCGCTTCCCGCGCACGTTGCAGCTCATGTCCGCCGCCCTGCTAGTCGCCATCCTCATCGGCATCCCGTCTGGGATCCTGGCGGCGCGCTACCAGTACTCGTGGATCGATCACACCCTCATGCTGGTCGCGCTGCTTGGCGTGGCCATGCCCGTCTTCTGGCAGGCCGTGCTCGCCAAGATCTTCCTCACGCAGGACACGTACGGCGTGGCGCTGTTCCCCGTCGCGGGTTACGGCGGCGGGAACATCTACTACCTCATCCTGCCCTCCCTCGTGTTGGGCACGCACCTCTCGGCGACCATCGCGCGCGTCATGCGCTCGTCACTCCTCGAGGAGCGCCGCAAGGACTACTCGCGCACGGCCCGCGCGAAGGGCTTCACCGAGTCGAGCGTCATCTTCAAGCACGAGTTGCGCAACGCCCTCATCCCCGTAGTAACCATCATCGGCCTAGACGTCGGTTATCTGCTCGGTGGTTCGGTTGTGACTGAGACGGTCTTCAACTGGCCAGGGCTTGGGCGCGCGGTGGTCACCGCCATCTCGCGCCGTGACGCCCCCGTGATCATCGGGACCCTCGTGTTCGGGGCGCTCCTGTTCGTGGCGGTCAACATCGTGATCGACATCCTGTACGGCATCATCAACCCGCAGATCAGGTACGCATGACGGGCACAGGGGTGCGCCAGCGCGTTGGCTTCCTGCGGTCGCGTAGGGTGCGGGCCTTCGCGCGGCACCGGCTCGGGCTCGTTGGCCTCGTCATCGTCGTCATCTTCACGCTGGTTGCCATCTTCGCCCCGCAGATCGCGCCTTACGACCCAACGACGCAGCGCATCGCGACGGCGCGCCTGGTGCCGCCATCGGCCGAGTTCTGGTTCGGCACGGACGAACTCGGCCGCGACCTCTTCTCGCGCATCGTCTACGGGGCGCGCATCAGCATGCGCATCGGCCTCATCGCGGAGGGCATCGCGCTGATCATCGGCATCACGCTCGGGGCCATCGCGGGCTTCTTCGGCGGCTGGGTTGACAACCTCATCATGCGCGTCGCCGACGTGTTCTTCGCTATTCCGGGCCTGCTCTTCTTGATAGTCATCGTGGCGATATTCGGCTCGGGCGCCACGACCATCTTCTTGGCGCTCGGGCTCATCAGTTGGCCTGGCGAGGCGCGCGTGATGCGCTCGGAGGTGCTGCGCGTGAGAGAGCGGGAGTACGTCACGGCGGCGAAGGCGCTCGGGCTGCGCGACGTAGGTGTGATCTTGCGCCACATCATGCCGAACGCGCTCGCCTCGATGATCGTCATCGGCTCGCTCGGGGTGGCGGGCGCCATCCTGTCAGAGGCCACCCTGTCGTTCCTCGGTCTCGGCATCCAGGAGCCGCTCGCTAGTTGGGGAACGATGATCAACCGCGGCCAGCAGTTCATCTTCAACGCTTGGTGGTACTCCGTGTTTCCCGGCGCCGTGATCATGGTCGTGGTGTTGGGCTTCAACTTCTTAGGCGACGCCGCACGCGACGCCCTGGCGGTAGAGGAGGGGCGGTGACATGCGCTCAGTAGTCAAGCCGAGCAACGGGTGGCTCGAGAGTTTCGATGCCTTCGCAGCAGAGTTCTATGCGCGGCACGACGTGCCGGGCGGCGCGGTAGCCATCGTCAAGGACGGCGCTCGCGTCTACGAGCGCACGTTCGGCTGCCGCGATCGGGAGCGGCGGTTGGCGGTAGAGCCAGACACGCTGTTCGGTATCGCGTCCCTCACGAAATCGTTCACGGTCCTCACCCTGCTTGCGCTCGAAGCGCGGGGAGTGCTCAACCTGCACGACCCCGTCCTGCGGCACTTGCCTGGCTTCACATACCCGGGGCTCGGGGCGCGCGGACCGGTGCGGCTCTGGCACTTAGCTAGTCACACGAGCGGCTTGCCGCCACTTCGGGGCCTCGATTACGCCATCAAGCCGAGCCAACAGGGCGACCCTGCCGCGGAGTTCAACGACCGCGACTACACGAACGCTCCTAGCGTGAACGATTACCCCGCCCTGCTCGCGTACCTGGCGCAAGGCGAGCGCGTTGGCCTCGCCGGGCCCGGCAGTGTGGTGAGTTACTCGAACGAGGGCTTCGCCGTGCTTGGAGCGGTGATCGAGGCGGTGACTGGCGAGAGTTACCCCGCCGTCGTGGCGCGCGAGGTCCTAGTGCCGCTCGGCCTTGGTGGTGCCGGCTTCCTCACGGACGAACTGCGAGCAACGGGCAGGTTAACGGAGTTGTACACGAGCAGCCCAACTGGTCAAGTGATCCACTCGCCCAACTGGGAGGAGGCGCCCGCCTACCTCGCGACGGGCTTCATGAAGGCCAGCGTGCGCGATCTGGCGGCTTATCTGCAGTACCTGTTGTGGCCAGAGGACGGGCGCTTGGCCGTCGGGGCGGCTGGCTTGGGTGAGCTGTTCGCTCCGCGGGCGTGGGCGGAACACCGCACGGCGTACGGCTTGGGTTGGATGCTGCGCGACGGCTTCAATGGTCATAGCCTGTGGCGCCATGGTGGTTCGCTGAAGGGGGTGTCGTCGCACCAGGGTGGCGTGCCAGACTTCGGGCTAGGGATCGCGGTCCTCGCCAACCTCGACGAGGTGCCCGTGAAACGCTTGTGGTACGCCGCAGTGAACGCCTACCTCGGCCTGCCGCTCGAGCAACCGGCCTTCGAGGTTCGCTCGACGGACTTGGGTCCCGAGGCCGCCAACGAGTTGGGCGGCGTCTACTCCTCTGGTGAGCCATGGGGGCGTCTTGAGTTGGTGGCGGACGGTAACCGCCTCCTCGCCCTGGTCGGCGAGCACGCCATGCCGAACGGTCACCTCGCGCTGTTGCCAGAGGGTGAGTTCGTGTTGGTGGGTGGAGACGGCGCTTGGGAGAGCGGTCGCTTCGTTTACGGTGCGGGTGGCGCGAGACCGGTTGCCGTGCAGTACGGCATGCGTTGGTACGATAAGCAGCCGTTCGAGGCGCTGAGCGCTGGTTCCTGAACTCGCCGCAAAGTTGATACGACCACGCTCATATCTGTTGACAATGCATCGGCCGCGCAGCTATACTCTCGGCTAGTGACGAGCCTGCGCCCCATCCGCTCAAGTTTCCTATTTGATGGCGGGCGCGAGTGCCGCGGGAGCAACTCCCCAGCGCAAGCGCGAGTAGGTCAGGCACGTACCCAACCTAAGGAGCCGAACATATGGCAAAAGCGGTAGGCATCGACCTAGGCACCACCAACAGCGTCATCGCGGTGATGGAAGGCAGCGAGCCCGTGGTGCTCGTCAACGCGGAAGGGAACCGCACGACCCCATCCGTGGTGGCCTTCAAAGGCGAGCAACGCCTCGTCGGCCAGGTAGCGAAGCGTCAGGCGGTGCTCAACCCCAAGGGCACCATGTTCGAGATCAAGCGCTACATCGGCCGCACTTGGGACGAGATCAAGCACGAAGCCGAACGCGCGCCTTACGAAGTCGTCCGCGGTGACGACGGCGGCGTGCGCTTCGTAGTGGAAGGGAAGCAGTACACGCCAGAGGAAGTCTCGGCGATGGTCCTGCGCAAGCTCGTGACCGACGCAAGCGAGCGCCTCGGCGAGACCATCACCAAGGCAGTGATCACCGTCCCCGCCTACTTCAACAACTCACAGCGCGAGGCAACCCAGAACGCCGGCCGCATCGCCGGGCTCGAAGTCTTGCGCATCGTCAACGAACCGACGGCCGCGGCCCTCGCTTACGGCCTCGAGAAGAAGGGCAACGAGACGGTCCTCGTCTTCGACTTGGGCGGCGGCACCTTCGACGTCTCCGTCCTCGAAGTAGGCGACGGCGTGTTCGAAGTGCGCTCCACCAGCGGCGACACGCACCTCGGCGGCTCCGACATGGACTACGCCATCGTCACGTGGCTGGCCGACGACTTCCAGAAGCAGTACAGCGTTGACCTGCGCAAGGACAAGCAGGCCCTCCAGCGCCTCATCGAGGCGGCGGAGAAGGCCAAGATCGAGCTCTCTGGCTTGCCGGAGACCACCATCTCGCTCCCGTTCATCTCGATGGACCCGGCGTCCAACACGCCCCTCTACCTCGACACCAAGCTGACGCGCTCGAAGTTCGAGGAACTCATCGATCCGCTCCTCAAGCGCGTGCGGCACCCCCTCGAGCAGGCCCTCAAGGACGCCAAGCTGACCGCGGCCGACATCGACGAGATCATCCTGGTTGGCGGCGCAACGCGCGTGCCTGCCGTGAAGAAGATCGTCAAGGACATCCTCGGCAAGGACCCGAACCAAAGCGTTAACCCCGACGAGGTCGTGGCGCTCGGTGCGGCCGTCCAGGCAGGCGTTCTTACCGGCACGGTCGACGACATCGTGCTCCTCGACGTCACGCCACTCAGCCTCGGCGTGGAGACCAAGGGGGGCGTCTTCACCAAGCTGATCGACCGCAACACCACCGTGCCCGTGCGCAAGTCCGAGGTCTTCTCCACGGCGGACAACAACCAGACGGGCGTCGAGGTGCACGTGCTGCAGGGCGAGCGGCCGATGGCGTCGCACAACAAGTCGCTCGGGCGTTTCAAGCTCGACGGCATCCCGCCCATGCCAGCTGGCATGCCGCAGATCGAGATCACGTACGACATGGACGCCAACGGCATCTTGCACGTGACGGCCAAGGAGAAGTCGACCGGCAAGGCAGCTAGCATCACCATCCAGAACACCACCACCCTGAGCGACGACGAGGTCGAACGCATGGTCAAGGACGCCGCAGCCAACGCCGAGGCCGACCGGGTGGCCAAGGAGCTGGCGGAGGCCAAGAACCAACTCGACGGCCTCAAACTGCAGGCGCGCAAGGCCCTCGACGAAGCTGCGGACGCCACGAGCGAGCAGAAGAAGCCCGTCGAGGACCTCGTTGGCGAAGCGCAGCAGGCGCTCGACTCTGAACTGACGACCAAGGACCGCCTCGAGAGCATCGGGCGCGACCTTGCCGAGAAACTGCAGGCGTTCACCCAGAGCGTCGGTCAGCAGCAAGGTGGCCAAGACGCCGGGCACGAAGACGGTGGCCACCAAGAGCAGCAACCGGGCGACGACGACGTCATCGACGCGGAGTTCAAGCCCGCGGGCTAAGCCAGCGCGCGCCTGGCGCAGCAGTGCGCTGCGCCAGGCGGCTGGAACCAGGACCATATGACCAAGACAGGCGAACATCACAACGGCGGCGGGGCCAACCATGACCCAACCACCGCCGCGACCGAAGCCGGTGAGACGACCACTCACGAGGCGGCAGGCGCGCCGACCGAGCAGCCGCACACGGCCGCTGACGTGCCAGGCGGCGCGGAGGCCGCTGAGCAGGCGAACGGTGCCGATACGGAGGCCGACATCCTAAGAGGTGAACTCAAGCGCTTACGCGAACGCAGCGACGCGCTGCAAGACGACCTTAAAGAGGCCAACGACCGCGTTCTGCGGGCCAGGGCCGAGATGGAAACCATGCGCAGACGGCTGCTCGGCGAAGTAGATGCCGCCCGCGAGACAGGCCGAGACGAGGCCATCGCGCCGGTGCTCGCCGTTTACGACGATCTGGAGCGCGCGCTCGTGGTGGCGTCCGAGTCCGATGACCCGGCCAGCATCGTTACCGGCGTGCAACTCGTCAAGGAGAACCTCGAGCGGCAGTTGGCCGCGCTGGGCATCAGGCGCGTCGGTTTCGTAGGCGAACACTTCGACCCGCACATCCACGAGGCGCTGACCACCATCCCGGCCGGCCCCGGCCTAGCGCCAGGCACCATCGCTCAAGTTTTCGAGCCAGGTTTCGTGCATGGCGAACGGCTCGTGCGCGTAGCGCGCGTCGTTGTCGTGGCAGAACACCAGGCGAACTGACGATGAGGGGCGCGCGACCCCATGGGGCGGCGCGCCCCGCTCATGGCGTGGGAGGTTAACGTGGCGGCCCCCTACAAGGACTACTACCAGACGTTGGGCGTGAAGAAGGACGCCACCAAAGAAGAGATAAGGCGTGCGTTCAGGAAGCTCGCAGCCAAGCACCACCCCGACCGTAACCAAGACGACCCTGGCGCAGAAGAACGCTTCAAGGAGATCAACGAGGCGTACACGGTCCTCGCAGACGAGGAGAAGCGCAAACTGTACGACCAGTACGGTAGCGGTGGCAGCGTGCCGCCGTTCGCGGGCGGCGGCGGTGGCGGCCCGCAATACCGCAACGTCTCACCAGAAGAGTTCGCTGGCTTCTCAGACTTCTTCCAGTCACTGTTCGGCGGCTTCGGTGGCGCTCGAGGCGGCTTCACGAGCGACTTCGGCACCCGCGGGGTAGGCAGCGACCCGTTCGATTTCGGGTCGCCGCGCATCAGCAACGTAGAGGCGCGGCTCGACGTGCCGGTAGTAGAGGCGTTTCACGGCGGCCCGACGACGATCAGCGTCGGGGGCAAGAACCTCGAGGTGACGCTGCCGCGCGGTGTGCGCGACGGAGCGAAGCTCCGCCTGCGTGGGCAAGCCCCATCAGGCGGCGACCTGATCTTGCACGTGAGGCACATGCCAAGCACGACGTTCAAGGTCGAGGGCGACGCCGTGCGCGTCCAGCTACGCGTCCCTGACTACCTGGCGGCGCTGGGTGGCACGGTGCGCGTTCCTACCCTCGACGGCGAAGTAGACATGACGCTTCCAGCCGGCTCGTCGAGCGGGCGCGTGCTGCGCTTGCGCGGCCAAGGGTGGCCTGGAACGGGCGGCAAGCGCGGCGACGAGTTCGCTGAGGTGATAGTGACCGTCCCGCCCGACTTGACCGACGAGCAACGCAGCGCGTACGAACAGTTGCGCGACCTGACTGCCGTAGCCTGACCAATAACCGCGTCGCCGCGGGCCAGGCTGGCGGTAGTTGGCAAGTGTTAGCCTCTCACCCATGACTATCCACACCCGCGTTCGTGCACTACCAGCGCGCTTGCTAGCAAGCCTGTTCGTTGCCGCCATCTTGGCTTTAGGCAGCGCCGCTTTCGCTCAGTCGGACGCCACTACCAGCGACAAGGTCGTCATCCGGCTAGGCAGCCGCGAGGAGCGCGCCAGCGAGATCGACTGGCGTTTCGGCGTGACGTTGCGCGGCGTCGCTGCGCAGCAGGGTCAACCGTACTCCGAGGTGTTCGAGGCGAGCATGTGGGAGCTGCTGCCCTACTACATCGAGCAGCGCGTGCAGGAAGTGGCGCTGGCAGCTGAGGCGCAGCGCCGCGGCATCGTCCCGAACCTCGATGAGCTGAACGCCACCATGGACCGCATCAAGGCCGGCCTCGCAGAGGGCCAGGAGTTCGAGGCCGTCGTGAACGCCGCGGGCTTCCCAAGCGAAGCCGCGCTGCAGGGCATGATCGAGGAAGCGGACGTCATCAAGCAGCTCCTCGACGCGGTGCACGCCGACGCCGAGGCCAGCGTCACCGACGAAGAAGTCCACGTCCGCTACCTGGCCGAGCGCGGCCGTTTCAGCGAGCCTGAGCAGTACTGCGCCAGGCACATCCTCGTCTCGGAAGAGGCCGTCGCTCAAGAACTAGTCGCGCAACTCGCGGGCGGTGCCGACTTCGCGGCGTTGGCCGCCGAGTACGGCACCGACGCCACCAACACGCGCGGTGGCGACCTCGGCTGCTTCGAAGTCAGCCGGATGGTGCCTGAGTTCGCGAACGCGGTCGTTGCTGCCCCGGTCGGCGAGAGCGTTGGCCCTGTCGCCAGCCAGTTCGGCTACCACGTCGTGCTCGTCTACGACCACACACCGGCACGTGTGCGGCCGTTCTCAGAAGTCAAGGACGAGGCCCGCGAGTTCGCGGTCGCTCTCGCTACCAACGCCGCCATCGACGGGATCGTCAACGGCGCGGGCGTGACCGTCTACCCGGAGAACCTGCCCACCCGCTAACCGACGATCAGGGAGCCAGGCGCGACCGGCTCCACGTGCCGCCCTCTAACGAGTAGAGGAAGCGGTCGTGGAGCCGGTCGTCTCTGCCTTGCCAGAACTCGACGCGCTCCGGCCTGAGGAGGTAACCGCCCCAACCCGGCGGGCACGGGACCTCGCCATCCGCGAAGCGCGCCCGCACCTCGGCGGCCAACGCCTCCAACTCGGCCCTACTAGCAAGCGGCTGCGACTGCGGTGAGGTCCACGCCCCCAACTGCGACCCGCGCGGCCGCGAGTTGAAGTACTCCTCCGAGGCCGCGCGCGACAAGCGCTCTACTCGGCCCTCGACGCGCACTTGGCGTTCCAGGTGCGGCCACCAGAGCGCCACTGCCGCCGTGTGAGAGGTGTCGAGCTCGTGCGCCTTGCGGCTGCCGTAGTTCGTGAAGAACGTGACGCCAGCCTGCGTGAGGTCTTTGAGCAGCACGAAGCGCACGCTCGGGCGCCCGTCGGCGCCGACGGTCGCGAGGGCCATCGCGTTCGGTTCGGCTTCACCTGCCTCTACGGCACGACGTAACCAAGCGGTAAGAAGCTCGGTCGGGTCGTCTGTCAGCTCGCTCTCTTCGAGGCTGCCGACGCGGTACGCCTTGCGTAACTCAGCGAATCCCATGCCGTCACTTTAGCCGCACGGGCGCCAGGCGAGCCCCTCATGCCGCGCGTTCGGCGGTACCCTCTCGTCATGGCAGCGCCCAACCGGCTTGCGCGAGAACCCAGCCTCTACCTGAGGCAGCACGCCAACGACCCGGTCGACTGGCACCCGTGGGGTGCTGAGGCCTTCGCGCTCGCGCGGGAGCTCGACCGGCCGGTGCTCCTCTCCATCGGTTACGCGAGCTGTCATTGGTGTCACGTGATGGCGCGCGAGTCGTTCCGCGACTCCGCCACCGCTGCCATCATGAACGCAGAGTTCGTGAGCATAAAAGTGGATCGCGAGGAACGCCCTGACGTGGACGCCGTCTACCTGGCTGCCGTGCAGGCCGTGACGGGCAGCGCAGGCTGGCCGCTCACCGTCGCCCTCACGCCTGAGCGCGAGCCGTTCTACGGCGGCACCTACTTCCCGCCGACTGACCGCCACGGCCTGCCGTCCTTCAAGCGCGTGCTCACCTCCTTGGCTACTGCGTGGCGCACGCGCCGTGACGACGTCGTGGCGTCGGCCGCCGACCTAGCGACCGCAGTCGCCAGGCTGAGTGCGCCGCCCTTCGCTTCGGGCGCCGAGCCGCTCGACGTCCCGCGCCTGCTCAAGCAGGCCGTTGGGCGCCTCATCCGCCTCGAGGACAAGCTGAACGGCGGCTTCGGCGACGCCCCTAAGTTCCCCGCGCACGAGGCGCTACGCCTCTTGCTTGCCAGGCCAGAAGTGGAAGCTCGGGGCGTTGCACTACGCGCGCTCGACGCCATGGGCGAAGGTGGCATCTGCGACCAGCTAGGTGGCGGCTTCTTCCGTTACTCGGTCGACGCCAGCTGGCACGTGCCTCACTTCGAGAAGATGCTGTACGACAACGCCGCGCTGTTGCGCGCCTACGCACAGGCAGCCAACCTGACCGGAGCACCGGAGTACCGCCGCATCGCGGAGGCCATCGTGGCGTGGCTGGAGCGCGAGTTGCGCGCACCAGACGGGAGTTACTACAGCGCCCTCGATGCGGAGTCTGGTGGGGAGGAGGGCCGCTATTACGTCTGGACCCGAAGCGAGCTCGACACGGCCCTCCCAGGCCTCACTCAAGGCCAGCGAGACATGGTGGCAGAGCGCTTCGGGGTGCTGAGTGTCGGCCCCGTCGAGGGCGCCAGCGTGCCGCGCCTCGCCGTTGACATTTGCGACCTAGCCGAGCGCCACGGCATGACCGCCGAGCAGGCGGGCGCCGACCTCGAGGCGGCGCGCGTGATCCTCCTAGCCGCTCGAGAAGTGCGCGAACGGCCAGGCGCGGACGACAAGGTCCTCACCTCATGGAACGGCCTACTGATCGGCGCTTTGGCGGAGGCTGGCGCTAAGCTGGCCGACGAGAAGCTCGTCCTACTAGCGAGCAGCGCCGCAAGCGCAGTGCGCGCCAGCGCCTGGGTGGACGGGCGCTTATGGCATTCGGCCCGCGGCGGTGAACTGCGCGTGGAAGGACTGCTCGAGGACTACGCCTACTTGGGACTCGGTCTGCTGCGCCTGTACCGCGCTACCTTCGAGGCACGCCACTTGCGCTGGGCGCTCGAGCTGGCGGCGGTCGTAAGCGCCCGCTTTCATGACGCGGAGGCCGGCGGGTACTTCAGCACCGCCGTGGACGCCGAGCGCTTGATCGCCCGCCCGAAAGGCTTCATGGACGCCGCCACTCCAAGCGAGAACGCCGCCGCCGCAGAGCTAGTGTGGTGGGCGGCGCGCTACCAAGATGACGAGGCGGGCCTGGAGGCCTCCACCGGCGCGGTCGCCGGGATGGAGGAGGCCGTGCTGCAGGCGCCGCAAGCGTTCGCGTCGAGCCTCAACCTCATGCTCCTGCAGGCAGCGCCACCACGCGAGGTCGTGATCGTTGGCCGCCGAGGGACTCCTGGGTTCACACAGTTAGCCGCGGCGCTGCGCGAGCGGCTGCGCGACGACGATCTGCTGCTAGTCGTCGACGGCTCGGACCCCGTGCTAGCTGCGCTGCCCCTCGCCACCGGCCGCCAGACGGCCCTGGAGCGTGACGAGGTCGAGGCGTTCGTGTGCGAGGGCGGGGTCTGCCGGCTGCCCGTGCAGAGCGCGGAGGCGCTGGTGGCCGGGCTGGCGCGTTGACGTCCAGTACCAGCCTTTGCCAGGGCACGAAGTTGACACCCTTAGGACTCGTGGCGGATGCTGAGTGACGTTGCCGCGTCGCTTCGTCCCCAGTCACCTGAGTGGACGTGGTTGAGTGGCGCCTGGAGGACCCATGTACACGTTCTTTCTCGATCTTCACAACTACTTGCGCTGGGCCGTGCTCATCGTCGGCCTCGCCGCCATCGTCATGGCATGGGCCGCGACCGCGTCCCGCGGCCGTTGGACTCCACCGCAAGTCAACCTCGGCCGCCTCTTCACCGGGGTCTTCGACCTGCAGGTCCTAGTCGGCGTGGTGCTCTACGTGTTCCTCAGCCCACTCACGAAGAGCGCGTTCTCTGACATGGGCGCCGCCATGAAGAACTCAGACATCCGCTTCTTCTTGGCCGAGCACCTCGTCGGCATGGTGATCGCTGCCGTGCTCCTGCACATCGGCGCAGCTCGTGCCAAGAGCAAGGACTCGCCGTTGCAGGCCGCCATCTTCTACACCATCGGCTTCATCGTAGTGCTGGCGTCGATCCCGTGGGGTCGCCCGCTGTTCTGAGTGTCCAGAGCGGGCTCGATTTGGTAGCGACCGTATGATGTCTTAGTGAGCCTGAAGGTACTTAGCGGCCCGCCTGGTTCGGGCCGGACAAGGCGCCTGCTGGCGCTCGCGAAGAAGACCTGCGACGCTGGCGGGCGCGTTTGGTGGGTGGGGCTGCCCGCGCAACGCGGGCACACCCTCAGGCGCCTCACGGCAGACGGTTACGCGGCGCTTGGCTTCGAGTTCATGAGCGCCCAGCAGCTCTACTACCGACTGCTGACCGCCGCAACGGACCTGCGCCCGCTCGTGGTCGGCACGGCCAGGCTCGTGCGGGTAGTCGAGGCGCTACACCACGTAAACCGCGCGTTCCCAACCCCTGGCGAGGCCCGGCTCTTCGCGGCCGCCATCGCGGAGGCCAAACGCTACGCCGTTACCCCGCGCGATTACGAGCAGCTAGCGGCAGACACGGAGCAGCGGCGCTTCGCCGCCGTCTACGCCGCCTACCAGGCGGGCATGACTAACGCCTGGGACTACGACGACGCCCGCCAGGCCGCCCTTGACCTCGTCAACCGCAAGGCGTTGACGGTCGAAGCCGATGTCGTCATCGTCGACGGCCTGCGCGAGGTTGGCCCCCTCGAACTGCGCTTCTGGCGCGGCCTGGCGCGCCACATCAACGTTCACCTCAGCCTGGCAGTGTTGCCTCCCGGCCTTGAACCCACGACCGTGTTGCCTGCTCGCGACTCCACGGTCGTCGAGCGCTTCGCTGCCGCTAACCCGGTGGAGGAGGGGCGCTGGGTCATGCGCTCCGTCAAGCAAGACCTCTTCGGGCAGGGAATGGCGCCGCTCGACGTAGCCATCGTGGCGCCTGCCGCGCGCGCGCGGGCGCTCGTGGCGTTAGCCGAAGAGTACGGCGTCCCGCTGATGGACGAGACGCCGTTGGCGCTAGCGGACGAGGGGCAAGGACGCGTGCTCGTCGACCTCTTGGAGCTGCCAGAGATGCCGACACCCACGCGCCTCCTGGCCGTACCCGCTCTCGAGGAGCTTGGCCGCTTGGCGTTGGAGGCTGGCGTCGCGGGCAACGCGGCCGTCGGCGAGTTGGCGCGCCGCAACGGCCTGAGCGAGGTCTGGCTGCAGTGGCGCGAGCGGCTCAAAGTGACGGGCGATGCGGTCACGTGGGCCCGCGAGCTGATGGCCGAACTGCTCGAGGGCGCTCCCCGCGAGTTGGTCGAGCGCGCCCTCGGCAAGGCGCAGGAGGCCGCCAGGCTAGGTGCGGGCGACGGCTTCCGCGCCTGGTGGGCCGCACTGTTGCAAGACGCGCGCCAGGCGAGGGCCGAGGGGGCGGGCGTTGCGTTGTTGGACGCCACGAGCGTGTCGGGCCGCCGTTACCGCAAGGTCTACCTGGTTGGCGCGGTGGAGGGCGCTTACCGCGCTGGCGAGCGCGAGGATTACTTCCTGCCAGAGGAGATGCGCAACGACCTGAGCGAGTCGTTCGCTCACCTTGGCTTACCGCGGCGCTTCCAGGGCCGCGGCGAGGCGTTCGCCATGGAGCTCCTCCAGCGCGCGGATCACCTCGTCATCACGGCCCCGCTTGGTGACCAAGGCGGGCCACTGGTGCTTGACGAGGCGCTCTTCGGTGCCACTGAACCCCCTGCGCTGCCGCTCGTCCCGGCAGGCAGTCGTCTCGAGCTGCCCGGGGCGGCGCCATACGTGCCCGACCTCTCCCCGGTTGCCCTCGGCAGACCGTACGTAGAGAGCTTGAGGCGTTACCACGACTGTTCGTTCCGCATGTGGGGCGAGGGCGTGCTGCGCGTGAGTGGGGACGTGCAGGACGAGGAGGGCGACGGTGAGAGGCTGCGCGCCGCCCTGCTGCAGGAGCGCGGCGGCCGCCTCACGGTCGAGCGCCTAGCCGCGCTGGTTGAGGAGTTCCCCAACCACGCGGCCTGGCTGAACAAGCATGCGCAACTGCTCTCGCGCCTGACGTACGGCGTCGAGCTGGGTGGGCGCGCAGGGTTCGCCATCACTTACCTCCACGCCACCGAGAAGGTGGAGCTGGCGGGCGGCGGCTTCAGGGTCGACATCTACCGCTTCGTGCCGTGGTCGAAGGCGTGGGATGAGGAGAGCGCGGACGACGTCATCAAGAACCGCTGGAGCGAGTATTGGGCCGTCGGCGCCCTCTTCGCCCAGCCTGCGTTCCGGGTACAGGAAGTCCACGTGCTCGTCTGGCCGATCGGCGAAGACCCGATCGATCTCGCACCGAGAGGCGGGGTCAGCCCGCGCTGGCTACGCGTCAGCGAGAAGCGCAGCTTGGTCGAGGAGACGCTGCCTGCCTTCATGCGCGGCGAGGTGAAGCCGAACCCCGGGTTCATCTGCCGCACGTGCCCCGTCTTCGACCTCTGCCGCGAGGGCGTCCGGTGACGGTGGCGCTATGAAGGTGCGAGTAGCGTCCGCCGGGACGGGTAAGACTACGAGCCTCGTACGCCGGTACCTTGAACTGATCGACGGGGGAGTCGCCATCAGCCGCGTGGCCGGCGTGACTTTCACGCGGGCCGCCGCCGACGAGCTGAGGCAGCGCGTGGCCGCCGGCATCGACGAGCTGCTTGCGCATGGCGATTACCTTGGCGGGCTCTTCACCCCTGCACCCGCCACGCGGCCGCTCTTCGAACGCGCGCATGACGAGCTCGGAGGCGCAGTGCTTAGCACCATCCACGGGTTCATGACCGTTGGCCTGCGCTTGAGCGCCCCTAGCCTAGGGCTCGACCCAAACTTCGTCGTGCTGGACGAGTGGGAAGCGGCCGCCATCTTCGAGGAGGAGTGCGCCGGGCTGCTCATGCTCGCCAGCGATCCGGAGCACCCGCTGCACGCCGCCAAGACCGCGTTGGATGGTGCGGCCTCAACGTTCCTGCTGCAGCTCTTCGGGAAGCGTTCGTTGGCCCCCAAGTTGGCTTTCGGCTCGGCGCCAAGCGAGGTGGCGCTCGAGGCGCTCTACCGCTCGGCCTTGGCGGCGTTCGACGCGCGCCTGGGCGCCACTAGTTTGGCGCCAGGTGAGGTCGAGCGCAGAGCGCTGCAGATGCTCGACCAGCGGCTCCCGAGGGAGCGCCTGGTCGCCCGCTATCCGCACGTGCTCGTCGACGAGTACCAGGACGTCAACCCGCTTCAGGGCGAGTTCTTCGAGCGCTTGGCGGCGGCTGGCGCGCGCATCGAGCTCGTTGGCGACCCTAAGCAGTCCATCTATGGTTTCCGCAACGCAGACGTTGCGGTGTTCAGGCGCGCCCTCGATACGGCGGAGGCCACTGGGGAGGTGCAGGCGCCCCTGACCGAGAGCCGCAGGCACGCGTTGGCGCCGACGGCGTTCCTCAACCGCCTGACGGAGCGACTGGCGGAGGGCGGCAGCGGCTTCACCGCCCGCGAGGCCCCGCCGGTGGCGAGCGCTGGCCCCCAAGCGGCGCAGCTTGGCAGCGTCGAAGTCGTGGTGGTCGAGGGGGCTGAGCCGCTCGACGAGCTGCGCGGCCGCGAGGCGGAGGTGCTAGGCGAGCGGCTGCAGGCGCACCACGCGCTTGGCGTGCCTTACGACGAGATGGCCGTCCTCGCCCGCAGCCACGCGGCGCTGGCGCGCGTACTGCAAGCGTTGCGTACGCAAGGCGTGCCGGCCTACGTCGTGCAGGGCCGGGGCTATTACGAGCGCAGCGAGATCCGCGACGTGCACCACGCCTTGGCCGTCGGCATCGACCCACTCGGCCCTAGCCTGCTGCCGTTCCTCCGCGGGCCGCTAGCGGGCCTCACCCTGCCTGAGATCACGCAGGTGGCTGGTGCGGCACCTGACATGCGCCTCGCGCTGCTGGCCGAGAACTTCCCGGCGGTCGAGGAGCGCATGGAGCGCTTGGCAGAACTGGCGCGCGGCACGCCTCTGCAGGCGGTGAAGGGCATCCTGCGCGAGCCGCTCCTGGGCGGCAAGAGGTTTCAGGAACTCTTGCGGCGCCGTGGCCGCGAGAACGTCGACGCCCTCCTCTTCGAGGTGGCGGGCAAGGCGCCGCGCGACGTCGCGCTCTTCCTCGACCGTCTCGACCTCCTAGCGCGCAAGGCGGAGTCTGGCGACGTGCCGCAGAGCGGGGCGGGCGTGAGGCTGCTGAGCATCCACGCTTCGAAGGGTCTCGAGTTCCGCGTTACGGCGCTGTTCGACGTTGGGGCGTGGGGGTCCAACCGGACTTCGCCGCTTCTCGTCGAGCCAGGCAGCGGCGCGGTCAGGCTGAGCGGCACGCCGGAGTTCGAGAAGGCCAAGGCCGACGCGCTGGCGCGTGGAGTGCAAGAGTCGTATCGCCTGCTTTACGTGGCGGCCAGCCGGGCGCGCGACGCCCTCATCCTCACGGCGAGCAAACGCAATAGTCCGGGGCCGTGGCTCGGAGCGCTCCTTGGCCTCGGGCTGACGGGGCCGAACGCCATTCCTGGCGTGACGTGGGAGCGCGTCGCCTACTCGCCACCCGCTGCGCCAGCGCCAACGGTAGCGGACGGACACGCAGCCGACCTCCCTGCTGCACCGTGGATCGACGCGCGCCGCCAACCTGCGCCGCTCCCGCCCGTCGTGAGCCCGTCAGCCCTCACGCGCCTGACCGCCGCCGACCCGGAGACCGCCTCGGACGACGAACCAGTAGACCAAGCCGCCCGTTACGCCGGTGAGGACGAAGTGGAGCGCGGCCGCGTCGGCTGGGGCAGAGCGCGCGGCACCCTAGTCCACTTCGCGATCGGGCAGAACTGGCGGCCGTCTGACGAGTCGACCAGCAGCACACTGATGGCGCAAGAAGTGCTCCTGCCGTTCGACGAAGCGCAGCGCGCCGACCTAGTGGCCGAGGTGCTCGAACTCCTCGGCAACTACTGGGGCATGCTCGGCGCGGCGCTTCCGCCACTCGACCAGCGCGCGCCCGATCGCGCCGAGCTGCCGCTTGCCGTTACGTACGGCGAGACCGTGTGGGAGGGGATCGTCGACCGCCTCTACCAAGTCGCGGGCGACTGGTACCTAGACGACTACAAGACCGACAGACTAGTGGCGCCCGAGCGCTACTACCTGCAGCTAGCGCACTATCTAAGGGCGACGGAGCGAGCGCTAGGGGTGCGGCCGCGCGGCCGGCTCGTCTACTTGCGGCACGGTGAGGTTGTCGAGCCTGCGCGCGAACTGTTGGACGACGCCCTCGCACGTGCCGGCTTATAGCGCCGGGAAGGTGGTCGATGCGGGCAAGCGGTAGAGGTGTGCGTTGCCCGCCTTGCCAGCGCGCTCCACGAGCCTTAGCTCGTGCAAGCAGTATGCCGCCTGCTGCGCCAGGCGCCGCGGCAGGCGCGCGCTGCCAGCGAGGTCGGCGGTGGTGAACAGCTCGGGCAGGTCTGGCGGGAGAAGTGCGAGCAGGTCGCGCGGTTCCTTGAAGCTGCGCCGCTCGTGCACCCGCTCGAGCCGCCTCCCGCTGATGACCCACCCGCGCCTGCGCCACGCCTTGCCCGCCTCGAAGCGCCTGCACTCGACGTCCTCGACGAGCGCGACCTCTAGCTCGAGGTGAGGGTGCTCGAAGAGCGTCGGCGCGGCCACGAGTTCAGCGAAGAGTTGCTCGACACGCCCGACCTTCGGCGATCTGCGGCGCTCGACGCGGCCGTCTGGGTGCACTTTTTCTAGCCACCGCGTGCGGGCGACCGGCAACACTAGTTTCACGCGGTGTTCAGGGAGGAGGGCGGCGAGCTTCTGGCGCATGGCCCCGAGGTTGCGCGTCTGCACCTCGATGAGGAGACCGTCAGCCACGGCGTCTATGACGTAGCCGCCCACCGTGACCTCGAAGGCGCTCCCAGCTGGGGCGCTTAGGCGCTTCAGGTCCGCGTGGAGGGGTGACTCGTTGAGGGAGCCGATGGCGCTCACGCTCACACCATACCCAGGCGGCAGTGGAGCCTAGAGGTCCTAGGCAGTAGCCTAGGCCGCGCTCAAGCCACTGGTGGCGCCGGGCGATGCTCTAGCCATGAACGCCATACCAACGGAAGCCACAGTCGCAGGAAAGCACGGCGTGTTCGTAGTCGATGAGCGCCACGGTCTGGTCTGGGAGGTCTCAGTGCCGGTAACGGAGCTCATCGACCTTATCGAGGCATGCGGCACCGAGCACTCACTGGAAGTCGCGAGCGACGTCGGCGTGTTCTACGCCATGGCGCGGCGTTGGTGGGTGTTGCCGTTAGGAGACGAGATGCTCGTGCGCATCGAACTCGAGCGCTCCATGACCGCTTGACGCCTGCCCACGCACGGCAGGCGCCTCACCCCAGGCGCGCGAACACCGCCGCCGCGGCCAACCCAACGACCTTCGCACCCAGGTTCTCGGCGTGGAACCGCGGGTCGATGCAACCCTTCGTCATGATCGCCACCACGAACGGCTCCCCGCCACCGCCAGCGCTCGGCAACGGCTCGAACACGCCGACGTCGTTGCGTACGCCAGTGATCGAGCCGCTCTTCGAGGCGATCCGCCACGGGGCCTCGCCAATGGAGGCAAGGTAACTGTCGTAACCGATGCTGCGGCCAAGCTCGCTGAACTGCTGCTTGCGGTAGATGGCCTTCGCCTCCTCCGTCAGCGGAGGCGGCAGGAGCTCGCCGCGCCACAAGCGCGCCATGTGATCGGCAAGGTCGGCGGCCGTCGTCACCGAGCTCGAGCGTTTGGCGCCGCTCAGCACGGCGGCCGTCTGCAGCTTGCCAGCGCTGCGCGTGCCGGTCCAGCCATGGGCCTGGATGGAGGCGTTCACCTCGTCCAACCCAACGAACTCGATGAGCACGTTGGTGGCCGTGTTGTCGCTGACGACGATCATCAGGGTGGCGAGGTCGCGCAGGGTGTACCGCCTGCCGGGGGTCAGGGCGGTCAGCACGCCAGAGCCAGACACCTGGTCCTCGGCGCCAACCAGCAGTTCGTCGTCTAGGTCGGCGTCGCCAGCCGCGACCATCTCGAGCAGCGCCTGCAGCACGTACACCTTGATGGTGCTGGCGGACGGGAACTGCTCCGTAGCGCGGTAAGCCACGCCTTGGTCCGTCTTCGCGTTCGGTTCGAGCGGGTAGGCGACCACGGCGAGCGCACCAACCCCGGCCGCGTCCGGTGCGCCAGCAGCGTCCGTCACGTGCGGCGCACGGGCGACGGCATGGCTGACGCTGGCGCCTGGCAGCGCCGCGCCACCACCGAGGACGCGTTCGAGGTGCTCGAACTCGGCGCGCAGTTCCGGCGGGAGAAGTGCGTTGGAGACGGCTTTAGGGCTGGCGGGGTGGTCGGGTTGCAACATGCGGTCACCTCAGCTTGGCGCTTACGGTCGCAGTGTTGCACGTTGGCGTGTCGAACCACCTTGCGGCGCGTGCGCTCAAGCCCTACACTTCACTCGTCCGACCATGGTGCCGATAGGGGCCACCGGCGGGTCCGGGTGTCAAACGAGCGTAAGTTCGTTTGGACCCGATAGTCACTGAGAGCTCGAACCTCCAACGCGAGGCGAGCCAGTAGGGATGGAAATGGCTACAGGCAAGGTCAAGTGGTTTAGCGGTGAGAAGGGTTACGGCTTCATCGCACAGGATGACGGCGGGGCGGACGTGTTCGTCCACTTCTCGGCCATCCGCGGCGAGGGCTACCGGTCCCTCAACGAGGGTGACGTCGTTTCGTTCGACGTCGAGCCGGGCCAGAAGGGTCCACAGGCCCAGAACGTTCTGGTGACTAGCGCAGCAGCACCGCGCCAAGGCAGTAGCGACCGCGGTGGTCGCGACGGCCAGTTCTTCAGTGACCGCCCGGCGGGCGATCGCTCATTCGACAGCCGTGGTGCCGGCGACCGCGGTGACCGCGGGCGCGGCGGCAACGACCGCGGTGGTAACGACCGCGGCGGCAACGACCGCGGCGGCTCGCGTGGTCGTGGCGGCAACGACCGCGGTGGGGGTCGGCGCGACCGCTACTGAGCGCATGCTCTAGCGCCTCTTGGCTAACAAGACGAAGGTAAGAAACTGCGCGGGCCCGGAGAGATTCCGGGCCCGCGCTCTTCTAACCGTTCGTCGAGTTGTTGGGGTCCGCGCCTCTTGCGGCGCGAGGGGTACGGCCAGTTCAGGCCCTAGCGGGTTTCTTACTCGCGACGCCCTTGGCCTCACCATCGAACTCACCGTGCGGCGCTCCGAGAAGGGGCAGCACCCAGTAGTCAAGCCCGTAGTAGCCGGCAGTGCGCCAGGCCAGCACGATCCAGGTGGCGAGCATGAACATGATGGGGTTCGTTGAGAGGGTGCCCGCCAGGAGGAAGGCCACGTTCATCAGGCCGCCGAAGAAGGCCGCTGCGCCAGTGAGGAAGCCGACGATGAGCGCGATGCCGACCAGGAGTTCGCCGAAGGCCACGACGTAGCCCATGAACGGCCCAAGTGGCAGGAAGATGTTCTCGATCATCCAGGCGTACCAGCCAGTCACGCTCGGCTTCTCGCCCTGCGATAGTCCGACTGCGCGCGTGAGGAAGCCCTTGATGGCGCCCCCAGCTTCCGGCCCGACCCAGGCCGGGTTCGTTACCTTGCCCCAGCCTGCGTGTAGCCAGAGCCAACCGAGGTATATGCGGACGACCGTCCAGAAGGGCGCCATGTACTTTGACGCGAAGAGGAACTTACTTACCTGAGGTTCAGGGTAAAAAGTGGTGCTGCGTGCCATGCTCCTCAACCCCTTTCGCTGCCTAGTATCTTATTCTGTCGGCGTTGCAGCCAGGGACATGCGCCCTAGGACTAATGTCCTGCACGCATAGAACGAACTACGGGGTGATACATGACCAGGTTATCGGGGAGGCTCGTTCTGCCACACGGGCTCGTGACTGGCACGATCACTTACGGCCCTCACATCGAGGCCGTCGAGGTAGTCGACGCCCCGGACGCGGGCGCCGGCCTGCCCATCATCCTGCCCGGGTTCATAGACACGCATGTTCATGGCGGCGGCGGCGCGGACACGATGGACGGGCTTCGAGGCGTCGAGGGTGTGGCGCGTTTCCACGTGGCGCACGGCGTTACCACCTTGCTACCGACCACCATCACGCACCCATGGCCGGACGTCATGGCCGCCCTAGCCGGGGTTGCCGAGTACATGGCCTCCGCCGCGGGCGACAGGCGCGCCGAGGTGGTGGCCGACGTGCCTGGGGCTCACCTCGAGGGTCCGTTCATCAACCCGCAGCGCCTCGGCGCGCAACCGCCGTTCGCCACCCTCCCCGTGCCCGAGCTAGTCGAGGAAGTCATCGCGACGGGCGTCGTGCGCGTCGTGACCATGGCCCCTGAACTGGAGCACGCACTCGAGGCGGCAGTGCGCTTCGCGGCCGCAGGCGTGCGCGTGTCGTTCGGCCACACCAACGCCACCGCGGAGGAGGTGGTGGCCGTGGCGGCCGCGGTTAGGGCCGCAGGCGGAGTGGTCGGGTTCACGCACCTCTTCAACGCCATGACCCAGCTCAGCGGCCGCGAACCAGGCGCGGTAGGCGCGGCCTTGGCTGACGCCCACGCGTTCGCGGAGCTCATCTTCGACCTCCACCACGTCGCGCCGACGAGCTTCAAGGCGGCGCTGGCCGCCAAGCAGCACAAGTTGCACCTCATAACGGACGCCATCCGCGCGTGCGGGCAGGCCGAGGGCGTTAGCGAACTTGGCGGCCAGGTCGTCACCGTGAAGGACGGCGCGGCGCGCCTAGCTAACGGGACGCTGGCCGGTAGCGTCCTCACCCTTGATCAGGCGCTGCGCAACGCCGTCTCGCAAGGGGTAGACCTGCCTACCGCCAGCCGCGCGTTGTCCGGTGTGCCAGCCGCCTACCTCGGACTCGAGGACCGCGGCGCGCTGATGGCAGGCGCACGCGCAGACATGGTCGTGCTAGACAACGATCTGCGCGTGCAGGAAGTGTTCGTGGCTGGCAGGTCGCTAGGCTGAGGCGGCGCGGCCTAGCGGCGCCGTCAGGTTGCCAAGGCTTCGTCGACGAGGCGTTTGACGAGTTCTGGGTCAGCGCGCCCAGCGGTCGCGCGCATGACCTGGCCGACGAAGAAGCCCTTGAGCCCGACCTTGCCGCCGCGGAACGCGGCTAGTTCGCCTGGGTGCGCCGCTAGGGTCTCGTTGATGACGGTACGGACGGCGTCGTCATCGACAAGCCGCTCGAGCCCGCGTTCAGCCACGAGACGCGCGGGTGAACCACCAGACGCCGCCACCTCGGTAAGGAGTTCCCTTGCCACACGCAGGGTGATGGTGCCAGCGTCGACGAGGTTGGCCAGTTCGGCGAGCGCGCCCGGAGCAAGGCGCGAGTCGGGCGCGTCTTTCAGGAGGCGAGCCACGTCGTTGACGACCCAGTTCGCGACGCTGCGCGGAGCAGCTCCGGCTTCGACGGCTCCGGCGTAACTGGCGTACAGCTCAGCGCGGGGCGCCAAGATGGCCGCGTCGTGCGCGGGTACGCCCTGCGCCGCCATGGCGTCGAAGCGCTGGCGCGCCGCCGCGCTGAGGCTGGCTGGGTCGAAGTCTGGTGCGGCCGGCTCCGGCGCCGCGGGAGCCTCGGTGGTGGCAGTAGCGGGCGGGCGCGGCCGCTTGTCGGCAGCGTTCTTCGACCGGGCGTCCTTGAGGGCCACGATGCGGTTGAACACGGGCGCAGCAACGGTGAGGCCATCAGTTGGGTCGCGCCAGAAGTAGCCAAGGCGCTCGAACTGGTAACGCTGGTCGAGAGGGTCGTTCAGCACGCTCGGCTCGATGAAGCCTTGCGTCACGCGCAGGGCGTCGGGGTTCACGTAGTCCAGTAGGTCGCCTTCCGCGCCGTCCGGGTCTGGCACGGTGAACAACCGGTCGTAGAGGCGCGCCGTGAACGGCACTCCCTTCGTGGCAGACACCCAATGAATGGCCGCCGTTACCTTCACGCCAGGCGGGTTGGCGTCACCTTCGAAGGCGTGCGCACGCAACTCGGTGACGGCGCCGCTGGCGTCCTTGATGACCTCGTCCAAGCGGATGACCGGCCCATGGCGCAGGCGCACGGCCCTGCCTGGCGCCAGCCGCTTGAAGCCGGGTGGCGGCACCTCTTCGAAGTCGCTTGCCTCGATGTAGATCTCGCGGGTCAGCGGAACTGGCCTGCTGCCCTCGCCAGGCACGTCCGCCGGCCAATAGGGCGCGTCTAGCTCGCGAACCGAACCCTCCGCCACGTTCGCGAGAACGACCTTCAGGGGCTCCAGTACGGCCAGTACGCGCGGCGCGATGGGGTTCAGGTCGTCCCTGATGCTCGAGTCGAGCAGCGCGAGGTCAGTGCGGCTGTTGGCCCTGGCCACGCCGACGCGGTTCGTGAACTCGCGGATGGCCTCGGGCCGCACGCCGCGCCTGCGCAAGGCCGAGATGGTAGGCATGCGCGGGTCGTCCCACGAGCTAACGACGCCCTCGCGCACGAGCCGGATGAGCTTGCGCTTGCTGACCACGGTGTAATCCAGCACTAACCGCGCGAACTCGTACTGGTGCGGCCGGGGGCCGCCGACGAGGCGCTCTACGACCCAATCGTAGACTTCCCGGTTGTTATCGAACTCGAGGGTGCAGAGGCTGTGGGAAACGCCCTCGATGGCGTCAGAGAGGGGGTGGGCGAAGTCGTACATGGGGTAGATGGGCCACTCGTTGCCAGTGCGGTAGTGGGCAGCGTCAACGATGCGGTAGAGAATCGGGTCGCGCATCTTCATGTTGGCTGCGCTCATGTCGATCTTCGCGCGCAGCACGTGCTCGCCCGGGCCGAACTCGCCGTCGCGCATGCGGGCGAAGAGGTCGAGGTTCTCCTCGACGCTACGCTCGCGGAACGGGCTGTTGCGCCCCGCCTCCGTCACGCTGCCGCGGTAATCGCGGATCTGCTCCTCGTTGAGGCTGTCGACGTAGGCGTCGCCCATATTGATGAGCGTGACTGCGTAATCGTAGAGCTGCCCGAAATAGTCACTGGCGTGCCGCACGGCGTGCCACTCGAAGCCGAGCCAGCGCACGTCGCGCTCGATGGCGGCGACGAACTCCGGGTCCTCTGTTACGGGGTTCGTGTCGTCGTAACGCAAGAACGTGACGCCGCGGTAGTCGTTGGCCACCCCGAAGTCGAGCTGGATGGCCTTGGCGTGCCCGATATGCAGGTAACCGTTCGGTTCCGGTGGGAAGCGCGTGACGACGTGCTTCAGCTCGCCGCTCGCCAAGTCGCGGTCGATGATGTCGGTTATGAAGTTGGGGGCGACTGTGCGGTCCGCGGCTGTCTCTGGCGGGCGCGACTTCGGTAAGGCTTCCACGGTGTTCAAGGCTCCTCGGGCGGCGCTGGCGGGCGAGGGACCTCCTCAGCGCTGGCGCGCGGCGGCCTCCACTGTACCGCACGGCCGGGGTGCGCCTCGCCGTTGCCCCGCGCGAGCAGCTAGCGCAGGATCACGAGGGTGACGAAGAAGTAGGTGACGGGGAAAGCGATGAGGGCGCTGTCGATGCGGTCGAGGACCCCGCCATGGCCGGGCAGGAACACGCCGGCGTCCTTGACGCCCGCCCAGCGCTTCAGTAGCGACTCGAAGAGGTCACCCAACTGCGCGGCGCTCGAAACCAGCAAGCTGAAGAGGAGCCCGTCGTAGACGTTCACGTGCAGGCCCGCGCGGCGCTCTAGGTAGACGAGCGCTGCCCCGACCACGGCCGCGGCCAGAACGAGCCCGCCGATCGAGCCCTCTACTGACTTGTTCGGGCTAATGAGCGGCGCCAATTGCCGTTTACCGAAGAGGCTCCCGAAGATGTACGCTCCCACGTCGGTAGCAACGACTGCTAGGGCCGGCAGGGTCAAGTACCAGAGGCCGAGCACTCCGTCTGGCGTGTACCTCAAGGTGATGATGTAACCGAAGAGCCACGGGATGTACAGGTAACCGAAGAACGAGAACACTACCGCCTGCAGCGAGTTGCGGTTGGGGTTAGCGAGCTCGAGCGCCACCAAGTAGAGGGCGAAGAGGCCGATGAGCGCCTCGCGCCAACTGACTCCCGCGATGAGCGGCTGCATGCCGGGGTAGCTGATCGGCAACGAGGCAGGCAGCGTGAGGACGGCGGCTACCCAGATGCTGCGTTTGCGGATGGGTATGCCGCGCAGGCTCATCAGCGCGGTGTACTCCTGGACGGCCACGAGCGTGAGGATCAGGTAGACGGGCGCAAGGAGCGGCAGCCCGACCCACAAGACGAGGAGCGTGACCACGAAAGCAACCAGCGCCGACACTATGCGCGGCAGATGCTTGCGCGCGCGCGTCTCGGCGCTTGGGGCCTCGAGTTGGCTCAGGGCGCCCGAGGTGAAGTCGTCGTCGGGCAGGTTGGGAGTCACACCGCGAGGATGTCCGTCTCCTTAACTTTCGTCCTGGCATCGACTTTGGCGATGAACTCGTCCGTTGCCTTCTGCACGTCGGCCTCCGCGCGGCGCAGGTCGTCCTCGCTCAGGTCGCCGTCCTTCTGGGCGGCGCGGAGCTCCGTCAGCACGTCGCGCCGTATGTTCCTTATGGCCACGCGCGCTTCCTCCGCGAGTTGGTGCACGGACTTGACGAGGTCGCGGCGGCGCTCGTCGTTGAGCGCTGGAACGGTGATGAAGATGCTGTCGCCCTGGTTGCTTGGGTTGAAGCCGAGGTCAGCCTCGAGGATGGCCTTCTCGATGCCCTTGGCGACGCTCTTGTCGAACGGGGTGATGAGCAGCGTGCGTGGATCTGGGGTCGAGATGTTGGCGAGTTGGGCGAGCGGCGTCATCGCGCCGTAGTACTCGACCACTACGCGACCTAACACGGCTGGGTTGGCGCGGCCGGTGCGGACGGTAGACAGGTTGGACTGGAAGGCGTCAACGCTCTTCTGCATCCGCTCGCGCGCTTCGTTGAGTGGGTTGGGCATGCCCATTACCTCCGGGGCCAGATGGCGTGTGACATGAGTCTACCGCGGCCGCGGCGCCGACCTCTTGCTACTGGTCGGCGTACTCCGTCACGACGTTCGAGGCGATGTGAGTGCCAACGCGCTCGCCCGCCAGCAAGCGGCCAAGGTTGCCTGAGCGGAAGATGTCGAAGACGATGACGGGCAACTCGCGCTGCATGCACAAGCTGACTGCCGTTGCGTCCATAACGGCAAGGCCGCCGTTCAGGACGTCTAGGTATGAGAGGGTGCGGTAACGCTTCGCGCCTGGCGTGCGGTTCGGGTCGGCGTCGTAGACGCCGTCCACCTTGTTCTTCGCCATGAGGACGACGTCCGCGTCGATCTCGAGCGCGCGGAGCGCGGCCGTCGTGTCGGTGGTGAAGAACGGGTTGCCCGTCCCGCCGCCGAAGATGACGATGCGCCCCTTCTCGAGGTGGCGCAGGGCGCGGCGCCGGATGTACGGCTCTGCCACCTCCTGCATGGTGATGGCCGTCTGGACGCGCGTGTCGACGCCCTTGTGCTCGAGCGCGTCTTGGAGCGCGATGGCGTTCATCACCGTGCCGAGCATGCCGACGTAGTCGGCGGTCGCCGGGTCCATGTGCTTGCCGTGTTGTGCGCCACGCCAGAAGTTGCCACCGCCCACGACGATAGCTATTTGAACGCCGCGGCTTAGAGCCGCGGCGATCTCATCCGCTAACGATGCGGTCGCGTCCGGTGACACCCCGAAACCACCTGGGCCAGCCAGGAACTCGCCCGAGAGTTTGAGGAGGACGCGTTTCATGCCGTCGTTACTCGCCGATTGCTATGCGAGAGAAACGCCCGACCTGGATGTTCTCGCCGAGGGTCGCGGCGACTTCCTTGACGAGGGCATCTACCGTCTTCTTGTCGTCCTTGATGTAATCCTGCTCGAGCAGGACGATCTCGGAGACGTACTTGTTGAGGCGCCCTTCGACGATCTTCTCAGCGACGTTGGCGGGCTTGCCTTCCTCCTCGACCTGACGGAGCAAGGCATGCTTCTCGGCGGCGATGACTTCCTCGGGCACTTCTTCACGGCGCGTGTAGGCGGGGCTGGCCATGGCGATGTGCATGGCGAGGTTGCGCGCTAGCTCCTGGAACTTCTCGTTGAGCGCCACGAAGTCGGTTTCGCAGTTCAGTTCGACCAGCACGGCGATCTTGCCGTTGTGGTGGATGTAGGAGCCGACGATTCCTTCCTTGGCCACGCGGCCGGCCTTCTTGTCTGCCTTGGCGATGCCGCGCTCGCGCAGGAGGTCAGCGGCCTTGTCGAGGTTGCCGTCTGCGTCGTCGAGTGCCTTCTTGACGTCCAGCATGCCGGCGCCGGTCATGGCCCGCAGCTGCTTGATCAGTTCGGTTGAAACAGCCATCTTGCGTCTTCCCTTCGGTCCCGCTGGTGCGCGGGACTTGCACGGTCAGGGCTGGCCGGACTGGCGGCCCTCACCGGATGTGGTTCCTTGGCCGCGCTTGCGCGGCCCGTGCTGCCTTAGTCTTCCGCGACCTCGTCTTCGTCGAGGACTTCCTCGCCCGACTCGACCTCGCTCACCTCTGGGGCCTTGGTGACCACTTCGGAGGCGCGCATGGCAGGTGCCGGGGCGTCTGGCCCTTCGGCCGCTGCAGCGGCTTCCTGGATGGCGCGCTCAGGGCCGGACATCGGCATGCTGAGCGTCTCGCGGTCGTCGGACTCGGCTGCCGCGCCGGCGTCCTCGCCTCCGCGCATCTCGATGATGACGTCGGCTAGCCGCGCGGTCACCAACTGGATGGAGCGGATGGCGTCGTCGTTGCCCGGGATGATGAAGTCGAGCACGTCGGGATCGGAGTCCGTGTCTGCCAACGCCACGACGGGGATGTCGAGCTTGTTGGCTTCCTTCACCGCGATGGCCTCCTTGGCCGGGTCGATGATGAAGAGCGCGTCTGGCAGGCGGTTGAGGTCGCGGATGCCGCCCAGGTAGCGCTGGAGACGCTGGAGCTCCTTGCCGAGGTCGATCTGCTCCTTCTTGGTGAAGCGTAGGATCGATTCGTCCTCGAACATCGCTTCTAGCTCACGCAGGCGCTCTACGCGCGTGCGGATAGTCTTGAAGTTAGTGAGTAGGCCGCCTAGCCACCGTTCGTTGATGTAAGGCATGCCGCAGCGCCGCGCCTCGGCGGCGAGGATCTCCTGGGCCTGCTTCTTGGCGCCAACGAAGAGGATGGTGCCGCCACGCCCCGCGAGGTCGCGGAGGAAGTCGAACGACTTCTCGCTCTCGACTAGGGTCTTCTGCAGGTCGATGATGAAGATGCCGTTGCGCTCGGCGAAGATGTAACGCTTCATCTTCGGGTTGCAGCGCTTCGTCTCGTGGCCGAAGTGCACACCGGCCTCGAGGAGTTGCTTCATTCCTAAGTACGACACTTTGTTCCTCCATGGCGGGATGTTGAGGTCGATATCGGTGAGCCTGGCTGCTAGTAGCCGCCTTGGTGGTGTTGCACCGGCTGCGCCCAAGTATCGATTGGCTAAGGCGGACATCCCGCTGCCGCCAGCCAAACCTATGAAGTATACAGGGTGCCCGCGCGCTAGTCCACCGGGGAGGCGACCAGCTGGGCAAAAGATGCGGGCGCCAGGAGCATCGAGGTCCTGGCGCCCGCCTTCAAGCGGTTGTTGGTGCCGTTACTGGCCGAGCTCCGTGCGCGCTGCCTTGTAGTTCGGGTCGAGTTCGAGCGCGCGTTCGAAGGACCGCTTGGCGTTCGCCTGGTCGTTGCTACCCGCGCGGCGCTGGTACGCCTTCCCGAGCCAGTAGTAGGCGTCGGCGCTTGGTGGCGGGAGGAGGGAGCCATACTCTGCGTACTTGACGGCCTCGTCGATGCGACCGACGGTCAAGTACGCGCGCGCGAGGTAGGTGTAGACGGGGGGCAGGAAGACGGCCCCCTCGAGGGCAACCGCGGCCTCGAGTTTGGACACGCTGCCAGCCACGTCGCCGCACTCGAAGAGCGCGATGCCGAGCTGGGAAACGGATGAAACGGAGTCCGGCGCCAAGCTGGCGGCCTGCGACAGTTCGTACTCTGCGGTGGCGCAGTCGCCGATGCGGTACGCGATGTTGCCGAGGTTGTTGTGAGCGGTGGCGCTTGATGGGTCGATCACGACGGCGCGGCGGAAAGCAGCCAGTGCCAGGTCGAACTCGGAGAGGTCGCGGTAGACGCGGCCCAAGTTCACCTGTACGGTGCTCTTCTCGTTGGCTGACAGGCTCGAGACGCTCGTGTCGGCGCTTACGAGGGTTACGGCGCGCTCGAGGGTCGTGCGGGCAGCGGCGAGGTCGCCGAGGAGGTAGAGGATGACGCCCTTGGTGTTCTGGACGCGCCAGTCGTCAGGCTTGATGCGCTCTGCGCGCTGGATGGTGTCGAGCGCGTCGGCGAGGCGGCCGGAGTAGGCGGTCGGGTCTGACTGGAACTGGTTCTGGTAGGTGATGGCCAGGTACACGTGGGCGTCCACCAAGTTGGGGTCGGCTGCCTGGGCGGCCTGGAAGGCGTCGATGGCGGCCTTGTAAGCGCCTTGGCAGGATAGCGAGCGCCCCTTGCCAACGAGTGCGACGGCGTTGCTCGGTTCGCTGCGGAGCGCTTCTTGGTAGAAGAACTGAGCCAAGGCGCAATCGCCTCGGTCGAGATAGAAGGCACCGTTCTCTATGAGGGTGGCGGGATCGAGCGGGGCCTGTTCCGCCTCTTGCGCGAAGGCGCCGCTGAAAGCCGCTAGCAGTAGCGCCGTAAGTGCGTACTGCAGCAGAGTGGTGCTCGGTAACCTGGTCCTGATCAACTTATCCTCCGAAGAGCTAACTCGGTTCGGTGAGTGTATCATCACCCTCGCAAGCGGAAAGAACCCGGCAGTTGACGAGGTCCCCGCCTCCCGGCGTCGCGTTACATCATCGCTAACATGTGTGAGAGCGCCGTGTGCCGTGCCAGTCGGCATGTCGGCCATGCCTTGAGGCACGGAAGCTTGCTCGGTTCGGCACTACGGGTAGCGCGTGGTGCGCTCTGATAGCATGGCACGGTTACGCGCCGGGCGGCAGCCATGGCTGTAGTGGCCGGGGCAGCGGCTTAGAGATGGCGCAAGGTCGCGCCAGCGGACCTCCCGAAGGAAGCGAGTCGAAGGCAGTAGTGAAACGTTCACCGATCTTGGTGTTGGCTTGGGTTGCGCTGATAAGCAACGTCGTCGTCATCTTGCAGGGCGCGTTCGTGCGCAGCACCGGCTCGGGCGCGGGCTGCGGCAGTCACTGGCCGACCTGCAAAGGCGTCGTGGTGCCTCTCAACCCGTCGATCGAAACCATCATCGAGTTCAGCCACAGGCTGCTGTCCGGTGGCGTGCTCATCGTTGGCGCCTTGCTCCTGCTACTGGCGTTGCGCAAGAGGCGCGAGAACGCCGGTCTGGCCGTGTTCGCCAGCCTCAGTTTCGGCTTCTTGGTGCTCGAGGCGCTCATCGGCGGAGCCACCGTGCTGCTCGGCATGACGGGCGAGAACACGACCGTCGCGCGCGGCGTGTGGGTGGCGTCGCACCTCGTCAACTCGATGTTGTTGATCGGCATGTTGGCAGGAACCGTCGTCTACGCGAGCAAGGCCAGGCCCGATTTCCCCTTGCGCCTGAGGGCGCAAACGGGTCTAGCTACCGTGACTGGCCTCGGGCTGCTGCTCATGCTCGTGCTCATGTTCACGGGCGGCATAGCTGCGATGGGCAACACTATGTTCCCGTCGGAGTCGCTAGCCGCTGGCCTGCGGGCCGACTTCGACGTCGACTCGCACCCGCTGATCCGCCTGCGCCTTCTGCACCCCCTGATCGCCATCGCCGTCGGCACCTACCTGTTCGTCAGCCTCGGCATGGCGTGGTGGCTCAAGTCGGTGCCGCAAGCGGCGACCACCTCACGCGTGCTGCTTGGTGTTTACGTCAGCCAGCTCCTGCTTGGGACCGTCAACCTTGGACTGCAAGCGCCCGTCGTCCTGCAGCTCGCCCACCTGCTGGTGGCAGTGGCCGCGTACGCGCTGCTCGCGGCCACCTCGTTGCAACTACTAGGCGGGCGCCAAGCGGCGCTCGGTTCAGGCGCCGTGCGTGGCGCAGTTATGGAGAGCGCAAGATCGTGACAGACACCGTGCCCGCCGGAGCTCAGACCGCCCGTGCCACTATCCGCGACTACTTCATCCTCACCAAGCCGAAGGTCATCTCGCTCCTGCTCCTCACTACGGCTGGCGCCATGTTCATAGCGGCTAGGGGCATGCCGAACTGGCTGGTGCTGCTCGGCACCCTCATCGGCGGTTACATGTCGGCCGGGGCGGCGGGTGTCTACAACATGGTCTACGACGCGGACATCGACGTGAACATGAAGCGCACCGCGAAGCGCCCGCTGGTGAAGGGCTCCGTAACGCCGCGCAACGCGCTGATCTTCGCTATCGCCCTCACGGTGCTCTCCTTCGTCGTCATCGCACTTACGTCCAACGTGCTTGCCGCGCTCCTCAGTTGGGCAGGCATCGCCTTCTACGTGCTCATCTACACCATGTGGCTCAAGCGCAGCACCTGGCAGAACATCGTCATAGGTGGCGCCGCCGGCGCCATCCCACCCCTCGTCGGCTGGGCCGCCGTGACAGGCGACCTGAGCCTGCTCGCCTGGATCTTGTTCGCCGTCGTGTTCGTCTGGACGCCGGTGCATTTCTGGGCGCTGGCGTTGATGGTCAAGAAGGACTACGCCAACGTCGGCGTCCCCATGGCGCCAGCCATCATCGGCGAACGAGCGACCATCATGCAGATGATCTTCTACACGGTGCTAACGGTGGTGCTGACCATCCTGCCGTTCTTCCTGCACGAGTTCAGCATCGTCTACTTCGTTGCGGCGCTTGCCCTCAACGTCATGCTCGCCGTCCGCATGGCGCGCGTCTTCTTCGTCATGCGCTCCGGTCAGAGCGTCGACCGCGTGACGGCGCTGCCCCTCTACAAGTACTCGATGAGTTACTTGGCGCTCCTCTTCCTCGCGATGGCGCTTGACCGCGTCATCTTCTGAGCGCAACACCAACGATGAAGGGTGAGAGTGGCGCGGGCGGCAAGCGGCCGCTCTTGCTACGGGGCCGCTGGTTGGCCGGTCACCTGCTCGCCCTAGTGCTGGTGGTCGCGTTCGTCAACTTCGGGTTCTGGCAGTTGCGCCGCCTGGGTCACAAGCGCGAGGTCAACGCCGTCATCGCTGCTCGCGTCCACCTGCCGCCAGCGCCGCTCGCTACGGCCTTGGTGCCGGGCGCCGCAGTGCCAGAGTACTTGCCCGTCAACGTCAGCGGCGCCTTCGCACCGGAGAACGAGGTGCTGTTGCGCGGCCGCTCCCTCGACGGGCGGCCAGGCTTCAACGTGCTCACGCCCCTGGTGCTTGACGCCAGTGCCGGTCAGTGGGCGGGTGATGCCATCCTGGTGGAGCGCGGTTGGGTGCCTTACGACCTGGACTCCGTCCCGGTAACGGCAGCCCTGCCACCCAGCGGGACGGTGACCGTGGTCGGCGAACTCCACCCACCCCAGGCCGCGCCGACGGGCGCACTAGCTGGGTTGGCGGCGCACGACCCGCCGACAGGGAAGCTGGTGCAGAGCTTCTACGTCGACACGACGCGCCTTGCACCGCAGATGCCGTTCGATCTCGTTCCCGCATATGTGATCCTCAGGCAGCAGACGCCGGCCAACGCCGGCGCCCTCCCAGAAGCGCTGCGGGCACCAGATACCAACGAGGGCCCACACCTCGGTTACGCCATCCAGTGGTTCGGGATGGCGCTCGTAGGGATCGTCGGTTACTACTTCCTGCTGCGCTCCACCGTGAGACAGCACCGGCGCGAAGCCTGACGGCGCCGCGCCGGTGGTAGTTGTCGCATGTCAGTGGCGTTAGCCGCGCGTCGGCGCCTTCGCCAGTTCACTAGCGAGGGTAGCTAGCAAGTCGCGGAACGGCTTGATGAACTTGGCGACGCCCTCCTCCTCGAGCTTCGCCGTCACAGCGTCAAGGTCCACGCCTACGCCAGCCAACGCCTGCAGCAGCCCCAGGGCGTCGTCGGCGCCATCGCTGATGGTGACCTTCGGGTCGCCGTGGTCGAGGTACGCTGCTATGGTCTCGAGCGGCAACGTGTTGATCGTGTCTGGCCCGATGAGCGGCTCGACGTACTTGACGTCCGAGTATGTCGGGTCCTTGGTGCTTGTGGAGGCCCAGAGTAGGCGCTGCGGGCGCGCGCCGAGCTTGGCGAGCCGCGCGAAGCGCTCGCTGCCGGCCCCGAAGAGGCTCTCGTAGATGACGTAGGCGCGCTTGGCGCTCGCGACGGCGGCAGTGCCACGCAGCTGGTGCGCAGCGCTTGCCTGCGGCACGGGTTGCCGCGCGATGGCGTCAAGGAGCGGGTCGATCATGACGTCGATGCGGCTGAGGAAGAAACTGGCGACGGACGCGATGTCTACGCTCTTGCCAGCCGCGTGGCGCTCCTCCAGCCCGGCGAGGAACGCCTCCGCCACTTGGCGGTAACGCGGCAACCCGAAGAGCAGCGTGACGTTGACGTTGACGCCCTCTGCGATCAGGCGCCTGATGGCCGGCACGCCCGCATCCGTGGCTGGCACCTTGATGAAGGCGTTGGGGCGATCGAGGAGCCCGAAGAGGTGGAGGCCCTCCGCGACCGTGCCGTCCTCGTCGTTCGCTAGCTCTGGGGAGACTTCGAGCGACACCCAGCCGTCGTACTTGTTACTCGCGTCGAACTGCGGCCTGAAGACGTCGGCCGCGGCGGAGATGTCGCTTACCGTTAGGTCCTCGTACGTGGCGTGAGGCGTTGCGCCCGCGCGGGCGTGCGCCGCGATGGCGTCAGCGTAGTCGGCGGTGTCGACGATGGCCTTGTGGAAGATGGCTGGGTTGGAGGTGACGCCAGCCAGGCCGTCATCGTCGATCAGTTGCTTGAGCCTGCCGTCGGTGATCCACGAGCGGCGAATCTCGTCAAGGTAGATGCTCTGACCGAGCTGCTTGAGGCGTAGTAGGGGGTTCATGGTGTTCCTCCTCGCGGTTTGGCGGTCGGCGCTTGCCTGGCCGATCGCGCCCCGCTGGTAACTCAGATGATAAGGCCCTTAGCTGCGCTCGACGCCGGTGGCGAACACTTCGCCGCCGATCAGCTCGAGACGCACGCGCGGTAGCGGCAGGACGGCCGGGCCGCTAACGGCCTTGCCCGCCTGCGTTGGGTCGAAGACGCTCAGGTGGCAAGGGCAGGTGAGGGCCGGCTTGTCGGTCAGGTAGTTGAAGCCGAAGTTGATGGCCTCGATGTCGCGGTTGAGCACCACCACGCAGTGCTGGTGGGTGCACACGCGACTGAACGCGGCGAGGTAAGCGCTTGCGCCAGCTACGCCGCTCGCTATGGCCAGGTCGCCTGGGATGGGGCCGGGTAGGCGCACGGCGAGCGCAGGTAGCGGACCGCCAGTCGCGCCGGCGCCAGGCACCTCGAAGGCCGCTTCGTCCCACACTTCACCGAAGTCACCTAGCGTGGCGACGCGCGTCGGCGTCGTAGCTGCGAACTCAGGCTCGGCTGCCGCGTTCTGTTTTAGGAAGTGCACCTTGATGGCCTCGTAGACCCCGAGGCCGCCGCCGACAGCCACCGCGAACACGGGTAGCCGCCACAACCACTTGATGAGCTCCCGGCGCTTGGGGTTGGTTGGGGCGCCGGGTCCGGTCATCAGCGGTTGGCCTGGTTCTGCGAAAGCACCTGGGTGACGTAAGCCACGACCGCGTCGATGGCCGTGGGTTCGAGCTCCGCCATGAAGGCGGGCATCATGCCGCGGCCGAACCTTACGGCGTCGCGAACGTTGGCTTCGTTGCCTGCGCGGCTGTTGCCTGCCAGAGTCACGCCCATCCCACCCTCGCCGTTGGGTCCGTGACATTCCGCGCAGTTGGCGGCGAACACTTGACGACCGATGGCCGGTAACCCAGCCGCGCCGTCAAGCCCGCCTTGAGCCGTGCCGTCCGCTTGCGCCCTAGCTGCGTCCGCGAGTGCAGCGGCAGCGACGCCAGCGGTCGGGCCAACGAGGCTAACGTACACGTCGTAGGTGGTGGCGGCCGCCGCCCAAGCGTTCGTTTGGGCGTATGCGTCTGCGAGCGTCATCACGCTGTCTGGGTCGAGGTTTTCTAGACCAGAAGCCGCCTCCGCCGCGCGCTCGATGGCGCCGATGGCGTCAGCCGGACGCCCTGCCACGTACAAGAGCTGACCGGTGCGGGCAAGGGCGCGGGGTTGCGTCGGGTCGAAGTCGGTAAGTACCTTGAAGTAGCTCTCGACGGCCCGCTGCGGCTCCGAGGCCTCCCAGTAGGCATCGCCTAGCGCCATGAGGTTGGCGAGGCTAGGGTCTGCTTGCACGGCCGCGTTGAGCGGCTCGAGGTTCTGGATCATGGTCAAGCGTTGTTGCGTCGTGGGTTCCGCCGCGCCCGTTGGCGTGGCCGCGAACGCCTGGTACGCGTCGGAGGCCTTGGCGAGGTCGCCTCGTGCGAACGCCACCTCGCCGAGGAGGTAGAGCGTCTCTGGGTCGTTCGGGTCCGTGCCGCGCGCCAACTCGAGCCAACCTTGCGCCTGGGCGAGGTCGCGCTGCAGGTAGAGGATCGCCATGCGTTTGTAGACGGCGGCTGGGACGGGAGCCACCTCGTCGACGATCCGGCGGTAAGCCGTCTCGGCGTCATCGAGTCGTTGTAGCCCCAGGTAGAGGTCGCCTAGCGCGAGGAGGTTGGTGGCGTTCGGGTTGTCTTGCGCTGCGCGTTGCGCCGCCTGGAGTTGGCGTGCGACGTCGACGTCCGTCGTGGTGATGGTGTCCGAGTCTGACACGCGCGGCAATAGGTAAGTAGGTAACGCGGCTGCCAGCACGAGGAACACGCCGAGGACGACGACCGCGCCAACCGGCACGCGCCGCTTGTTCTGGTTCGGCGCTGCCCGCCGTGGTTCGCCGCTTAGTGACGCCTGCCGCTCGTCGATGGCAGTTAGGACCTTGGCCGCTTTAGCCTCGTAACGCGCGTGGAGTTCTTGGCGCCTTTCGAGCGGCAAGTCTTCGCGTGCGTCAAGTTCACGGATGGCGCGGAGCAACGCCGTCTTCTCCTCCGTAAGGTCGACGAGGACGGGGTCGCGGTCGTCCGGCAGCGGGTCTGCTTGCCCGGGCGCCAGCAGCGGCAATGCTACGTAGAAGAAGGCGATCAGCACCAGCACGCCGATCAGGACCATCGTGAACATCAACTATCCCTGCTCTCGGGTTCGGGGCGCGCCTCCTGGCCGCCCGCCGGTCCGCCCTCGCCCAGTAGCTGCCTGACGCGAGCTAGCTCCTCGGCAGAAGCGTTTATGGGAGTCCTAGACGCCGCCAGCCAGCGCCGCGCTAGCACCGCCACTACTGCCAAGGCCGTCAATGCGACGAGCACTGGCAGGAGCCAAACGAACAGGTGCACGCCGCGCTTCGGTGGTTGAAGCATGATCCAGTCGCCGTAGCTCGCCTGGAAGTACGCGTAGATCTGTTGGTCGGTCATCCCCTCGTCTATGCGCTCCTGAATGACGGTGCGCATCTGCTGTGCGATCTGGGCGCTAGAGTCGGCCACGCTCTCAGATACGCAGACGGGGCAGCGGAGGTTGCGCGCGATGTCGAAAGCGCGCGAGCCGATCTCGACGTCCTGCGCGAACGCCGATCCTAGAAGCACTGCTAGTACCACCGCGAGTAGCGCGCGGCGCCGATGGCGTGTCATCTAAGCAGCGCCTCGACGTTGGTCTTGAGCGCCTCGACCGTGACCGGTCCGACGTGTTTGCCGACGATGTTGCCTTCGGCGTCGATGAAGAACGTCTCGGGCACGCCGTACAGGCCCCAGTTGACGCTCACCTGGCTGTCGTTGTCGAAGACGTTGGGGAAGGTCAGGCCGAAGCGGCCGATGAAGTCGCGGCCCTCGCGGCGCTTGTCCTTGTCTTGGGTTTGGACGCCCACCACGAGGACGCCCTTGTCTTGGTATTCGGACCAGAAGCTCTGTAGTTCCGGTGCTTCCTCGTAACAGGGGAGGCACCAAGACGCCCAGAAGTTGACGACCATGGGCTTGCCGACGTGATCAGCTAGCGCGAAGCTCGCGCCGTACTCAGGTTGGTAGCGCTCGTAGAGCGGGAGGTCGAAGACTGGCGCTGGCTTGCCGACGAGCACGGAGGCGATGTCGCGGTCTGGGCTGCCGCGGAGCAAGCCGAACCCGAACAGCGCGGCCAACAACGCTAAGGCCAAGGCGACGATGAGGAGGCGGCCGATCTTCACGCGTTCGCGCCCTCGTGTGCCTCAGCGGCGGCGCGGGCTGGCGCTGTGCGTCTGTTGCCCCCAAGGCTATACATGGTGCCGAGCGCTAGCAGGAGGCCGCCAACCCAGATCCAGGTGACGAGCGGGCTCTTGACGACGCGCAGCACTACGAAGGTGCTGTCCGGCCCGACGGTGCTGTTGAGGTTGAGGTAGAGGTCGTGACTGGCGGTGTAGTAGACGGCTGGGGTTGGCACCGTGCGACCCGCCTCCCCGAAGAGGTTGAGGCGCGGCTTCAAGGTAGTGATCGGCTTGCCGTTGCGCGAGACGTCGATGATGGCGCCCGCGCTGATGCGTTGCGGCGTGCGCTCCATGAAGCGGTCGACGGCTGTGAGGGTGTAACCCGAGAACTCCGCGCTGGCGCCGAAGTCGAGCTTCACCTGCTCGTCGACGCGGTAGCCGGAGCTGAAAGCGACTCCCAGCGCCACGACGATGACGGCGAAGTGAACGATCATGCTCCCGACGCGCCTGCGGCTCTCACCGGCGTAGGAGCGCAGTACACGCACGAAGCCCTGCTTGGTGAGGCGCATGCGCGGCACGAGCGCGCCGCTGAGGAGCAGCACGAGGCTCATGACGTTGTAACCGGCTAGGGCGACGGTTAGCGCTGGGTAGATCTTGTGCACCCCGAACAACCACGCGAGAGCGCCTGAGACGACGAACGCGCCAGCCAACCACAGGAGGTTCCGGCCTAGGCGCTGTTGCTGGGCGCGCCGCCATGGGAGCAGCGGCCCGATGCCCATCAGGAGGAAGACGAGCATCCAGATCGGCAACGTCACCTGGTCGAAGAACGGCGCCCCGACCGTTACCTTGTCGCCGGATACCGCCTCGACGATGAGGGGGAAGAACGTGCCGAGAAGCACGGCGGCCGTCAGGGCGACGAAGAGGATGTTCACGCCGAGGAAGCTGCCCTCGCGGCTGACGACGGAATCGAGGTCTGCGCGGTCCTTGACATCGTCCCAGCGAAGCGCAAGCAGGCCGAAAGCCGCCAGGGTGACTAGTAGGAAGAACCCTAGGAACGCAGGGCCAACTGGCCCGTTACCGAAGGCGTGCACGGAGGAAATGACGCCGGAGCGCGTTAGGAAGGTGCCGAGGATGGAGAGCGAGAAGGTCGTGATGATGAGCAGCACGTTCCACGGCTTCAACATGCGCCGCCGCTCCTGCACCTGCACGCTGTGGATGAAGGCGGTGGCCGTCAGCCATGGCATGAAGCTAACGTTCTCGACGGGATCCCAGGCCCAGTAGCCGCCCCAGCCGAGGACCTCGTAACTCCACCAACCACCGGCAACGATGGCGGCTGAGAGGAAGCCCCAACCAGTTAGCGTCCAGCGCCGCGTTTGCGCCATCCACTCCGTGCCGGGCCGCCGCGTGATGAGCGCCGCCATGGCGTAAGCGAACGGCACAGTCAACCCCACGAACCCTAGGTACATGAGCAGCGGGTGCACTGCCATCATCCAGTGGTTCTGCAGGAGTTCGTTGGGTCCGGGGCCGTCTAGCGGCGGGAAGGGCAAGACCGTGAACGGGTTGGCGAGGAAGGCCACGACGGCAAAGAAGAAGACCTGCACGGCCTGCATGATGGAGATGGCCCATGGGCGCAGCGGGCTGAGTGGCGCCGTTACGGCGAGCAGCGCCGTGTAACCGCTGAGGAGCCAGGCCCATAGAAGGATGGAGCCCTCGAGTGCGGCCCACATCGTCACGACCTTCACCCATATCGGCGAAGCGATGCGCGAGTGATTGGCGACGTACGAGACGCTGAAGTCGTCGCCTAGCAGGGCCGCCTGCATGATGACGACGGCAGCCGTCGCGAGGATGAACCCGGCAACGGCGGCGAGGCGGGCGCTCGTTTGCAACCTGGCGTCGCGACGCATGGCTCCAAGCGAGCCGGCGATGGCGCCATAGAGAGCCAAGCCGAAGGCGATGAATACGCTGGCGCTCCCCAGCGGTCCTAATTGAACTTCTAGCACGTGACTACTCCTGACTCAGCGCAGTGACTCTTTGAGAGCTTCGACGTCGATCGGCTCACCCTCGGCAGGTGGATGGTAGTCCTCGCTGTGCTTGACTAGCAGGTTGTCGCCAACGAAGACGTCGTCGTGGAAGCGACCCTCGATGACCACGCCGCCGTTCTCCTGGAAGAGGTCGGGTGGCGCGCCGTCGTACTGTACCTGGTAGCCCTTGATGCCGTCTGTGATCTGGAAGGTGAGGTGCAACTGCGTGTCGTCGAAGTTGACGCTGCCAGCCTCGACTAGGCCACCGAGGCGCACGCGTTTGCCGTCGAACGAGGCCGCGTCACGCGCGTACTCGCTAGGCAGGATGAAGTAGACGAGCGAAGACTGCAGGGCCCTCGCGATGAGGAAGCCAGCGACTGCGAGCACGGCGACCCCTAGGAGGGCGTAAACGATGCGTTTCATCCTTTGCCGCCCGAGTGCCTTGCTTGGCGTTCGCGCCACTGTAAGTATAGGAGGTAACCGACGTAGACCACGATGACTTCGAGCCAGGCTACGGCGACCCACTGCCAATGGGTGAGGTTAGCGAACACTGACGACCTCCCGTCCGCCCTGTTGGCTAGCCGTCTGCGCGGCGTCGGCCATTTGGCCGCGCGTCAGAGCTAGACGTCCGATGCGGATGCGTTCAGAGACGAAGTAAATGAAGACGGCCGCTGCCGCCGCCACGTTGATGAGCAGGACGCGCAGCATGACCGGGTCCATGCTCACGCCGCTGCCGTCTAGGTTGACGCTCTTGGCGGGGTGAAGGGTACGGAACCACTCGGCTGCCAAGTAGTTGAAGGGCAGGCTTGCCAGCACGATGATCATGACGACGGCGCTGACGCGGGCACGGCGTTGAGGCTCCTCGATGAGGCCCCTCACGATGAAGTAGCCGACTATGAGCGCGAGCATGAGCGCCGTTAGCGTGAGCTTGGCGTCCCACGTCCAGAAAGTGTTGAGCGTCGGCTTGCTGTATGTCATGCCGCCGAAGATGGTGAGGGCTGAGAAGAGGAGCCCTGCCTCGGCGTTGGCTTGCGCTCGGACGTCGTCCACGGCCCTGCCGCGCCACAGGTAGAGCATGCCCCACACGGCGGACGCGGCCACGGCCGCGAAGCCGAGCCATGCCACCGGCACGTGGGCGTACATCACGCGGATCAGGTCGCCCTGGTTGCGGTCTGGCGGGCTTACGACTAGCGCCGAGTACATGCCGTAACCGAACAGCACCAGGCTGAAGACCCCGAACACCGTCAACCATGCTGGGCGCTTAGCTCCCGAGGTTGCATTAGTCATCGCTTCGCTCCTCTGGGGCGAGGTGCCCCGTCTCCGGATAGCTTACGACCCGAGCGCCGCTCGTCGCGTACTCCGTAGCCTCCGGGCTAATTCGCGTCAATCGTCGACCACGAAGTGAAAGATGCTGCTGCAGACGACCAGGTAGACGAGATCGAAGCCTGCGAGCAGTTGGAGCCACGAGGCTGCCAGTCCGATGTCGGCGCCGCCAAGTAGAGCAGACTCGGTGGCGCGCACTGCCCCGAGCATGACCGGCACGATGACCGGGAACATGAGGACGGGCAGTAGCGCCTCGCGCGCCTGCAGGTTCGCGGTCAGCCCGGCGTAGAAGGTCGCTATGACGGCGAAGCCGAGGCCGCCGAGGATGACGGTGAGGACCAGCACCCACCAGGTCTCAGCCGGCGCGCTCGCCCCGTAGAGGGCGAAGGCCACGGGCAACATGATGATGCCGAGAACGGAGAGGTAGAGCCAGCTCGCCAGCAGCTTGCCGAGGTAGACGGCGGCCCGTGACACGGGCAGGAGGAGGAGCTGCTCGAGCGCGCCCTCCTCTAGGTCTGCCTGGAAGCTTTGCGCAGAGGAGATGACGCCCGCGAACGCGAGCGCCACCCACAGCACGCCCGGCGCCGCGCTGGCCATCAGGTCGGGGTCGCGTCCGAGGCCGAACGCCATCATCACGAGCGTGATGCCTGAAAAGAACAGGGTAGCGACGGTAGTGGCCCGCGAACGGAGTTCTTGCAGGAAGTCCTTGCGCGCTACCGCCAACGCCGCGATCAGGTCGTTCACGGGGCCGACCCTAGGAGTGGGTCGTAGAGGCGCAGGACCCCACCGCTCAGTTCGAGCACGGCGTCCGGCCCTAGGTGATCGCGGTCGGACTCGTGAGACGCCATGAACACCGTGCGGCCCCTCGCCTTGGCGCCAGACACGCACTCGTCCATGAGGCTCTTGCCCGCGTCGTCAAGCGCGGCGTACGGCTCGTCGAGGAGCCAGAGTTCCGGGTCGAGGAGCAGCAGGCGCGCCAGGCCGAGGCGCTTCTTCATGCCGCTCGAGTACGTCCGCACGATCTTGTTCGCGGCCGCCGTCAGGCCAACGGCGGCGAGGGCAGCGTCGAGTGCCCCTGCCGCGGCGCCGCCAGCGCCCGGCGTGAGCTTGATGGCCAGCTCGAGGTTCTCGCGGGCGTCGAGCATGGGGAAGCTGCCACCGGTGACGTTGAGCAGACCGAGCCTGGCGCGCGCGGCGCCGCCCGCCCGCGGCAACTCATGCCCGAACACGAACGCCTGCCCGCTAGTTGGGCGCAAGCGCGTCGCCAGCAGCCTCAGGAGCGTGGTCTTGCCCGTGCCGTTCGCGCCACGCAGCACCACGAGCTTGCCTGGCGCTATCTCGAGGTTCACCCCGCGCAGTACGAAGTCGCGGCCCATGCGGCGCGTGACGTCGCGCAGCTCTATGGCGAGCGGCGGGGGCGCGGAACTCATAGGTGGTCGAGGAGCCAAGTTGGAGTGATGTTGATGAGCATGGCGTTCAGCGTCGTGTAGGTTCCGGTGACCATGAGGACGCCAGCGATGAGCAGGATGACGCCTGAAGCGCGTTCGATCCAGGGCAGGTAGCGGCGGAAGCCCTTGGAGAAGCGCATGAACGGCTCGAGCAGTAACGCAGCCAACAGGAACGGCACCCCGAGGCCGAGAGCGTAGATGGCTAGCAGGCCGACGCCCGCACTGAGCGTTCCTGCAGCGCTCGCCATGGTGAGGATGGCGCCAAGGATCGGCCCGATGCACGGCGTCCAGCCAGCCGCGAACGCCATGCCGAGGAGGAGTGCGCCGATCGGCGTGCGCGTCTCGCCTGAGTACTGCACGCGCGTGTCGCGGTAGAGCCACGGGAGCTTGATGATGCCGAGCATCACTAACCCGAAGACGATGACGAGGATGCCGCCGCCGAGCATCAGTATGCGCTGGTTGCTGCGCAGCACGGCACCTAGGGCGCTTGCGCCCGCGCCGAGCGCGATGAACACGAGCGAGAAGCCAGCGATGAACGCGAGGGCGTTACGTATGAGCACCACGCGCTTGGCGTCGGCGCTGCCGCCGACGTAAGCCAAGTAGGTGGGGACTAACGGCAGCACGCAAGGGGAGAGGAACGAGAGGATGCCCCCGACGAACGCCAACCCGATGCTTGGCGTCACCATAGGCAACGCCGTCCCGCTCGCGCGGTCGACGACCGCCGGGCCGTGTGAGCTGGGATGGGGAGAGTGTTATCGACCATGCTTGCCTTCGCGATGATACGTTACCCCAGCGCACGGGGAGCGGGACATTGTTACCTGGACCGCGGCAAGGCGGTAACATGTGCGCCTGACTTTCCGGACCGAAGGGCGACGGCCGCGGTCACCAATTGGAGGCGCCGATGACGAAACGCATCACTAGACTGCTCTTGGCAGTAGCTACGGCAATGGTCGCACTTGGCTTCGCGAACGCGCAGGACACGCACGGCGTCTCGCCGCTCGAGCCGGCCCAGTCCGTCAAGGTGGCATACGTGCCGATCCTCAAGTTCGCAACCCTGTACGTCGCTCAGGACCGCGGGCTTTTCGAGCGTTACGGCTTGAACGTCCAACTCGAGTCCGTCGCCTCTGGCACCGAGGCCATCGCGTTCCTCGAGCAGGGCCAGATCGACGTTGGCGGCATCGCCATCGTCACCTCGCTCTGGAACGGCTGGAACCAGGGGATCGACGTGCGCGTCTTCGCGCCAGGCGGCCTCGAGCCGTTCGTCGACAGCCCCACCAAGGTCCTCGTCCGCAAGGACCTCTACGACTCCGGGGCAGTGACCTCGGCGGCCGACCTGGCGGGGCGCACGGTAGCGTTCGCCGGTGGCCCGGGTAGCGGTGGCGAGTACCTCACCGCCAAGGCGCTCGAGCCAGCGGGCCTTACCATCCGTGACGTCGAGATCATCTCGCTAGGTAACGCCGACATCCCCGCCGCCTTCGAGAACGGCTCCATCGACGCTGCCCTGCTCGGCTCCCCGTACGCCGACCAGGTGGAGGCGGCGGGCACCGCGGTGGCCGTTGCAACTGACTTGGTTCCTGGCCTCATGACGGTCGCGTTCGTTGGCTCCGGCAAGTTCTTGAACGAGAGGCCGGAGGTCGCCAAGCGTTTCGCGCTTGCTCTCCTCGACGCCGCGCGCCTCATGCAGGGTGACGACTACCTGGCGCCCGAGAACATCGCCGCCTACCTCCACTACGTCAACTCGACGGAGGAAGCCGTCCGCACCGGCACGCCGGTGCTGTACGACCCGAACTTGGCCATCCCCGTCGACGGGTTGGCCGACGTCGAGCGCGTGCACCGCGAGAACGGCCGCACCGAGTACGACACGCCCATCGACCTGACCAAGGTCATCACGACCGAGTTCGCCGACTGGGCCCTCGAAGCCGCAGGTCCTTACCAGCAGTGAGGCACGCCCACTAGTGCAGCGATGGTCATGAAGATCGTCGCCCGCAGCGCAGGCAAGTCCTACCCCTCGAAGGCCGGCACGGTTACGGCCCTCGAGGGGTTCGACCTAACGGTTGGCGAGGGGGAGTTCGTATGCCTCGTTGGGCCGTCCGGCTGCGGGAAGTCGACCTTCCTGCGCATCCTCGCGGGCCTTGACGACCTCACTTCTGGCGAGGCGTACATCGTGCCAGGCGCCGACCCGCGCAAACCCCTCAACAACGTCGTCTTCCAGGAGTACGCGGTGTTCCCCTGGAAGACGGTCCTAGACAACGTGGCGTTCGGCCTGCAGATGCGCGGTATCGGCAAGGCGGAGCGCTACGAAGTCGCCGAGCGCTGGCTCTCTAAGGTCGGGCTCAAGCGCTTCATGCATTACTACCCGTCGCAGATCTCGGGTGGCATGAAGCAGCGCGTCTCGATCGCGAGGGCGCTTGCGAACGATCCCGAAGTGCTGTTGATGGACGAGCCGTTGGGCGCGCTTGACGCCCAGACGCGCGCCGTGCTGCAAGAAGAACTCCTTCGCATCTGGGAGGAGACCAAGAAGACGGTGCTGTACGTGACTCACTCGATCGAGGAAGCCGTGCTGCTCGGCGACCGCGTGGTGCTGATGACCGCGCACCCAGGCACCAAGAAGTCCGAGTTCGAGGTGGACTTGCCGCGGCCGCGCGACCTAGCGACGACCTCGACGGCGCGCTTCGGGGAGCTGACTGGCGCCATCTGGGACGACTTGCGCGACGAGGTACGCAGGGCCATGGAGGCCCAGGCGTGAGCGCCGTAACCAAGGTCCGCGACATGAAGCGCAAGCCGGGTGCCGCCGAGTGGCTCATCCCGCTCGTCGGGCTCGCCGTGCTGTTGGCTGGCGCCCAGCTGCTCGACTTGTGGGGCAGTTGGTGGTGGGCCGTGCTCGGCGCGGCATTCGTGCTGGTCGTGCTGCTGGCGGAGGTGGCCGCTCGGCGGCTACCTTTCAGGCTGCAGGGGCCTTACGAGCGGGTGCTCGCCTGGCTCTTCCCCGTGCTCGTCTTGGCGGCGTGGGAGTGGCTGAGCACGAGCGGCGTCCTCAACCCGCGCTGGTTCCCTCCGCCTTCGCGCATCGCTGGCGCGCTCTGGGACCTGACCGTCAACTACGACCGCTTCTCCGGCACGTCGTTACTCGGGCGTCCGTGGCTCATCCCGGCGAGTCTAGCGTCTAATGGTTGGGCAGGCGTTGCCGCGCTGTTCAGCGAGAGCCACGTGTGGGCGACGCTCTCGCGCGTGATCGTCGGCTTCGCGATCGGCGCCGTGCCCGCACTGCTCGTCGGCATCGTCATGGGCCTCAACCGCACGGTGCGCACCATGCTGGACGCGACCATGTCCGCCATCTACGTGCTGCCGAAGATCGC
>Ga0209941_1000389_pt1 | contig 58517 bp, 48 predicted proteins | sample ThiBiot_300_plan_FD_183945 | JGI IMG/M metagenome (GOLD analysis project Ga0209941, IMG submission 183945) | Wastewater bioreactor microbial communities from Cape Town, South Africa - Thiocy_solids_1 (SPAdes) | ecosystem: Engineered > Bioremediation > Thiocyanate > Unclassified | place: South...
CGTATCTGGAAAATGTACGCAAGTCGTTCATGCCCGAATTCATCTCGATGAACGCGATGATGGCCGGTATGGCGCCGGTCATGGTGCTGTTGATGATGGGGCGCGACATGCGCGCGATGTGGCCGGGTGAGCCGCTGTTCTGGTTCGTGATGTCGCTGGGCGTTACGGCCGGCTATGCGGTGACCTATCCAGTCAACGTGTGGCTGGTGTCGCGCGGCATGAAGCACGGACTGATGACGGTGCGCGACGATGCCCCTCCCCAGCACGATGAACGGCCGCAGGCATCGACGAGCGCGTCGCACGATCATGGCGCGATGGCGTCGATGCCCGCCGATCACGTAATGTCGGCGGTCACGGGAAAGGATGACGGCAAGCATGGAATGCACGACGCGTCCTCCGGCCACGGCATGCACGGCGGCGGCAAGACGCCGACCCGCGCGCAGCTCATCGCGGTCACTGCCTTCACCAGCCTGATGCTGATCGCCGGCATGACGCTACCCTCCGCCTTCGTCAACATGCGGTTGTCCGCGCACGAGGTCGGCAAGCTGATCATGCCGCCGGGCATGATCACCACCCAGGAAACCCCGGCCGCGACCATGCGCGACATGGCAGGTATCGATCCGCGTACCAGCGTGTACACCGCACCGGTCGCTGCCCAAGGCGATCAACTGCTGCAGCCGCAGATCGTCGAGGGGGTGAAGGTGTTTCACTTCAACCTCGAAGTGATCCAGTGGAGCATCCTCGCCGATCGACCGGTGAACGCTTATGCGGTCAATCGCCAGGTGCCCGGCCCACGCATCGAGCTGGAGCAAGGCGATCACGTGCGCTTCGTGGTCACCAACCATCTGCCGGAATCAACCACGCTACATTGGCATGGATTGATCGTGCCCAACGCGATGGACGGCCCGGCCATGGTCACGCAGAAGCCTATCGCGCCCGGCGCCACGTTCACTTACGACTATGTGGTGCCACAGGTCGGCACCTACTTCTATCACTCACACGATCATCCGGATCGCCAGCAAAGCCTGGGCCTCTACGGCGCACTCATCGTGCGTCCCACGCACAACTTGGAGAACCTCAAGCGCCTCGCGGCGCTGCACCTGCCGCCGGAAGAGGTAACGGCGGCGGCCGATCCGGCGAAAGAAGTGAAAGCCGACCACGAGTACACCCTCCTGCTGCAGGAATGGCTGGCTCGTGACGGCATCACCTATCCGGCGATGAACATGGAAGGCGGTCTACCCAACTACTTCACCATCAACGGCAAGGCCTACCCGTCGACCGATACGGTAAAAATGCGCGTGGGCGAAACGATCAAGATCCGCTTCATCGGCAGCAACACCAATTTCGTGCATCCCATGCATATCCACGGCGGGCCGTTCACCGTGGTCGCACGCGATGGCGTTGACCTACCCAAGGATGCGCAGTTCCAGGCGGACACCGTGAATGTCGGCCCCGGACAGCGTTACGACGTGATCTGGACCGCGCGCAAACCGGGACGCTGGCTGGTGCACTGCCATATCCCGCACCATACGACCAACAACAACCAGGAGCAGCAAGGCGGCGGCGGCTTGATGATGGTGCTCGATGTGCTCGACGCCAACGGACATTCGTTGCCAATGCCGCCACAGTAAGAGCGACTTTTGGCCGTGACGCCCGAAGGCACGAGATCCTCGTTCCGGGCCTGCCGGCCGCATCCCTCGGGAATGGCGCCGCCTGTGACCGCGTTCCGCCCCATGTCGTCGAGCCGCCCACGATTGACACCACATCCACCTCGCCGCTTACACGTGCTTGCACATCAATCGACGTCAATCCATTGCCATCGTCATGGGAGGCTACATGAACACTCGCCATCACCACACGGGCGCCAACAAACACGGACACGGCGCCCATCCCGGCTCGGCGACAACCGCGCTTGATCCGGTCTGCGGCATGCGAGTCGATCCGAATCAAACGGCTTACCACGCCGAGTATCAAGGAGTAACGCGCCACTTTTGTTCGGCGCGCTGCCGGGAGCGCTTCGTGGCTGATCCGGCCAAATATCTGTCCGGGCAGCCCGATGACGCCTCCGCGGAGGCACCGGCGGGAACGATGTACATCTGCCCCATGCATCCGCAGGTACGCCAGGAAGATCCCGGCATTTGCCCCATTTGCGGCATGGCGCTGGAGCCGGAAATGCCGGGGCTGGACGACGAGGACCAACCCGAACTGCGTGATTTCAGCCGTCGCTTCTGGTGGACCTTGCCGGCGACGCTGGTGGTGCTCGTGCTGGCGATGTTCGGCCATTACTTACCCCGGTTGCCGGTGAACACCCGAACCTGGATCGAACTGGTACTGACCATGCCAGTCGTGTTGTGGGCAGGCTGGCCGTTCTTCGTTCGCTGCGTGCAGTCGGTCCGCAACCTGAGCCCCAACATGTGGACCCTGATCGGCATCGGCGTTGGCGCGGCGTTCGGCTACAGCATCGTTGCCACCCTCGCACCGGACGTGTTCCCGGAGTCGTTTCACGAACATGGCCGCGTGGGTGTCTATTTCGAAGCCGCCGCGGTGATCGTTTCGCTGACTCTGCTTGGGCAGTTGCTCGAACTGCGTGCCCGCTCCAAGACCTCGACTGCCCTGAAAGCCCTGCTGGGGCTGGCGCCAAAGACTGCGCGCCGCCTGCGCGACGACGGCGGCGAGGAGGATGTCGAACTCGGCAACGTTCACGTCGGCGATCGCCTGCGGGTACGCCCGGGCGAAAAGGTGCCGGTGGACGGCGAAGTGATCGAGGGACGCTCCCTTGTCGACGAGTCGATGCTGACCGGCGAACCCGTCCCGGTCGAGAAGTCCATCGGCTCCAGCGTGATCGGCGCGACCCTCAACGGCACTGGCAGCCTGGTGATCCGGGCGGAGAAGGTCGGTTCGGCGACGGTGCTGTCGCAAATCGTGCAACTGGTCGCCCAGGCGCAACGCTCACGCGCACCGATGCAGCGCATGGCTGACAAGGTGGCTTTCTGGTTCGTGCTGGCGGTCCTGGCGATTGCCGTCGCCACCTTTGTCGTGTGGGGGCTGTTTGGACCGGAACCGTCGTGGACGTTCGCGGTGCTCAACGCGATCTCGGTCTTGATCATCGCCTGTCCCTGCGCGCTGGGACTGGCCACACCGATGTCGATCATGGTGGCGACCGGCCGTGCCGCCGGGGAAGGCGTGTTGTTCCGCGATGCCGAGGCGATCGAGAACCTGCGCAAGATCGATACCCTGATCGTGGACAAGACCGGAACCCTGACCGAGGGACGTCCGGCATTCCATACCGCACTCGCGGCCAAAGGGTTCACTGAGCATGAGGTGCTGCGCCTTGCGGCCAGCCTCGACCAGGGCAGCGAGCACCCGCTGGCCGACGCGATCGTCGCGGAAGCCCGCCATCGTGGCCTGGCACTGGAGACGCCGGAGAGCTTCGAGTCGTCCACCGGCATCGGGGTGCGCGGCAAGGTGGGAGGCGCCACGCTGGCGATCGGCAACACCGCGCTGATGGACGAGGTCGGAGTCGATGCCACCGTTCTTTCCGTTCCGGCCGAGAAGCTGCGCAGAGCCGGTGCCAGCGTGATGTATTTGGCGGTCGATGGTGTCCTGGCTGGCCTGCTCGCGGTCGCCGACCCGATCAAGGCGACCACCGCTGATGCCATTGCATCGCTGCACGATGCAGGCCTGAAAATCGTGATGGCCACCGGCGACGGCGCCACCACGGCCCATGCGGTTGCACGCACCTTGGGCATCGACGAAGTCCATGGCGAGGTTCGCCCAAAGGACAAGATCGACCTCGTGCAGCAGCTGCAAGCCAAGGGCCATCGGGTCGCGATGGCGGGCGACGGGATCAACGACGCACCCGCGCTTGCCGGCGCCGATGTCGGCATCGCGATGGGCACCGGTACCGATGTGGCGATGTCGAGCGCGCAGGTGACACTGGTGAAAGGCGATTTGCGTGGCATCGTGCGGGCACGGTCGATTTCCAACGACACCGTCGCCAACATGAAGCAAAACCTGGGCTTCGCATTTCTCTACAACGCATTGGGTGTACCGGTCGCGGCCGGCGTGCTCTACCCCCTGACTGGCCTGCTGCTCAGCCCCATGATCGCCGCTTTGGCGATGAGTTTGAGCTCCGTGTCGGTGGTTGCCAACGCATTGCGGCTGGGCCGAAAGCGGCATGGCTGAAATGACCAACGCCGGCGAGCGGAGCGAACCCGGCGCAATGCCTTCGCCGGTCGACGGACAATCCGTAGTTGATTCAAGTCAAGGAAACCTTGATATTATCCGAGATAAAGTGGTGTCCATGGCCCGTCCTTTCCGCATGCATCGCACCACACGTCGCCGCCTGTTCTGGCTGGTGACGCTGCTGATGCTTTGGCAGCAGACGGCACTGGCTGCTTATATCTGTCCGACTGTGCCCGAAGCGGCGACGGCGACCGCGTTGGTAAACTCGATGCCGGGCATGGACGACGGCTGTGTGCAGCATCAGGATACCCCCGCCAGCCCGTTGTGCCAGAAACATTGCGTGCCCGAGCACGCCACGCAGGTTGAGGCGCACACGGCGTCGGTGCCGCTGAGCCCATTGCCGGCCATGCCGCCGATGCTGATATCGGTCGCGGCCGTTACGCTGCCATCGAATCGCGCGCTCCAACGGATCGGGCATTTGCGCGCGCCACCACCTCCGCCCATATTGTTGTTCTGCTCACTCCTGATCTGATCTGACACGTCGAGGCATTGACGTACGTGGCGTCGCGTCTGCGTGGCGCGCCGCAAACCGCAGATCGACGGAGTATTCATCCATGTTGTCCATTCATTTCGCTCGGCACCTGATGGTGGCGGGCTTGGCCACGCTCCTGTGTGGGGCCGTGGCTGCGGCGGCGCAGGCCGCCGAACCGCCGCTGACGCTGGAAGCGGCCGTGCAGCACGGCCTGGCGCGGGCGCCGCAACTCGATGCGCGTACCGCCGACACGGTGGCAGCCCGCGAGGAAGCCGCGCGGGCCGGGCAGTTGCCGGATCCCACCCTGACGTTCGGGCTTTCCAATTTTCCCGTCACCAGCCCGGGCGCTTTCAGCTTGCGTTCGGAGGGGATGACGGCGCGCACCGTCGGCGTGATGCAGGCTATCCCATCACGCACGGCGCGTCGCGCGGAGCGCGCCTTGGCCAGCGCCCGGATCGATGCGGCCCAGGCCGATCGCGTGGCCACCGTGCAGAGTGTGCGCGAGCGCATCGCCGATGCCTGGATCGACGTATGGGTGACCGAGCAGCAGCGATCATTGCTGGCTGCCTTGCATGATGAGGCGGGGTTGGCTGTGCGGATAGCGCAGGCACGCTTGCGCGGCGGCGAAGGCAACGCGACGGATGTGCTGGCCGTCCGAGCCGAGGCTGCCACGCTGGATAACCGTCTGGAAGCGATTGGCGCGGATCTCGTCGCCGCCCAAGCCGGCCTGCAGCGCTGGCTTGGTCCGGGCGTTTTCGATCTGGCCGAGGCCCCGGATTTTGGTCGACTGCCGGTCACCGCAGATCACTTGGAGCAGCGCATCGACCAACAGGCGCCGATGCAGGCGTGGCAGGCACGCGAGCAGGTTGCGCAGGCGGCGCTCGAGCGGGCGCGTGCGGCCAAGCACCCGGACTGGAGCGTGACTGCCAGCTATGGTCGGCGCGCCCCGGGCCTGTCGGACATGGTGATGCTGGAGGTGGGCGTCAGCCTGCCGCTGTTCACGCGCAATCGGCAGGATCGTGGCATCAGCGCCCGGCAGGCACAGTGGGACGCGGTGCAGGCCGACCACGAGGACGCGCGGCGCGCCCAGCGCGAGGCAGTCACACGCGCCGTAGCGACGTGGCAGGGATGGAATCAGCAAATCCAGCGCTACCAGGACACCTTGCTGCCGCTGGATCGGGATCGCGCCACCACGGCGCTGGCCAGCTATCGCGGAGGCGGCACATTGCAGCCATGGCTGGATGCCCGGCGCGACGAGATTGAATTGCGCCTGAGCTATGCCGATGCGTTGGCCGCACGCGCACGGTTGTGGGCTTCGCTTGCCTATCTGCTGCCTTCGGAGGTGACGCCATGAAGCGTCCTTTGGTGATCTTTGCTGCCGTCGTCGCGGCGGTTGCACTGCTCGTCGCAGGCTATCTCGGTGGCCGTCACCAAGCCACCACGGCGCCGGCGCCGGCGCATTCGTCGGTGACTGCGCCGGGCACGGCCGGCAAGGTGCTGTACTGGTACGACCCGATGGTGCCGCAGCAACACTTCGACAAGCCGGGCCTGTCGCCGATGGGCATGCAGATGGTGCCCAAGTATGCCGACGAAGGCGCGGCCAAGGATGTCGTCAGGATCGACCCCGCGACGGTGCAGAATCTGGGTGTGCGCACGGCCCCGGTCGAGCGCCGCGTGCTGGCATCAGCCATCCGGGTGCCGGGCACCATCACCTGGGATCTGCGGCAAGCCATCACCATCAGTGCGCGCACCGATGCGGTGGTGAGCAAGCTGGACGTGCGCGCGCCATACACCGTGGTCAAAGCCGGTGAACCGCTGGCCCAGTTGCTGGCTCCGCAATGGAGCAGCGCGCTGGCCGAATATGGTGCGCTTCAACAGGCGCAGTCGGCCGACGCTAAAGACCTTCGCGCGGCTTCGCGTGAACGCCTGCAGGTGCTCGGCCTGACTCCTGCTGACATCCGGGCAGCTCGCCGTGGTTCGGGTGGCGCCATCACCTTGCATGCACCACAGGCGGGCGTCGTCACGACACTGGATGTGCGTGAAGGCCAGCGAGTCACGGCCGGCCAGACCTTGATGACCGTGAATGGCTTGTCCACCGTGTGGATCGAGGCCGCGCTGCCGCAGGCGGCGGCAGGCACGGTGCGCAGCGGCACGCCGGTGGTTGTCACGGTCGATGCGCTGCCGGGTCGATTGTTCCATGGCACCGTGGAAACCTTGCTTCCGGATGTGGATGCGATGACACGCACCCAGCGCGCGCGCATCGTGCTCGACAACCCCGACGGTGCCTTGAGTCCAGGCATGTTCGCCAGCGTGCAACTCAACCCGACCCCGGATGAGGCAGTACCGGTGGTGCCGGACGACGCGCTGATCGCGACGGGAACCCACACGCGAGTCATTCTCGCCGAGGGAGATGGTCATTTCCGTGCTGTATCGGTACGCACTGGGCGCGCAGCCGGCGGCTATACGGAAGTTCTCGACGGCCTCCATGGGGGCGAGAAAGTGGTGGTCTCCGGCCAGTTCCTGATCGATTCGGAGGCGAGCCTGTCCGGTGCGCTGCAACGCCTGAATGACACCACCGCCAAACCGGCACCGGCCGCAAGTGCACCGATGCCGGGCATGCCGATGGGAGACGGCCAATGATCGCCGCCCTGATTCGAGCAGCGATCGCCCATCGCGTGTTCGTGCTGTTGGCTGCCCTGGCCTTGGCCCTGATGGGCATGTTCTCGGTGACGCGCACGCCGGTCGATGCGCTGCCCGATCTGTCCGACACCCAAGTGATCATCCGCACCAACTACCCGGGCCAATCGCCACAGGTGGTCGAGGATCAGGTTACCTATCCACTGGCCACCACCATGCTCTCGGTGCCGGGTGCGACGACGGTGCGCGCGTTTTCGTTCTTCGGCGACTCCTACGTCGACGTGTTGTTCGATGACAGCACCGATCTGTATTGGGCGCGCTCGCGCGTGCTCGAATACCTGAGCCAGGCACGCGATCAACTGCCGGCCGGCGTTACGCCCGCCCTTGGTCCCGATGCCACGGGACTCGGCTGGATCTACGAGTACGCGCTGGTTGATCGCACCGGTCAGCACGACCTTGGCCAGTTGCGTGCGTTGCAGGACTGGTTCCTGCGCTATCAGCTCAAGACCGTACCCAACGTCGCCGAAGTCGCCACCCTGGGCGGCATGGAACGCGCCTGGCAGGTCGTGCCCGATCCGCAGGCGCTGGCCGCCCGAGGCATCACGGTGGCGCAGCTGGTCGATGCCATCCGCGGTGCGAACGGCGCCAACGGCGGCTCGGTGATCGAACAGGGCGAAGCCGAACTGATGGTGCGCAGCGAAGGCTATCTGAAGAGCCGCGCGGACTTCGAAAACGTCCCCATCACGACCAACGCCGGCGGCGTACCGGTGCTATTGCGCGATGTGGCGACGGTGCGGCGGGGTCCGACGTTCCGCCGCGGCCTCGCCGAGCTGGATGGCCAGGGCGAAGTGGTCGGCGGCATCATCGTGATGCGCACGGGCAAGAACGCCAAGGCCACCATCGCCGCCGTGAAATCGCGATTGGCGGAACTGCAGCGCAGTCTGCCGGCCGGCGTCGAGATCGTGCCTACCTATGACCGCTCGCGACTGATTGATGCGGCGGTGGAGAACCTGTGGGGCAAGCTGCTGGAAGAGTTCCTGATCGTGGCGCTGGTCTGCGTGTTGTTTCTATGGCACCTGCGCTCGGCGCTGGTGGCCGTGATCACGCTGCCCCTGGGCGTACTGGTTGCCTTCATTGCCCTGCATCTGCAAGGCGTCACGGCGAACCTGATGTCGCTCGGCGGTATCGCGATCGCGATCGGCGCGATGGTAGATGCGGCGATCGTGATGATCGAGAACACGCACAAGCATCTGGAGCATTGGCGTAACGCGAACGACGGCCGTGAACCGCAAGGTGCGCAGCGGTGGTCGCTGGTCGCCGATGCCGCCGCCGAGGTGGGCCCGGCACTGTTTGTGAGCCTGTTGATCATCGCGCTGTCGTTCGTGCCGGTCTTTGCGCTGCAGGGACAGGAAGGCAAACTGTTCAAACCCCTGGCCTTCACCAAGACCTACGCGATGGCGGCAGCGGCCGGGCTGGCGGTGACGCTGGTGCCGGTGCTGATGGGTTATCTGATCCGCGGGCGTATCCGTGCCGAGGGCGACAATCCGCTCAACCGTGGCTTGATCCGCGGCTATCGGCCGCTCCTTGAAGCCGTGCTGCACCATCCGAAAGCGACCCTGGTGCTGGCCGGTGTGCTGCTGCTTACCGCGCTCGTGCCGATGGCCAAGCTAGGCAGCGAGTTCATGCCCGCGATGGACGAAGGCACGTTGTTGTACATGCCCACCGCACTGCCGGGGCTGTCCGCCGGCAAGGCCTCGCAGTTGCTGCAGTTGACCGATCGCATGATCAAGACCGTGCCGGAGGTCGATCACGTGTTCGGCAAGGCGGGGCGCGCCGACACGGCCACTGATCCGGCGCCGCTGGAGATGTTCGAGACCACGATCACCTTCAAGCCGAAGGACCAGTGGCGGCCGGGCATGACCATGGACAAGATCAAGGCGGAGCTGGACAAGGCCGTGCACGTGCCGGGACTGACGAACTTGTTCGTGCCGCCGATCCGCAATCGCATCGACATGCTCTCCACCGGCATCAAGAGCCCGATCGGCATCAAGGTGCTGGGCACCAATCTGGCCGCGCTGCAGACCGTGGCCGACCGGATCGAGACAGTGGCGAAGACCGTGCCCGGTGTCAGTTCGGCGATTGCCGAGCGCCCGACCAGTGGCCGCTACGTCGATGTGGCCATCCGCCGTGATGCCGCCGCACGTTACGGGCTGACTCAGGAGCGCGTGCAGCAACTGATTGCGACCGTGGTCGGCGGCGACCCGATCGGTCAGACCGTCGAAGGGCGCGAACGCTATCCCATCGTGGTGCGCTATCCGCGCGCTGAGCGTGACTCGGTCGAGGCCTTGCGACGGCTACCGATCGTCGCCGCCAACGGCGCCCAACTCGCGCTGAGTCAGGTGGCCGATATTGCCGTGGTTGCAGGACCGTCCATGCTGAAAAGCGAGGGCGGCCAGTTGGCCACGTATGTCTACGTCGATACGGCCGGCAGCGATTTGGGCACGGTGGTGGCCAACCTGCAACGCGCAGTGGCGCAGCAGGTCACCTTGCCGCCGGGTACGACCGTGGCGTGGTCCGGTCAGTTCGAATACCTAGCCAGTGCCATGGAAAGACTCAAGGTGGTAGTGCCGATTGCGCTGGTGATCATCTTCCTTCTGATTTACGCCGTGTTCCGACGCATGAGCGAAGCGGCACTGATCATGGCCAGCGTGCCGCTGGCCCTGGTCGGTGGGCTGTGGCTGATCTGGCTGCTCGGTCATGCGGTATCGGTCGCCACGATCATCGGCTTCATCGCGCTGGCCGGTGTCGCCGCCGAGTTCGGGGTGGTGATGCTGCTGTATCTGCGCCAAGCCTGGGACCGGCAGCTCGTGCGCGATCCGCAGGCCGGTCTCAACGCACTGGATGAAGCCATTCGCGAAGGTGCCGTGCAGCGCGTGCGCCCGAAGGCGATGACCGTGGCGGTCATTCTCGCCGGTCTGTTTCCGATCCTGCTCGGCCATGGTGCTGGCTCGGAAGTGATGCAACGTATCGCCGCCCCGATGATCGGCGGCATGGTCACTGCGCCCTTGCTATCCATGCTTGTCATACCCGCGGCGTACCGCCTGCTGGTTCGTCATCGGCTGCGTAAAGCCAGCAAGGCAAACGCCACACTTCATCCCAACCCACAAGGAAACTGACCCATGAAAAAGCCATGCATCACCCTCGCAATTACCGCTGCGCTGTTCACCGCTCCGGCGTTTGCCAACCCTCAGCAGATGGATCCCAACATGCCGGGCATGGCCGGGATGCACGAAGCCACACCTGCCGATGTGCAGGGCGTGGGCGTGGTCAAGGCGGTCGACACCGCCAAGGGCACCATCACGCTGCAGCATGAGGCGATTGCCGCGATCGGCTGGCCGGCCATGACGATGACCTTCAAGCTGGCGTCACCGGATCTGCTCAAGGGCGTCAAGGTCGGCGACAAAGTGCGCTTCAGCTTGCATCCGGCCGGCATCGCGAGCACGGTCACGGCGATCGCGCCGGCGCAACCGTAAGCGGATCGCGTGCATCTGTCGCCATAAGCCAGCGGCCGTCACAGTGACGGCCGCCAAACGGGTTCTTAGGGCTGCGCCTGCTTCGATTCCAGATCCTTGATCAGTCCCTTCATCTCGCCGATCTCGCGCTTTTGCGACGTGATAATTTCATCGGCGAGCTTGCGCACACGCGGATCCGAAATGTGGGCGCGTTCGCTGGTGAGAATGGCGATCGAGTGATGCGGAATCATCGCTTTCATGTAGGAAACATCGCCCACGGTGGCCTGGCTGCGCACGAGATAGAGCGCCGCGGCAAACACCACCACGGCGCCGCCAACGATGGCGAGGTTCATCGTGCGGCTGCCGTACATGTGCAGCATGAAGCCAAGCATGATCACCGCCATGGTCGCGCCCATCACCAGCGCCATCCAGGCGCGGGTCTGGCTCCAGAACACGTGATCCAGCCGGTAAGTGTTGAGGTACATCACGCCGAACATGACCACCGTGGCGGTGGCAATCATGGCGAGGAAGCGCACGTAGGAATTCTTCATCGGGGATCTCCGTAGGAAACGGCAACAAGGTAGGCGATAGCCTGTCGGAAGTTCGTGACCGAGTGGAACGGCTATGCCGACGCGCCGTCTCGCGCTTCCGCGCAGCCCGCCCGCGCTCGGGCGGCGATCGAAACGACTGCACCTGACGCTCGGATACTGAATGCACAGCAGCACACACGCGAACTCGACACGCCATGCGAAAAGATGAAGGATCGGCGCGGCGGTCACGTACGTCGGAGGGTCGGAAACGGTCGAGGACAACGTCATGGAAACATCCAAACCCATGGTCATCGTGACCGGCAGCAGCGGCTACATCGGCTCGGCGGTAGTGCGTGCCTTCGCTGAGCACTTCGATCTGGTCGGGCTCGATCGCGAAACCTCGCCGCATCCTCCTATCGATGCCGAATGCGTGTGCGTCGACCTGACCTCGGATGAGAGCGTGGCGACCGCGCTCCAGCGCGTGCGGCATGCGCACGGCGCGCGCATTGCCTCGGTCATCCATCTGGCCGCCTATTTCGACCTGACCGGCAAGCCCGATCCGCGATACGAAGCGATCACGGTGCAGGGAACCGCGCGCTTGTTGCACGCGTTGCAGGCGTTCGAGGTCGAGCAGTTCGTGTTTCTCAGCACGATGCTGGCTAATTTTGCCCAACCCCCAAAAATGTAAAATCAGCCAAGAGGTACTTCCTGCATCTCCCTCAACGCCTTGCTCCAGTAGTCCGGATCGGCGAATCTGGCGGCCAGCGCATCGATATCGACCTTGTCTGTCGTTTCGTCGAATTCGAACGTGCCAAACAGGTTGATGTGCTGCCAAGCCACCGGGGAAATTCCCCGCAAGAAGGCAATAGCCTCTTGGTCGCCGGCGGCTACCTTCTGTGCATACACCTTGGACAGCAGCGCCGTGTTGTAGAAGATGATCGCGTTGGCGATCAGGCGCGAGCATTCGTTCCAGATCTGTTGTTCGGCTTCGGTGTGAACTCGGAACTTGCCTCCGTTGACGTAGGCAACCGCCTTGCGGAACCGGTGATACGCCTCCCCTCGGTTCAGCGCTTTTTGCACGCTTTGCCGCAAATCCACGTCATCAATGAAGTCGAGGATGTACAGCGTGCGGCAGATGTTGTCGAGCTCCCACAGGGCCTTCTTGGTCTGGTTCTGGCGGGCATAGCTGCTCAATTTGCGGACGATGGTGGCCTGAGTGACATCCTTCTGCGCCAGTGAGGCCATGATGCGTTGGATGTTAGGCCATTCCTTCACGATCAGTTCGTCATAGACCTTGCGTGCCGGCTTGATAAGCATGTCGGCGTAGTGACTCGGATTTTCGAAGGCGATCAGAGTCTGCATCTTTTTATGCAGATCGCGGTAGCGGGGCGCGAAGCCATACCCGAAGGTGCGCAAGATCCAGAAGTTGACCTGGTTGGTACCGTGTGTATCGGTTGAATGCCGTTCCGGTTTGATGTCGGACGTGTTGTTGTACAACAGATCGAATACGTAGTGACTCTCGTGCTCGTGCGTGCCGATGATGCGGGCGTTGATCGGTACGTGATTGGCCACCAACGTATACGCACTCACGCCTTTCTGCAGCCCGAAATACTTCGGCGAGTATCGGGCGTTGAAAGTGTCGATCTGAGTTTCGATGCGCTGCCCGTCGCTACTGGAGTGCATCTCATCTCGGATGTCGTACAGATGGAATGCCGGCAAGGTTGCAATGGCATTAGTGATGGCATCGTTGGCGGCCCGCAGCGTTTCGAGCCGCAGATAGTTGCGCGCGGTCCCTTGTAACGACGAAAAACTCAGGCCTGAGACTTCCGCCATTTTCCACAAACCCATGTTCGTGCCCAGCGCGACCATGCATGCGAGGATTTCGCGGGCGTCGGGGGCGTGCTTGACGTAGCGATCGAGCACGTGGGTAAAGGCTCCCAAGAAGCCTGTCGCTCCTGCAACAAATCTCAGCAGATCGGCAATGCCGGTGCCAGGCAACTGGCTGTAGAACGAGCCACTGACGGGTTCCTCCGCTGTCGGGTAGATCAGTTTCCATCGCCGCCTCTCGGCGCGGCCGGTGAGCTTGATGTGTTTGTTGGCGCTGTCGGTGATGCGCTGGTTGACTTGGGAAAATCGAGCTTCCAACGCTTCACGGAACGTACTCAACGTGTCCTCGATAGGGGCCAGTAGAAGCGGTGCGCCAATCTCCTGCAGGACAGTTTCTCGCTGTTCCCATCGCGCGTCGCTGATCAGGTCATCTTCGAAGCGGCGAAATTCATTGCTGCCTTTGACGAACAGATCTCCCGCCTCCAGAGCGTTCCGTAGCAGTCGGTAGACGAGGAACTCATAGCGATCGACTTCCAACCGCTTGTCATCCTCCTTCGTATCGCCTGCGCCGTCAGTCTTGGCAAAGAGGTGGCGCTGCAGACCCTTCGGGATCATCGCGGTGGGAAACAACGCCGGTTGGGTCTGTCGCGGTGACTTGCCCGCACGCAGCAGCTCCTGCAGGAACGTGACCGCGTCCAGCAGTGGCGCATCCTCCACTCGACCGGCAAAGTCCAATTCGCAGAACAGGTGTCGAAGGTTGCGCTTGAATCGGTGCGACAGCGTGGTGTAGTAAGACCACTGGAAAGCGGTCTTATCGAAGGCGACGTTGCGCAGGTAGTCGGCCACTGCCGCAAAGCGCTCCGGCTCCAGCAGCTCGAAGGCCTTCTTCTGGACAGTAGCGAATGGGCTGTCGTCGGCGATGGTCTTGTCGATAAACAGACGAAGCACCTCACCCGCTGCCTGCAGATGTTCGCTGGCGTCTATCAGCGCCTGCTGCATCGCCGCTTCGGCAGCGTACTTGGACTGCTTCTCGTACTGATCGACCAGATGAATGAATGCCTCGATGAGGTTGTCGTTGATCTGCCGGAAGCGATGAAAGGCAAAGCAGAGCAGGTACAGGCGCGTCGTACCCTTGGGCATGCGCTGCAGCTTGTAAACCGTGTAGAACTTGACCAACGACGCATAGTATTTGCTGCTCTCGTTTGACAAGCCGGCTACGACAAGAAAGCCCTGGGCGAACTCGTGCAGTGGTAGGAAGAATTTGCGTCGTTCAACTTCGCGCTTGAGTTCCTTGTAGCTGAAGTCCTTCGGTTCGCGCTTGAGCGCGCTGATCCGATACATCTGTTCGTCGGCGCGCAGCAAGTCGTCGAGAGCTTGCTCGATTCCCGGAGTCATCGCCTGTTCGAGCAGGCGGGTGACGCGACTGCGCTCATGCGTCACCACCCGTCCCACCATGTCCTGCATGGTCGTGTACTGCAGCGCCACGATCCGTTCGTTGTTCAGGTACTGCAGTGACTCACGCAGGATGTACAGCGGCTGGGTCGACAGCGTCGCGATCCGCCGGGCTTTTTGCTCCAGTTCCATCTTGGCGGCGTTGTCGCAAACGCGGTAACCAAACAGGTCGAGAACGGCTTGCTGGATGGCGCCACGCGTGGGTCTGGACGGCGCCTTGATCGACTCGATGGCGTGGCCGGGAAAATATTGCCCGAGCAGGTAGCGCAGGTCGTCGACCACGGCATCCTGCTCGAAAGTGAAGAACTGTCGCTTGGCTTTGAAGTAACCCAGATCCAACGCCAAATACACGCCGACAGCAGGGGTGCGCGCGTCGACCGAAGCCCGTTCGAGCGGGCTCAGGTCGAAGTAAAGGTTCCGATCATCGTCGGAAAATTGAGGCAATCCATACAGATCTTCAACTTCTTCAGGAGTGAGGATATTCAGACGGTGAGAACTGGGGGCCGACGACATGCAAGTTACCGGTGTGAGTGGTTTTCAACGACGAAAAATGCTGGATTACCACTGCCTCGATCGTGATTGGGCCGGTTCATGGCAATCTCGAAAGATTCGCATGAATGCGCCACATCTTTAGCATGGATGATCGACAGGCTAAGGCTGTTCAGACGCGGGATACGCCGCGTTTTTCATCCGCCCCTGTTTGAACATGAAACTCGCGGTCTGATAGGCCGCAATGGCTTGCCTTACCTCGTTCTCCTCAATATGGGCAACCGGTGTGGCATCGCCTGTATCGACATCAGGGTGGAGTTGCTCGACTTTTTGCTTCGGTGACAACACAGTCAGGCGATCACCCTTCAAGTAACCGAGATTTTCGTAGGTCGACGGAAACGCTCGCTCACGGCCGGGCTCCAGCGCAAACAGGTCGTAGCCAAAGAAGCGGCTGCGGTAGCTGAAGTTGAGCAGGCCGAGCAGGGTGGGAGCGATGTCGATCTGCGACATGAGCCGATCCACGCGCTGCGACTGAATGTATTTGGGCGCATAGATCCACAGCGGGATGTGGTAACGATTGACCGGCACGCTGCTGCGGCCGGCGCTGGAGGCGCAATGGTCGGCGGTGATCACGAACACGGTGTCGTCGAAATAGGGCTTGCTGCGGGCCCGCTTGATGAAATCCGCAATGGCCCAGTCAGTGTATTTCACCGCGCTGGTGCGTTGTCCTTGCGCGCCATCAATACGGTCGGCCGGAAAAGTGTACGGCCGATGATTCGAGGTGGTCATGATGTGCAGGAAGAACGGCTTGCCAGCGGCGTGCGCCTGATCCATCTGCTGCAGGCTGAGCGTGAACAGGTCTTCATCCGCTACGCCCCAGACATTCTCGCTGTGGATGGGCGAAGTTTTGGGGATGTCCTTGCGGTCGACGGCGGTGTAGCCGTTGTTGCCGAAGAAGTAGTTCATGTTGTCGAAGTAGCCGTAGCCGCCGTAGACGAACTTCGACTCATACCCGCGTGCGTTGAACACATCGGCGAGCGAGAAGAGATGCTCGTTGTTTCGCTGCTTGACGATGGAATCGCCAGGCGTCGGCGGGACAGACAATGATAGTGCCTCCAGTCCGCGCACCGTGCGGGTGCCGTTGGCATAGAGGCGATCAAAGAACAGGCTTTGTCCGACCAACGCATCCAGGTTCGGCGTCAGATTCTCCGTATTGCCGAAGGTCTTCAGATATTCGCCGGACAGGCTTTCGACGCTGATCAACACCACGTTGAGGCGTTTTTCGGGACCATCGTTATGGATGCTGCGTGTGATGTCGTGGATGTCGTTGCTGACGTAGGTGGCCTCCGGGGTCTTCAGCATCTGGCGAAGCTCGGCGAACGCCTGATCCTCCGGCAACGATTTGTAGAAGTGCGCGTAGTCGAGATGACTGTTGCGGAAGGCCGCGAAGAATTCATAGATCCCGTTGCCGGCCAGCGTATTGACATAGGCATTGGCGCTGCGGTTCTTGGCCTCGGAGTTGAACGCAAAGGCGGTGAGCACCGTCAGAACGAGCCAGCCTGCCACCCACAGCGAACGCCGGCCGAGTGTGCTGTCGTCATCGCGCACACTCAGTCCCCGACGCGTCACCCACGTCACCACGACGGCGGCCAACCCGATCAACAGCATCCACAGACCGATCGGATAGGACTGCTGAATGTTCCCGATCACCTCGGTGGTGTAGACCAGGTAATCGACCGCGATGAAGTTGAAGCGGGTGGAGAATTCGCCCCAGAAGACCCATTCGGAGACAGCGATGAACATCAGTCCGTAGAGCAACGTCAGGCCGATCACGTACGTCACCCACTGGTTCGGGCGCGAACGGTAGGCGCGGGTGGGCATCAGCCACAGGTACAACACCAAGGGCCACGCGACATAAACGAAGGTGATCAGGTCGTAGAGCAGACCCACGCCGAAGATGTAAAGCCAGCTCAGCGGATTGGGCGGCACCGCGTGGCCAGCCCAGATCAGCAGCACGAGACGCACGATGAAGGCGATGGCGAGAAAACACCCGCCGAGCCAGAACAAGGGACGAAAGCGCTGGCGTAACGCGCTGGGGGACGGATTGGTCACGTTCGATGAAACCTTCAAGGGAAATGTTGGGGTTGATGCGGTGTCAGGGTGTCGCCAACGGTGTGGGAGCGTCTTCGATCGCGGCGGGAGGATCAGCCGTGCTTCTCCATCGCGAGCGATCGCTTGCTGACGATGGTGGTATCGGCGGCCAGCTCGTAGACAAGCACTTCGCCAGTGGCGATTTCGAGTTGCGTCACGGCTTGAGTGGACAGCCCGTCCAAGGCCATCACCAAGGCTCTCAGGCTGTTGCCGTGGGCAACGACTAACGCGGCCTCGCCACGCATGACCGCGGGGAGGATACGTTGAATATAGAAGGGCAGAACGCGCGCGATGGTATCGCGCAGGCTTTCACCATCGGGTGGTCCATCCGCGTAGCTGCGTCGCCAGTGTTGCACCTGGTCGGCGCCCCAGCGCGTCCGTGCTTCATCCTTGTCGAGGCCGGTCATTTCGCCGTAGTTTCGTTCGTCCAGTGCGAAATCCATCGTGACGGGCATGGCTCCCAACGTCAGATCGTCCAGAACGATTCGTGCCGTTCGTCGCGCTCGGTGCAGCGCCGAACTGAAGGCGATGTCGAAAGTCAGCCCGTCGCTGCGTAGCTGTTCTGCGACTGAATGCGCCTCATGAACGCCCTGATCGGTCAGCTCCGGGTCGAGCCAGCCGGTGAAGCGATTGCTGGCGTTGTAGGTGCTCTGACCGTGACGAACGAGCGTGAGATATCGTCCCATGATGTTATTCCTCGATACAGTGGTGTGAATCAGCGCTTGGGCAGCTTGCAGCTGATCTTCTTGCTGGGTTTGCTCATGAGTTCGGGCGCGGGGTTGTTCGCCACGCAGAACTTCACCGTGCTCTCGTCGTAGTCGTCGCCGCGCGTCTGCTGCAAAGCCGCTTCGTCCAGCTCGCGGAACGTGAAGGCGATATGCCCGTCCTTGCTGACTCGCCCGAGCAGGTAGCCGTACGTATGCTCGCGCGCACCCTCGCCTGATTTGATGCCTTCGGGTAGCGGATAACGCGATGCGCCAGCGGTGCCTATCACCCAGCCTGGCACGACGGCGGCGCGATGCGCAGGATCGCGCCAGTACGCCGTGTCGTAGACGTTGGCTAGGTAGTAGTGCTGATGACTGGCCAGGACGTATACCGGCTTGCGGCGCTGTGCCTGGGCGAGCCGGGTATAGACGTGCTCACCGCTACGAATACCCTCGCTGCTGGCGCACATGCTGTGATCGTCTGAATGGCTGTGGGGCAACGGTTCGTGCATGCCGACCACGATGCTGTGGATCGCCGGATTCGCCAGATCGGCATCCAGAATTGCATCGAACCACGCCAGTTGCGCTCCGTCGATCGCATCGTCGGCGGTGTTGTCGAGATTGATGAAGTCGACACCGCGCATCACCCAGTGGTTGTATGTCTGGTCGGCCACGGTGGCTGGCATAGTGGCGTTGGTCTTCAGGTCACTCAGACGTTGTGTACGCAGTTCCGGTCGATCGAGAAGGGCAGCGAATTCGATTCGGTACTGGGTGCGCGATTTCGGCGGAATGACTTCGTGGTTACCGATCCCGATGAAAAACGGCATGTCACCGAACGGCGCCACTTGATGCTGGCTGAAATCGCTCCAGGCGGTATGCAGGTAGTCGGAAATGCTGGGTGGGTAGGGATAGCCGCCGAACCGCTTCTCGGCCGCGTAGTCTTCGTCGACCTTGTAGATCGCTCGCAGGTCGCCCAGATGCCAGTAGAAGCTGGCGCCATCATGGCGCGCACCGGCGGCAATCGCCGGCATCACGATATTGCCGCAGTTGCGCGAGTCGCCGGAAACGGCGAAGGTCCAGGAACCATCAGTTCCGGCTTTTTGCGGAGAGGCTGCATGGCTGGTGACAGCGAACAGTGCCAGCATCAGCACCGACAGCGTTTGAATGCGATTCAAGCGAAGGGAACACATGACTTATCACTCCGTGGGCTGGCAAGCATGCGAGTGCTTCGCATGGGGGCGGATGGATGGTTCCTGAGGACGCTGCGCGAGCGCGCGCTTTCTGCGCAGTTTCATGCATGTGCTGATGCCGTATTCCACGCCGTAGACCAGTGCAACCGACACGATGGCGCTCAAGGCAGCACCGAGCATGTCCGCCGGCCAGTGGATACCGACGTAAATGCGTGCCCAGGCCAACGCCACGGCCAGAGCCGCCACCACGGCGCTTGCCCGCGGATATCTGCGCATCGCCAAACCCATCGCCATGATCAAGGCGAGGGTGACATGCGTGCTCGGCATGGAATTGTTCGCCGCATGTGCCACCCAGGCCGGTCCGAAGCCGGCCGCGAAGGGTCGCGGGTGAAAGGCGAACATACTCACCAGTGCTTCGATCAAAAGTGCCACGCCACCGGCGGCGATCAACCGAACGATGCCGAGACGATCCCGCTGTCGCAGCAGCAGCCATCCGGTCAGGCCGGCCGCCACGAACAACGGCCACTCGGCGAGAATGGCCGCCACGGCGATGAGCAGTCGCGGTGATGACGGCGTGGCGTGCAGATGCTGAAACAGCGCCACGTTCCACGGTTCCGAGAATGCGTTCGAGACAGGCACGCCACTCATCGCTGTCGGGCCCGGCGCAGCGCGCTCTCGACCAGGATCACGACCAGGCCAGCAAACAGGATTGCGCCTTGCCACGACGGCGCGATGGGCAGGTGCGGCAGCAGCAACCAGAACAACACCAGCCAGACCAGGATCGCGATGGCGAAGCTGCCGTCGTCGACAAACAGCCCGAAGATTTCTCGCAAAATGCTTTTCAACCACGACATGGAACGACTCCTGCGGCTAAGGGGTGGATGTGGCAGCGGTGGCGCGCCCGCGACACATCGGCACGACGATCGACGCGACCACGAGATAACCCGCGATCAGGCCAAGGATCGACCAGTCCTGGCCGGGCCATGTCAGGCCAAGCCCTTCACCGACCCAGAACGTGCCAAAGGCCGACAGCAGCACGCCGACCACGAATTTCAAAGTGTTCTCCGGAATCCGAGACAGCGGCCGGTGCACGACGATGCCGAGCGCCACCACGACGGCGAGCGCGGCGAGTGCACCGAAGCTGGCCGGCAGCAGAAGGCCGATGCCGCCGGCGCCCAGCGCGATGACGATGAACACGACTTCGATACCTTCGAGCATGGTGATCTTGAACGCGGTGGCGAAGGCGATCTTGTCCCAGCCACCGCTCGCGCCTTGCCGCCGCAATGCTTGTGCCTGCTTGTCGTAGATGGCCGCTTCGTCGTGCAGCGCGATGACGCCGGCGGCGCGCAGGATCGCCTTGCGCAACCAGCGCAGCCCGAACAACAGCAGCAGCACGCCCACGACGAGTTGCACCGTGCCCAGCGGAATCCGCGTGAGCGCTGGGCCCAGGATCGCGATGATGGCCAGCAGTACCAGCGTCGCCGCGCCACTGCCCATCAGCGCGCCGCGCCAGCCGCGCACCACGCCGACCGCCAGCACCACGGTCAACGCTTCGACGAATTCGACCAGCGAGGCAAGAAACGCCGCCACCACGGTGGGGCCTACGTGTGTCCAGTTGACAAGCATCATTCGGTCGATCTCTTGAGGCGATGGGAGTTATGCAGCCGATATCGTGGGTGCTGAATCGGCCTGCCGTTGACGTGCCACCCACACGAACAGCGGAATCGCCAGCAGCTGGGTCACCATGCAAAACGCAATCGTCCACGGCACCGAGCGGTCGTAAAGAAAGCCGATCGCCGCGCTGCCAAGAAACCAGAAGATGCCGTAGCCCGCGGTGAACAGTCCGAACGCCGAAGCCCTGCGTTGGGCCGGTACCATCGGCGTCACGGCGGCGGGAATGATCGACTCGTGCACGCCCATGCCCATGCCCCAGATGGCCGCACCGGCCAGTGCCGTCCAGAATCCGCCAAGAAAAACCAACGGCGCGAACAGCGACGCGATCACCGTCAGCACGATCAGTACGCGGAAACCAAAGCGATCAAACAGCCGTCCAAACAACAACGAAGAACTTCCACTGACCGCCATCGCCACCGAATAGAAAATCGGAATCCAGAAGGGAGAGACGCTGCCGGCGCGGGTGAAGTGGTAGGCGATCAGCGGGAAGTCCGCAAACCCGATCGCCACCATTGACGCACCGGCGAGATAGATCCAGAACGTGCGGGAGAATCTGGCGCCAGATGCAGCCTGCAGCACGCCCTGTTCCAGATCCTGCGGTTTGGGATAGAGCAGGCGCGCGATCAACACGAACGTCAGGTTGATCAGCGCCGGCACCAGCAACACGGCAAACGCCAGATGGTAGCTGCCGTGATGGGCAAGCACAGCGGCCACCACCAGCGGGCCGAACATGGCGCCAAACTGGTCGCAGGCCTCGTGGATGCCGAAGGTCCAGCCGTAGCCGCCCAGATTCTTCGCAGCATGCGAGAGCATCACATCGCGCGGCGGGTTGCGGATGGCGCGGCCCACGCGTTCGGCGATGATGCACACCGCCGCGGTCTGCCAGCTGCCGGTGAGTGCCAGTGCGGGCACAGCGGCCATCTGCAGCACGTAGCCGAAGATCGTGATCGGCCAGAACTTGCCCGTGGTATCCGCCAGCCGACCGGAAAAGAAGCGCAGCCCGTAGCCCAGCAACTCGCCGAAACCGGTGACCGCGCCCACGATAAACGCCGATGCCTGCAACGACGCCAGATACGGCCCCAGCACGCTGCGGGCGCCCTCGTAGGTGAAATCGGCGAAGAAGCTGAGCACACCGATGAGCAGCACGAAGCGCATGGCCATTCGGCTGGTGGGCGTGCGGGTTTCCAATGGCTTTTGATCGCGCGTCATGAGCGTCATGAGTGGGCCATCCTGAAGCTCAGGTTGACCCGGTTCATGTGCGCTTCCCACCGATGTACATGGGGAGTCCGCGAGTGGAGTACGCGTGAGGTAGTTTTCGCGGTCGATGTCCGATCGTTCGATGACCCACGGCCATGGCTCCTGCGGTTCGGGAGACACAAGGTGCGAGCGGATTTCGTCTGATGACGAACACCTGCGCGCGCCCCGGACTCCGGGGTGGGCAGGCATCATCAGCCGTGGGCGGCGGTTCACCCCGAACAACTCAGGGCCGGAGGAATGCCATCTCCGTGGGACGACTGCATGGTAAGGCAAACGGTTCGATCGCAACACGATCTGCCGGCGACCGTTGCAGGCCACGATAGCGAGCGATCCTTAGAAGCACCTGAGCGATGTCTGGAGCCATCGACAGGAGCGGTGTACATTAAGCCGAAGGAGGTGGCATTCCTCCGCCCCGGCGTGCCGGGGAAACCGTCACTGTGACCGATGATGCCTGCCCACTGGAGCGCTCTGCGCTCCCCCAGCAGGAGTCGGGCATGAACGACGCTGTCGCCGTGCGTATGCCACCGTTTGCCAGCATTCTCCATCCCGACGCGAGGGAAGTTGTGTGGCCGAGCGAGGCACCGCCTTGCTTTCGCGACTTGAATCTCGACCAGGTGATCGCGACGGTCGTCGCGACCTGCCCCGACGACGAACTGGCACCCTTCTTCCACGCCCCGCTACGGGATCCGGACGCGATTGCCTACCGGCAGGAAGTGATGCGGGATCTTGATGGCGTGCCACTTAGGGAAGCCGTCACCGCCTTCGGCCAGCGCATGCGCACGATGCGCGAGCGCCTGACACGGATCGAGAAGCTCTACTGCAAGCCGGAAAAGGAGCGCTGGTTTCTGGATGCAGTCGCCCTCTACTGCGACGCTGTCAAACGCCTGGGTCAGGCGCTCGACCATGGAAAACCGGCCTCGCACGGCTTGCGCGCGCTGCGTGAATACCTCACGGCCTACACCACATCGCCACCGTTCGTCCGGCTCGCGGGCGAGGCGCAGGCGCTGGTCGTCGAACTCTCGAACATTCGCTACAGCCTGCTCATCAACGGCAATCGGGTGACCGTGCGCCCGTACGAGGGCGAGGCCGACTACAGCCAGGCGGTCGAGGCAACTTTCGCGAAGTTCCGCCGTGGCGTCACGAAGGACTACCGGGCCGGCTTCCGCCGCATGACCGGCCTCAATCATGTCGAAGCGCAGATCCTGGAGCGCGTGGCGCGGCTGTATCCGGAATGCTTCCAGGCGCTGGAGGACTTCTGCGCCAGTCACGCGCCCTACCAGGACGACACGATCGTACGCTTCGACCGCGAGGCACCATTTTATCTGGCCTACCTGGCGTACATGGACAAGCACCGGCAGCGTGGCCTGGATTTCTGCTATCCGGCGTTGTCCGCGACCGAGAAGGAGATCGAGGTTCACGACGCCTGCGATTTGGCCCTGGCCGACAAACTCATCGGCGAAAGCCAGCCGATCGTCCGCAACGGTTTCTCCCTGCGCGGACGGGAACGCCTGCTGGTGGTGTCCGGCCCCAATCAGGGCGGCAAGACCACCTTCGCGCGCATGTTCGGTCAGCTGCACTACCTTGCCAGCCTGGGCTGCCCCGTACCGGGGTCCCGCGCGAAGCTATTCCTGTGCGATCGCCTCTTCACCCACTTCGAGAAGCAAGAGGACATCGCCAGTCTGCGTGGCAAGCTCAAGGATGATCTGGTGCGCATCCACGCCGTCCTGGAGGCGGCCACGCCCCACAGCATCGTCATCCTGAACGAGATCTTCTCCTCGACGACGCTGGAAGACGCGCTGTATCTGAGCCAGCGGATCATGGCCGACCTCTCGGCCAAGGACGTGCTGGGCGTATGCGTCACCTTCCTGACCGAACTGGCCGTCTTCGACGAGAAAACGGTGAGCATGGTCGGCGTGGTCGATCCGGAGGATCCGGCGATCCGCACCTACCGGGTGGAGCGGCGTCCTGCCGACGGGCTGGCCTACGCGCAGGCGATCGCACGCAAGTATCGGGTTACGGGTGAGTGGCTGCGACGGAGGATCGCGGCATGAAAGTGCTGCTGATGCATCCGGACCGCGATTTCGACCTGCAGCAGACCATGCCGGAGCACGAGTCCGATCTGCGTCAGGACCTCGCGCTGGACGTGCTGCTTGAGGCAATGGCAGCCAACGACACGTTCCTGTTCGAGGTGGCGCGCAAGGCGCTGTTGCTGAGCCCGGGCAACGGCACCGACACTGTCATCTACCGTCAGGACATCATGCGCGATGTGCTGGCCCATCCGGATGTGCTGCGGCAGTGCTACGACCTTGCCGTCGAGGCCATCGAGGGCAAGCGCAAGAGCCATTGGGGCTTCGTTGGGAACTATCCGTCTTCGATCCTGTACGGCGCCGTCAATGTGCTGGGGATCTTCATGACTGTGCTGGAGAAACTGAGGGAGTTGGCCGTCGCTCACGGCGCCGGTTTCGAGTCCAAGGGCCTGAAGGCGCTGTGCGCCATGCTGCAATCGGAATTCGACGACGATTACCTGGCGCGCGTCCGGGTGCACCTGACCGAGCTGAAACTCCGCAAGGGCGTGCTGATCAGTGCGCAACTGAGCCAAGGCAACGAAGGCACGAACTACACGTTGCGCGAGGCGACTTATAGCCGGCCGTATTGGCTCGATCGCTTGTGGAGCAAGCGAGAATCCGGCTACACGTTCCGTATTGCCGATCGCGACCAGGCGGGCGCACAGGCCCTGTCCGAGCTGCGCAACCGCGGAATCAACGAGGTGGCCAATGCGCTGGCTCAGGCGATGGACCATATCCACGGCTTCTTCGAGATGCTGCGGGTGGAGCTCGCCTTCTACGTCGGTTGCGTCAACCTGCACGCGCGGCTAGCGGCGCTCGGCGTACCGATTTGCTTCCCGCAGCCGACGGTCGTTGGCACGCGATGCCTGCATTTTCGCGGACTGTGCGATGCAAGCTTGGCGCTCAGCATGGCGCGCAGCGTGATAGGCAATGCGCTGGACGCGGATGCCAGACAGCTCGCGATCATCACCGGCGCCAACCAGGGCGGCAAGTCGAGCTTCCTGCGCAGCGTGGGCCTCGCCCAGCTGATGATGCAGAGCGGCATGTTCGTGGCTGCCGAGTCGTTCGTCGGTGAACTCTGTACCGGACTGTTCACCCACTGCAAGCGCGAGGAAGACGCGACCCTGCGCAGCGGCAAGTTCGACGAGGAACTGCGCCGCCTGAGCGCGATGGCCGATCGGCTCCGGCCCGGCGCCGTCGTCCTATTCAACGAATCGTTCGCCTCGACCAACGAGTTGGAAGGCTCCGAAATCGCCCGCCAGGTCGTTGGAGCCTTGCTGGAGCGTGGCATCAAGGTGTTCTTCGTGACCCATTTGTACGCGTTCGCGCGCGGGCTATTTGACCATCCTCCGGATGGCGCGATCTTCCTGCGTGCGGAGCACCTGGGGGATGGTCGCCGCACTTTTCGCATCATTGAGGGCGAACCGCGGGAGAACAGCCATGGAGTCGATCTCTATCGGGAGGTTTTCGGCGATCGCGCCTTGCGAACCAGCGACCTGTCGGGGGCTACCCAAGCGGGTGCGGGCTGATGGCCGCTCAACGCACGAACGCGGTCCGCCCTGCAAAACGCGCCCGCTCGCCCAGTTCATGCTCGATGCGCAACAGCCGGTTGAACTTGGCGGTCCGTTCACCGCGGCAACCTGAGCCCGTCTTGATATGACCACAGCCCAGTGCAACCACGAGGTCGGCGATGAACGTGTCTTCGGTTTCGCCCGAGCGATGGGAGACGTAGCATCCGTACCCGGCCGCCCTGGCTTGTGCCGCACACTCCATCGTCTCGGTTACCGTGCCGATCTGGTTGGGCTTGATCAGGATGGAGTTGGCCACGCCCTCGCGGATTCCGCGCTGGAGTAGGGCAGGGTTGGTGCAGAAGATGTCGTCGCCGACCAGTTCCACTTCGTCACCGAGCTCTCGCGTGATCTGCGTCCAGCCTTCCCAGTCGTACTCGGAAAGCGGGTCTTCCAGCAACACGATCGGATAGCGCTGCAGCCAGTCGCTCCACAGGTCGATCATCGCCGCGCTGGTGCGTTCGGACTGGTTGGATTTGAAGAAGCGGTAGCGGCCGTGGTGCCACATTTCGCTGGTGGCCGGATCCAGCGCCAGTGAAACGTCGTCGCCCGGGCGATAGCCGGCGGCCGTGATCGCTTCCAGGATCAGCTCGATGGCCTGCTCGTTGCTGTGCAGGTTCGGTGCGAAGCCGCCTTCGTCGCCCACGCCGGTGGAGAGGCCGTGGGCCTGCAGCAGTTTCTTCAGTGCATGGAACACTTCCTCGCCCATGCGGATGGATTCGGCGAAGCTCGTCGCGTGATGCGGGACGATTTTGTACTCTTGAAAGTCCACCGTGTTGTCGGCGTGCCGGCCACCGTTGATGACGTTGAGGCAGGGCACCGGAAGCAGCACGGCATCATCGCCGCCCAGATGGCGATACAGCGGCATGTGCAATGAGTTGGCGCAAGCGCGGGCATAGGCGATGGAGACGGCGAGGATGGCGTTGGCGCCCAGGCGCGCTTTGTTCGGAGTGCCGTCCAGTTCGCACAGCAGGAGGTCCAGCGTGGCCTGGTCGCCGGGATCCTTGCCGACCAGCGCGCCGGCAATGTCGCCGCGTACGTGTGCCACCGCTTTTTGCACGCCCCTGCCGCCATAGCGAGTAGGGTCTTCATCACGAAGCTCGGCTGCTTCGTTCATGCCGGTGGAGGCGCCGGAAGGCGTGATGGCAGAACCGGTGGAGCCGTCTTCCAGTTGCAGCCATGCCTCGACCGTGGGGTTGCCGCGGGAATCGAGGACTTCGATCGCGTCAAGTTTGGTGATGCGCATGCTGATTACTCCGGTGTGGGGATAGTCACGATGTCGATCACCGTGAGGGTGGAAGGTCGAACAGCTTCTGGATGTCGATCTCGCTGAGTCGCGCCAGCGGGACAGCGGCCCCGCTGAGCATGGCGTCGGCCAGATCGCTTTTGTGGAATTTCATGGCTTCGATCTTTTCTTCGATGGTGTCGTCGCACAGCAGCTTGTAGACGAAGATCGGCTCCTCGCGCCCCAGCCGATGGGCACGATCGACCGCCTGCAGCTCGACCGCCGGATTCCACCAGGGGTCGTAGTGGATCACCGCATCGGCTGCGGTGAGATTGAGGCCGACGCCACCGGCCTTGAGGCTGGCCAGCAGGATGGGCGAAGCGCCACTCTGGAACTTGCGCACGGGTGCGGCCCGATCAGTCGTATCACCGGTCAGTACCTCGTGGGCGAACCCAGCCACATTCAGCGCCTGGGTGATCAGGGCAAGCATCGAAGTGAACTGGCTGAAGACCAGGATCTGGCGACCCTCGTCCCGCAACGATTGAATCAGTTCCAGCAGCGCGTCGAGTTTGACCGATTCGGGCGGGTCGCTTGTCGCATCCACCAGGCGCGGATCGCAGCACACCTGGCGCAGACGCAGCAGGGCGGACAGCACGACGATCCGTGATTGATCGGCACGATAGCTCGCCAGTGCCTCACGCACCAGTTCGCTTTGCGCCAAGCGCAGCGATTCATAGAGGCGACGCTGGCGTTCGCCCATGGCCACGCGCAGCACGGTTTCGGTCTTCGGCGGCAGCTCCGGTGCGACGTTCGCCTTGCTGCGTCGTAGCAGGAACGGCGCGATGCGCTGACGCAGGATCGCGCGACGGGCATCGTCCTCGCGCCGTTCGATGGGGATGCGAAAGCTGCGGTTGAACGAGCGGTAGTCGCCGAGATAGCCCGGCAGCACCGCGTCGAAATGTGCCCACAACTCGCCCAGATGGTTTTCCAGCGGCGTGCCGGTGACGGCGAGTCGATGGTCGGCACGCAGCGAGCGCACGGCGCGGGCGGTCTGGGTCAGCGGATTCTTGATCCACTGCGCTTCGTCCAGCACGAGCATGGCGTAGTCGATGCCTTCAAGCTGGGGCAGGTCGTTGGCGAGCAGCGCATAACTGGTGATGATGACGTGCGCCTTTGCCAGACGATCGTGCAGCGACGCCCGGGTGGAGCCGGTAAAATTCAGGCACTGCAGCGCCGGCGCAAAACGCGCCATTTCGTCGAGCCAGTTGAAGATCAGGCTGGTCGGTGCAACGATCAGTGCCGGCTTGTCCAGCCGTCCGGATTCCAGCTCGACCAGCAGGTGCGCGATGATCTGGACGGTCTTGCCCAGGCCCATGTCATCGGCCAGCACGCCACCGAGCCGGCTTTGCCGTAAGGCCTGCAGCCATTGCAGGCCTTCCTGCTGGTAGTTGCGAAGGACACCCTGAAAGGACGCCGGAAGCATGGCTGTCTGTGCCGATTCGAGTGCGGCGCGCAACGAGGCGAGCGTGTCGGAAATGTTCGCCGCTTGGGCACCTTCGACCGCGATGCCTTGCGTTTGCAGACAATCACTCAGGGCCATTGCCTGCGAGCGCGACAGGTTGAGATGCGTACTGGTGTTCCCTTGGGGTTGATCCAGGCATTCCACCAAGGGCGAAATCCACTCGCGCAATTGGGCCAGCGGTAGCGGCAGCCAGCGCTGGAATCCGATGGGCGCCAGCCAATGGGCGTCCCGTGCTTCGCCTGGCGTTGGTGTCAGCGAAAAGGCCTGTCGCGCCAGTCCACCGAGAATGATCGGCAGGACATCGATTTCCTCGCCGTCGATGTTTGCGGCAAGTTCGAACTGCGTCCACCCGGGCCGCTTGCCACGCTCCAGCGTAGCCTGCAGTTTCGTTTCCGGTGGCAGCACGATGAATGGCAGTTCGGGGTCGTATTCCAGAACGTAGCCGGCCTCGACGAGTGCCTGCAGCTGCGCTTCGAGTGCGGTGAACGTCTCCGCACCACCGCGGTAATGCGTTCGGTGTCCCAGTGCCTGCGTCTCCGGTGCCGGCGCGAGCATTCGACGGCTATCGGGCAGCAACGTGCTCAGGCCGACAAAACCAGCATCTTCCATGGCTTTCCAGCCGACCATTTCCTCATCAACAGCACGTCGGAGCCGGACGTATTCGCCGCTCAGTCGGCGCACCATTTCTTGCGCATAGGGTTCGCACGCCAATGACAGGCGGCAGCCGCCGTAGTCGGCGAAAACCTGCACATGGAAGACATGGTCACCCACCTGGGTGTGGCGCGATGCACTGAGCACCACGATGAGTCGAAGTGGTGCATCCAGTTCTCGTATGGGCGGTGAAGGCGGTGGTGGCGGAATCGAGGCGAGCAGCGGATGCGGAGGCCAGTCCGCCGCCAGCGCAGCGGCTTCCGTCGGCGGTACCGGGGGCAACTGGGCGAGCATCTCCCAGGCGGTAGGCGACAGGTGCAGTGCGCCGAATTCGCCGCTCAACCCATCGAGGTAGTGCAAGCCGGCAAGGTCGATCAGATGCACGTCGTGCGACTTCGGCCAGTTCAGTTCGATGGAGGCGCATCCCTGGCTGTCATGCGACCACTGCCAATGAGGCTGCCTGACAGGGCCCGGGCGTATCTCCTGCAGGATCCGTGCGTCACGGCAGATGCCGGCCTGCAGAAATTCGCTCAACAAATCGGCGCCGCGTTGTCCCCGCAGCACGTGTCCCGGCTTGTTCGCCCCTTGCTGCTTTTGCGTCCTGTCCAGCTGGGCTTGCCACACTATGGCCTGACGCGACAGGTGTGGCTGCGCCTGTGTCGATTCGGCCGACACCCACTCCTCCGGCCGCTGCAGCGCCTCCGCATCAGGCAGCAAGATCAATCGTGCGACCAGCGCAGCCGGCTGCCGCTCACTATCGGGCTGCAACAGGCAGACCGTTTGCCAGACTTCGTCGCAATCGATCGATTCGGCTCGCGGCACCGGTTCGCGAGTCAATTCGGCAGCCTGCTGCCAGCGTTGCAGCGGCGTCATCGCGCGTGGCCAATCGACCAGTTGCTGCAGCCGGGTCATCAGGGCGGCGGCATGCAGGCAGTGCGCCTGGCCACACGTGCAATTCGATTCGACCCTTGGCTGTCCGAACAGGGGATATAGATAAACAGTGACGCGCTGGCTGACTCCGTCCGGATCCATCACACCGCACTGGAGGGCATCGGCATGGCCACCCTCCGGCTGGAACCAGGCCAGCGGCTTGCTCCAGTCCTGACTGCGCGCGGCCAGCGTTTCGGCCGCCTTGAGCACGGCCCGACTGAAAAGCTGACTCAGCGGAAACTGCTGAATCGTGTCCATCAGCGTTCGCCGCGCGTCATCCATGCGGTTTGGTGCCGTGATGTCCGGTCGTGTAGCCATGTCGACTCCGCTCGAACCGGAGCGCTAGGTCTTCGATGCCTGATAGGCGGCGATCGAACGGTTGATTTCTTCGTGGGCTGCTTCAGCGTCGAGCCACCCGTCCATGCGTACCCACTTGCCTTTTTCCAGATCCTTGTAGTGTTCGAAAAAGTGCTGGATGCGGTCCCGTGTCGACTCCGGCAACTGGAAGACCGAACGGATGTCCTGGTACGCGGGAAACACCTTGGGAACCGGTACCGCGATGATCTTGGCGTCTTCGCCGTGTTCGTCCGTCATCGCCATCACGCCGACCGGGCGGCACTCGATGACGGAGCCGGGAATCAACGGAATCGGCATGACGATGAGGACGTCTATGGGATCACCATCGCCGCACAAGGTTTGCGGCATATAGCCGTAATTGCACGGATAGCGCATCGGCGTGGAGAGCACACGATCCACGAAAATCGCGCCCGAGGCTTTATCGACCTCGTACTTGATCGGATTCGAGTCCATCGGGATCTCGACAATGACGTGTATTTCGTGCGGGATGTTCCGGCCTGGGCTTATGTCGTGAAGACTCATGGGGTGCCTCGCTTATGCATTGATTAAGTGTTGGGTTTCATTGATCGAATGGACCGTGAAGCGGTTTTCGGTATGCGAGATCACGCTGATCCCGCAAGGTGCCGGATCGAACAGCCAGTAGCTGGAGAGAGGTAGCCCCATCACATGGCAGAGTAGTACCCGCAGGACGCTGTCGTGGGTGATGATGGCAACGGTTCCACGGGGATGTGCGTGCAGAACGGCGGTGAGCGCGTCAATGGCGCGTGCGGCAACATCTTGTAGTGACTCTCCGCCAGGGATCCGGCAGGTATGAGGGGCGGTTTTCCATAAACTGGCTTCGCGCGGCCAACGCTTCCATACCTCATCGACGGGGAGATTGGTCCAGGCGCCATAGTCGATGTCGGTCAGTCCCTGGTGCGGTACGGTATTCAGTTGAAATGCTTCGTTGATGATGTCGGCAGTGCGAACACAACGCGTCAATGGACTGCAATAGATCGTATCGACGGCCCATCGGGCGCGTATGACCTCCTTGGTCAGCGCGGCCTGCTTCGCTCCCTTGGCGGTCAACTGGAGAACGATACGGCCTCGAAAAGTAGGCGGGTCGATACCATCGACTTCGCCATGGCGAACGAGAATCAACGTGGTCATGCAAATGTCTCCTTCGTGGCGATCGTGGATCGCGCAGCCGCAAGAAATGGCAAGCCCAATACCTGCAGGGCGACGGAAACCAGGACGACGGCCCACATCGAGTAGTCATAGGCGGCGCCCAGCGGGAGGCTCCCGACCAACCGGGTCACGCCGAATTGCGTATGGGAAACAACAAAGGCTGATGCACGACGCGTGCGCTGAAACTGTTGTGACAGGCCAGCCCGCATGGTCGGTGCGCGAGTGACGATACCGGTCATCACGCCAAAACTTGGTTTCTGCAGCGTGTGGTGGACTGAAGGCAGCAAGCGGATGTTGGACGCGTCGTTCATGGTGATCGCCTCACGTCAGCAAGGTTACCGGCACCGGGCAATTTCCGGCTAATGCCTTCAGCAAGCGACCATTACGCGACGAGTCCTCCGTAGCCTCGTTGCGGACCAGCACGACCCGATCGATGTGATGGGTTTCGATGACCGCACGAACCAATGCCTCTGTCGCTTGGTCGAGATAGCTTCCATCGACGTCGATACCGAGCTGCGCGCCGATGCGTGCAAAGGTCATCAAGTCATCGGTGAGGCGTGCACCAATGGGGAGCGATGAGGTTGACCCGTTTTCGTCAGGAGCAATGGCCAGCACATACACGCTGGCTCCCTGAGTCTTGGCCAGATCGAACGCTCTCACGACAGCCGCATCCGCTGCAGCAGACCCGTCGTAAGGCACCAGGAGTCGTTCATTCATGACACGAACCCCACGTGTCATGGCCCTTTGCCGACGAAAGACTATGGCACCTCCCCGCATGCTTCTTGACGAGAAGGCGATTACCACTTTTTTCACAAGCGCACATAAAAACCTCCGAAGACGCGGCTTACCGAAAGCGCGCTCCAGATCGGACTTTTCGTAGGAAAGTCGTGCCTACCAAAGATCACGAGCCAGACGGCGCGTTTGGTAGGCATCATTAGCCTTGCGGCGGTTATTTGCGTGCGGGAGGAATGCCATCTCCCTGGTTGAGATGATCTGGGACGGACGCTTAACTGTCAAGGAATGTCGACCTCAACGCGGCGTGCAATAACCCCCGGGTACGCCCTGCGGCGACAGCGTGATCTGCCAGAGTTGGTCGCGTCGGGTATGGAAGGAGGCGGCGGATGCTGCCAGGTAAAACCACCACATCCGTCGGAAGCGCTCGTCATACTGCGGAGCGAGCTGAGGCCATGCCGCATTGAAGTTGGCCAGCCACGCCCGCAAGGTGCACTCGTAATCGGCACCGAAGTTGTGCCAGTCCTCTACCACGAAGCGTCCCTCCAATGCTTTGGCAATCTGACTCATCCCCGGCACCTGCGAATTGGGGAAGATGTAGCGCTCGATCCATGGATCCGGGCGATCCGGTACCTGGTTGGTGCCGATGGTGTGCAGCAACGAGAGCCCGTCCGGCACCAGGCAGCGTCGCACCACATCGAAATAGCGTCGATAGTTGCGTGCCCCGACGTGTTCGAACATGCCGATCGAAAATACCGCGTCAAAGCGTTCGTCGAGACTGCGGTAATCCTGCAAACGGATTTCGATAGGAAGGCTCGCGCAGAGTTGTCGCGCGTATTCGGCTTGCTGGCTCGATACGGTGACGCCGACGCCGCTCACCCCATAGCGCTCGGCGGCGAATTTCAGCGCCTCACCCCAACCGCAACCGATATCGAGTACCCGCATGCCTGGTCGCAATCGAAGCTTCCGGCAGACCAGATCCAGCTTGGCCTCCTGCGCGGTGTCGATATCCTTTGCCGTCGCCCAGTAACCGCAGCTGTAGACGAGACGTCGACCCAGCATGGCTGCGAACAGGTCATTGCCGAGATCGTAGTGGCGTTGACCGATGGTGTAGGCACGACGGCCGTGTTGCAGATCAAGAAAGCGCGCGCGTGCCGCCAGTACCAGCGCCTCGACATTGTGCAGTTGTTCGTCGAGCCGTGCCCCCAGCAATCGTCTTAGCAGACCGGGCAAGTCCCCGGTATCCCAGTCGCCGTCCATGTAAGACTCGCCAAACCCCAGGGTGCCATGCGCGAATATGCGCGCGAACACACGCTCATCATGAATCAGCATGTCGTAATTACGTCGTCCGTCTACTCGCACGTCGGCCATGGCCAATAGCCGTTCCGCACGGTGACGGAGCCGATTGCGATTTGGTGTCGTCGATACGGCCGAATCCCCATCAGCTTGCTCTGCAGATGTGCGCTGACGACGCTCTGGTATTCCAAGGGACATGACTGCACTCCGCGCAAAGTTGCCTCTGTGCGCAAGACACAAGCGTGCCCAAGGGGGATTCGCCGGGCGAAGCCAACCAAGACACGCGCATGCGTTGCGCGTTCGGTAGGCATCATTAGCCTCGCGGCGGTTTGAAGTCGGGGGGAGGAATGCCATCTCCCCGTACAGACACTATCGTATTGCTGGCAGTGCTTCAAGACGAGCCATCCGGCCTCTCAAACGGGGTTGCGTGACACTTCAACATTCAGGCGAACTGCATGCGATAGAGCATCGCGTATTGTCCCTGCGCAGCCAGCAGGTCCTCGTGCGTTCCTTGCTCCACGATGCGACCACGATCGACCAGAGCAATATGGTCGGCATGCTGGATGGTCGACAGGCGATGCGCAATGACCAGGGTGGTGCGGTTTTGCATGAGGCGAATGAGTGCCTCCTGGATCAGCTTTTCCGATTCGGTATCAAGTGCCGATGTAGCTTCGTCGAGGATCAATATCGGTGCATTCTTGAGGATGGCACGAGCTATCGCGATGCGCTGGCGCTCTCCGCCAGAGAGCATTTCGCCATCCTTGCCGATTGGGGTGTGCAGGCCCTGCGAGAGACGTTCGATGAAGGGCAGGGCATTGGCTGCGCGGGCTGCGTCGATGATCGCGGATTCGCTGGCGCCATTCAGTTCGCCGTAGGCGATGTTGTGAGCCACGGTGCCATCGAACAGCACGACGGATTGTCCCACCCAGGCCATCTGCTGGCGCAGCGAGGCCAGCTTGTAGTCGCGCAGGTCGTGGCCATCCAGAGAAATGCTCCCTGCATCGGGATCATGAAAACGGGGCACGAGGCTGGACAGGGTGCTTTTGCCGCTGCCTGAGCGACCGACCAGGGCGGTGACGGTGCCGGGTCGACAGTCGAGGGTGATGTCTTCCAGGGCCGGTGACGGAGCGCCGTGATAAGTGAAGCGCACGTGCTTGAACTGCAGCTCGCCGCGCACGCGTGGTGTCGCGAGAGAACCGTGATCCGCTTCGGAGGGCATATCCAGCACGGCAAACAGATCTTCGGCGGCGACCATGCCACGCTGGATGTTCGACTGAACCGAGGTCAGCCGCTTCAGGGACGGCAGGATGCCACCCATGGCCATCAACACCGCGAAGAAGGTGCCGGGCGACATCGACGCGAGCAAGGCTGGTCGGGTGGCGAGAAAAATGATCAACGCCAGCGCCAACGCAGCGACCTGTTGCACCAAGGATGACGAAAGCGCACCCGCGCCTGCCGCTTTCAGATTGAGTCGTCGAGTGAGATTCGTGATGTCGAGAAAGCGCTGCGCTTCGTACTGCTGGCCGGCGTACAACCGTACTTCGCGTTGGCCACTGACCACTTCGTCGACGGCGCCAGTGACCGTCCCCATGATCCGCTGGACGCGTTGCCCCACGCGACGGTAGATACGGCTGACCGCCGTGGCGATCGCCGCCACCAGAGGCATCATCAGCAACAGTGCGATCGCCAGAAAGGGACTGTAGTAAATCATCACGCCAGCCAGGCCGATCACTGTCAGTCCATCGATCAGCGCGGTTTTCACGGCGTCGGTCGACGCCTGCGCCACCTGTTCACAGGTGTACGTGATGCGTGCTATCTGCGCACCGTTCGCTTCCGCCGAGAAGAATCCTGCGGGCAGCCGAAGGTAGGCATGAAATACCTCCGTGCGGATCGTTTGCACCACGTTGCGTCCGACGTAGGCCATGCCGTAGTCGCTGCAGAAGGACGCGATCCCTCGCACGGTGAAGATGCCAATGATCCACAGCGGCATCCAGAAGATCGTCGACGCGTCCTTGTCGATAAACAGTCGATCGAGCAGAGGCTTGATCAGTTTGGCAAACAGCGTGGTGCAGGCAGCATCGACCACCATGCCGACGATGGCCAGTGAAGCTACTTTCCAATACGCAGCGCTGTAGCCAAGCAGCCGACGATAAGTGCGCCAGGCTTTGAAGGATGGAGCGTGGTTTTGCATGGATGAACCGCCTCTCGCCAGGATCGGGGCGATCGGCCCGGTGGCGTACCGGGCGGGCGTCGTTCAGTGCGTGATTGCGCAGCGGGCTGAACGATGGGTGCCTATCGATCGGCGCCATGCCTGCGGGTCACCGAGATGGTCGACCTGCGAGTCGTGGACGCTATTCGTAGGCATCATTAGCCGGAGGGCGGTTGTTACTTTGAGGAGGTATGCCATCTCCCGGCGGCGACGATAGCGCGCCCTTCCATGCACGACAAGCTGGAGCGATGGGCAGCATCATCACGTCATGTACAGAGTTTTTCCGCCACGCTGTGGCGTGCTAACTTGTTACACACAAGGTGATGGAGTTCACCTGCGACCGCCCCCAGGGCTAATGACTCCTACAGGCAACTCGAAGGCCATCCGCAAGGAGTCCCGCCGTGCCCTGCAGCGAGCGAACACGCATTGCATTGTCCGTTTTCCTTGCCCCGTGGCGTGGCGGGGAAAACTGATGTCGTCCGATTTCGCCATTCCCGTCGATTCCCTGAAACTCGCATCTGCGCTGAATCGGGCACGTGCCTATCTGCTGGAGCGGCAGTCGCCCAGTGGAGGATTTTGCTTTTACCGCGGCTACTACGCCGAAGAACCCAACCTTTCCGACACTTGGCACGCCATAGCGGTGTTGATCGGGTTGCTTGGCGTCGACCTGCCGGAGAAGAACAGCCACGCCAGTTTTGTCATCGGGCAACCGATCGCGCCGCAGCCGCTTTTGCTCTATTACCGGGTGCGTACCTTGCTCGCGTTGGGTGCTGATGATCCCCAGTCGGCAGAAGTGCGATCGGCCGTGGAAGCGCTTCAGGCACATTTCCCGGACATTGCCACACATGCCTCTCTCTCCGCCGCACTGCAGCGAGTCAGATGTACCGTGTGGCTGAAACGGCATTTCGAATTGCCGACGGCGTTGGATGATCTGGCCTTGGCCTTGCTGCGTGGAGAGCATGAAGGCGGAGGATATGGCATACCGCCGAATCTGCTCGATACCGAGGCGGCCATCGCCGTGCTGATGCTCTGTGGTCACGCGCCACCGCCACGAACCGGCGATTTCGTGAACCGCATGGCGGTTGCCGGATTCGGCTTCCGCCTGACCGCAGGCTCGCTGTCTCCCAATCTGGAGACGGTATGCGCCGGTATACGCAGCTGTTGCCGGTTGGGCATGCCCATACCGCATGCCCGGGATGCCATGGCCTACGTACTGAGCTGCCAGACCGGCAATGGCGGTTTTGCCCGTGCATCAGGTGCTCTGCCGGATATCACGTTGACCCATCTGGCGCTGACTACTTTGGCTCGCCAGCTGGCGCCACTGTCGATGAAAGACATGATCCCCGCCGTCTGCGACGCGTAGGGCGTACGATGAACACGACAGCCGAATCATCCCAAGCCATGCTCGCCAAGGTGATGGCGGACGCCGCCGACCTTCCGTCGGTCAGTGCGCCCGCGCTGACTGCCCTTCGCGCCAGGTTTTCGGCACATGCCTTCAACCTAGTGGTGGCAGGGGAGTTCAAGCGTGGCAAGAGTACGCTGGTCAATGCCTTGGTCGGAGCGGATCTGCTGCCGACCGGCGTGGTACCGCTCACGTCGGTGGTCACGCTGCTGCGTTATGGCGACGTGGCCGCAGCCAGTGTGATATTCGAGAGCGGCGAGACTCGCAGCATCCCTCTGGAAACCCTGGCCGATTACGTCACCGAGCGAGGCAACCCCGACAACGCGAAGCGTGTTCGCGAAGTTGTCGTGGCTTTCCCGGCAACCTGGCTCAAGAACGGCATTCGGCTGGTGGATACCCCGGGCGTCGGCTCGGTGCACAGTAACAACAGCGAGGTGACCTCCCGTTACCTGCCCGAAGCCGATGCAGTGATCTTCGTGGTTTCCGCAGATCAGCCGCTGAGCCGCAACGAGCTGGATTTTCTGGCCGAGATACGCCGCCATGCAGGCAAGGTGTTCTGCCTGCTCAACAAGATCGACTATCTCTCCCCGGCGGAACGTGACGAATCGATGGCCTTTGCCACGGGAGCGCTTCGCCAAGTTCTCGCGGCTGACGTTCCGGTATTCGCGGTGTCGGCGCGACTGGCATTGCAAGCGCGTTCCGGCGGTGATGCCGGACAATTGGAGGCGAGCGGTCTGGCGCCCTTCGACCACGCTCTGCAACGCTTTCTGCAAGATGAAAGCGGTGATGTCTGGCTTGAGTCGATGCGGCGACAGGTATCGCGACTGCTGGCCGAAAGCCGTTTGTCGCTGGAGTTGGAGCAGCAGGCGTTGTCGCTGCCGCTAGCCACGCTGGACGCGAACCTGCAGGCCTTCGCACAAAAGCAGCGGCAGACGCTACAGTCGCAATCCGATCTCGACGCATTGCTCGAAGCGGATACCCGCAAGCTGCTCAGTCAGCATGTTGAACCTGACCTCGATGCGTTTGCACAAGCCTTGCTGATCCGCATCCGCGGCAAGCTCCCTACCTGGTACGAAGAGCTGCGGGTCAAGGGAGCCACCAAGCTGCAACACGGCCTGGAACAGCGGCTGGTCTCCGAAATACGCGAGGGTTTCGACAGCTGGCGTATCGAGGAAAACGCCGTCGCGGAGCAGGCCTTCGAACGCCTGTGCCAGCGCTTCCTGCAAGGCATGCACGATCTCATCGACGAACTGCTGCGCTACTCGGCCGACTTGTTTGCCATACCGTTCACCGCTGGCGTGACTGAGGCGCTGCAGCGAACTTCGTCGGGGTTCTACTACAAGTTCTGGGAAGAGCCGCCGACCATGCAACTGCTGGGCCGTTCGCTGGTGCGCCTGTTGCCTGGCATGCTGGGTCACCCGCTGATCCTGCGCCACGCGCGCCGGCGCGCCGATGAACTGGTGGACATGCAGTCGGGCCGAGTGCGCCATGATTTCGAGGAGCGGATCAGGCGCAGCGTGCAGGACTTCCGCCGCGAGATGCACGGACGCATCGAAGCCACCGCAGCAGGCATTGCACTGGCGATCGAGCGGGGGCGTGAAGCAAGGGTTCGCGGCATGGACAAGGCGATGCCGCGACAGCAGGCGCTGGCATCGGAACTCGACCGGGTCAAGGCGTTGGAAGCCCGGCTGGCACTGGGCGCACTGTGAGTGGTGTACTTCGCGAGATTCCTACTCAGTCGGTGATGCAGGCTGGCCGTCAGTGAACTCGTCGAGCGCAAGCGATCCGGGAGCATCGGTAGGCGCCAGGCCTTCCAGCCGGAATCGCAATGCCAGGTCGTTGCGCGAATCCGCCGCGTCGATGGCCTGCCGATAGTCGATGCGGCCGGATACATGCAGCTGATAGAGAGCATCGTCGAACGACTGCATGCCTTGCTCCTTGCCCTGCTTCATGGCATCACGCAACTTGTGGATCTCGCCCTTCTCGATGAGATCGGCCACGTAAGGAGTGGAAAGCATCAACTCCACCGCCGGGATGCGCTTGCCGTCCGTTCCGCGCAGCAGGCGCAGAGAAACCACCGCCTTGAGGTTCAGTGACATGTCGATAAGCAGTTGCTGCCGTGCCGATTCGGGGAAGAAATTGATGATGCGATCCAGCGTCTGGCTGGCATTGTTGGCATGCAGCGTCGCCAGGCACAGATGACCGGTTTCGGAGTAGGCAATCGCCTGCTGCATGATGTCGCGATCGCGGATCTCGCCGATCATGATCACGTCCGGCGCCTCGCGCATGGCGTTCTTCAGGGCATTAGCGTAACTGAGGGTATCCAGGCCAATCTCGCGCTGGTCAACCACCGACTCCTTGTGCAAGTGCAGGTATTCGATCGGCTCCTCGATGGTGAGGATGTGGCCGGTGCGCATGCTGTTGCGGTAATCCAGCATCGAAGCCAGACACGTCGATTTGCCGGAACTGGTGGCGCCCACCACCAACACCAGCCCGCGCGGCAACTGAATGAGATCTTTTAGCAACGGCGGAAGATGGAGCGCCTCGATCGAGGGAATCCGACTGGTGATGTAGCGCACCACCATGGCCACGTCGCCGCGTTGCCGGTAGACGTTGATCCGGAATCGACCGATGTCTCCTAAAGCGATGGCCAAATTCATTTCCAGTGTGGCTTCGAACTCACGCTGCTGGCGCTCGTTCATCACCGAGAACGCCATGGCGTGAACCTGCTCGGGCGAAAGGCGCGCATCCCCGAGGTGCCGTGTCTCGCCATCGATCTTGATGCTTGGCTTCGCGCCCGGGCTGAGAAACAGATCGGAGGCGCTCTTTTGCACCATCAGATGCAGGTACGCATTCAATTCCATGATCCGCCTCCAGCCAGAGCCTTCGAGCAAGGGCATTGGTGTCAGCGGATTGGACGCACCGAATCCGGCACGCCCATGCGCTGGTGTCATCACCAATGACCCACCAAGCGCTCGTAACGGAACGAAGTCGTTGCAGCAAACAGCCACCGCGAGACTGCGCAACGGAGCGAGCACGTTCGGTAGGCATCATCGGCCTTGCGGCAGTTCGTCATGCGGGAGGCATGCCATCTCCCTGGCGTCACGGTACTGCGGCGATACTGCGTGGGCAAGGTGCATCTTGAAATCGACTGCTCATTTCGCAATTGCGTGAATGGCTTTCGAAAGTGTAAGGAAACCCTTCGGGGGTATTCCATGTGCAGCGATCGTCGTGCTAACTTGAATCACGCAATCGCGTAGGGTGATGGAGTCCGCCTACGACCGCCCTCAGGGCTAATGACTCCTACAGGTAGATCGATGGCTATCCCTCAAGGAGTCACTCATGGCCTGTACGACCCTGTCCCTTTTTATTGTCTTTTCCTTCGTGGTAGCTGCCCGCTTTGTCGTCGACAAGGCGGAAAAGAGTCATCGTCGACGGCGCGTCCGAGCGGTCCGCGTCGAACCCCCTCCCAAGACGCGCTGAGGGCCGCCTGTGCTGCGGGATGTGGCCGCCCAGATAGCCCAAGTACTGGCAGCGCTGTTGCTGTCGCCACTACTTCAAGGGTTCATCCTGCGCTACGAGGAACGTGCGCAGCGTTCGCGTGGACCGTCGCTGCTGCAGCCGTATCGTGATCTGCACAAGCTGTTCCGCAAACAGCTGGTGGTGCCAGCCACCGCCAGCTGGATTTTCTGGGCAGCACCTGTCGTCGCCTTCACGGCGATGCTGACGGTGCCGATCCTGATTCCGGTACTGACCAACTATCCGTTGCCGTTGTCGGACATGGGCGACATCCTGGGTGGTGGCTTGATCCTCACGCTAGGCACGTTCTTCGTCAATCTGGCCGCTCTCGACTCGGGTAGCGCGTATGGCGGCATCGGTGCCAGCCGCACGGTGATGATCACGATTCTTGCCGAGCCAACCCTGATCCTGGTGTTTGTCGGCATCACGCTGATGGCGCATGCGATGTTGCCCTTCGTGGTGAACCATCTTCTGGTTGCTCAGCCGGCGATCTACTGGGGGCCGACCCATTTGTTCTTGGTGGCCGCTTTCTTCGTGCTGCTGCTGGCCGAGACCGACCGCTTGCCGATCCACTCCAGTACACACATCGAGGTGTACATGATCGAGGAGGCGCGCGTACTGGAGTATTCAGGTCCGTTGCTTGCCTTGCTGAAGTGGTCCGGGATGATGAAGCAATTCATCCTTTACACCATTTTTTGCCACGTTCTGCTGTTGCCGTGGGGATTGTCGAAGCTTGGTACCGCCGATGGGCTGGTTGGCGCTGTATTGGCGATCTTGATCAAGTTTGGCATCGTCGCCTGCGCGGTGATCGCCGTGGAAACCGCACAGTCGCGCCTGCGCTTCTATCGATACCAAGAACCCTTGGCTGCGGCCTTCATGTTGGCCGTGCTGGCCATCGTTGCCAACCAGATCCGGTGAACGCTCATGCTCGCTAATCACCTCGATCCACTGGCCGCGTCTCTCTTCAGCCTGTTGGCGATCGCCAGTTTGCTGCTCGCCTTCGTGATGCTGGGCTCGCGCTGGCTGAAGGACTACATGCTGGCGTTCGCGGCGCAATCGTGGCTGATCGGCATTCTGTCCGCACTGATCGGTTACTACGGCGGTTATCAGGAGCTCTACTGGGTCGCTGGTTTCACTGTGCTGTTTCGCGGCGTTGTGCTGCCGTGGCTGATTCTGCGCATCTTGCGTCGCCTGAACACGGCGCGGGAACTTCATGAGGTGCTCAGCACATCGACCAGCCTAGTGATCGGTGCCGCCGCAGTGATTTTTGCGCTGGTCGTTGCGATGCGGATCACCGACGATCTCGGCATCACGTCGAACGTGGTGGTGCTGGCATTGACGGTGATGTTTTCGATGAAGCTCATCGGCTTCCTGATGCTGACGCTGCGGCACGAAGCCATCAGCCAGATTCTTGGCATCCTGGTGCTCGAAAACGGCATTTTCCTGGGAACCCAGATCCTGGTGCCCGGCATGCCGCTGATGATCGAGCTGGTCCTTTTGTTCGACCTGCTGGTCGCTGTCGCGTGCTTCGGCGTGCTGGTGCGCTACCTGCTCACCCAGATCGGCAGTACCAGCAGCCGCGAACTGAGGAGGCTGACCGGATGAGCCTGACTGTGCGTCTTCTCATCCTGTTGCTGGCCCCGTTGCTGGTGGTGCTGCTGGGTCTGGGGGTGCGACGCGCCCGTTTCAGCGAATACCTGAACCTGGCAGCGAGCATCGCCGTGCTGCTGGTGGCGTTGCCGCTGCCCTTTCTCGGTGGTTTGCCGACCACCTTGCTGGGCGGATACCTGCTGGTCGATCCGCTGGGTGCATGGGTCGTGATGTGCGTGGCCGTGGTCTACCTGCTGTCCTCGATCTACGCCATTGGCTACATGCGCCACGATGTGCATCGCGAGGCACAGCTGCCCCTGTTCTACGCACTGCTGGCCGGCTTTGCCTTGACAATGCTGATTGCACCGCTGGTCAACAGCATCGGCGTGTACTGGATTGCGATCGAGCTCACCACACTGGTCAGCACCTTCCTGGTCGGCTTCGAGCGCAATGCCGAGAGCATGGAGGCTGCGTGGAAGTACATCATCGTGGTCTCATCGGGCATCAGTCTGGCGCTGCTGGGTACGGCGCTGCTGTATTGGGGCGGCACTTTCGTGTACGGCCAGACCTATCAACTGACCTGGGCCTCGTTGGCGCATGCCGCACCACAGATGCCGCCGGTGCTGTTGAAGATGGGTTTTTTGCTGGCCCTGATCGGTTACGGCACCAAGGTGGGCCTGGCGCCGATGCATACGTGGTTGCCCGACGCCCACAGCGAAGGGCCGGCACCGGTATCGGCCATGCTTTCCGGCGCACTGCTCAATACCGCCATGGTCGGTATCGTGCGCTTTCTGGCGGCGACGGATGCGGCGGGGCAGGGCGCATTGCCCCATGCTGCGTTGGTGATCCTGGGTGTGTTGTCGCTGCTGGTGGGCGCACTGTTCATCGTGCGACAGCGTCAGATCAAGCGATTGATGGCCTATTCAAGCGTCGAGCACATGGGTGTGCTGGCGCTGGGTTTCGGTTTTGGCGGCACGCTCGGCGTAGCCGGCGCGCTTTACCACATGATCAACCACTCGCTGGCCAAGCCCTTGCTGTTCTTCGGTGCCGGCAATGCCATGCACCACTACGGCAGCAAGCGCATCGACGACATTCGCAGCGTATGGCAGGTCTTTCCGGTGTCGGGCGCCATCTGGTTGTGCGGTGCTGTGGCGATCACCGGCGCGCCACCGTTTGGGCTGTTCCTCAGTGAATTTGCCATTCTGCGCGCCGGCTGGACCAGGCCTTATCTGTGGGCGGCAATTGTCATGCTGTTGCTGCTGATCGTGATTTTCGTGGCCTTCCTGAATCACTTCCGTGCGATGTATCTGGCTGAGTCGTCGATCGCGCCGGTGGAGCACGAAGACTGGTACGGCGGATGGCGGGTAGTACCCATGGCATTGTCACTAGTACCACTGCTGGTGCTGGGGATGTGGTGGCCTTCCTCCTGGACGGTACTGTTTCACACGATTGCGAATGCACTGGGGGCGACCCCATGAGCGACGGCGTGGAATACATCACGGTCACGTTGGACACACTGCGTGGTCGGCTGGACCAACTGCTCAGCGATGGCGGCCGCATGCAAATGGCTTATGCGTGGTTTCCAGAACCAACAGTACCCGAAGTGCGCTACCTGGCTGCGCCGGGATCGGGTCAGCCGCTGCAGGTATGGCAATGCGCGACAGACCACGGACACGTGCCCAGTCTCGCCCTGCGCGCTCCCTTGCTGGGCTGGTACGAACGCGAGATGCAGGATCTGTACGGGCTGACATTCGATGGCCATCCTGAACCGTATCCGCTGATCATCGATGGCCCCGCGAGCGGCACGGATCTGCTGCAGCCCGAGGGTCATCCGCATAGGGCGCTGCATGCACCATTGGCGATGCCGCGCGTGAACAATCCGCAAGTGCAATTGCTCAGCTTCGGCCCGGTACGGGCGGATGTGATGGAGTCAGCGCAGTTCCTGTTTTTCTATCTGGGCGAGGCCATCGCGCACTATCAGCCGCACCTGTTCTTCAAGCACCGCGGCATGGAAACCCGGTTCGAAGGGACTGATCCGCTTGCCGGCAGCGTGCTGGCCGAACGCGTCTCTGGCGTGGGCAGCGTTGCGCATGGCTTGGCCTATTGCCAGGCCGTGGAGGATGCCTCCGATTGCGTGGTGCCGCTGCGCGCCCGGCAGCTGCGCGTGCTGCTCGCTGAGCTGGAGCGTATTTACAACCACCTGCATTACTTCGGCCAGTTGGCGGACGCCACCACATTGAAGGTGGGCCAGGCCGAGGGACGGCTGCTGGAAGAGCGTGTCAAGCAGCTGGCCGGACGATTGAGCGGCCAGCGTTTCATGCGCAACGTACTGACGCCCGGAGGACTGCGCCGCGACATGGCGGTGCCGCTTGATCTGTCAGATACGTTGGGCCGTTTGCGCGATCAGGTGGAGTCGTATCTGACCCAGCTGGCGCGCACTACCAGTTACCTGGACCGCCTGATCACGACCGGCGTACTGACGCGCGAGGTCGCTTTCGATCAGGGCGCTACCGGGCCGGTGGAACGCGCATCCGGCCTCGATCGTGACATGCGTCGCGATCACCCTTATGCGGCATACGCCGATCTTCCTGTCGGCGTTCCGTTGGCGGACGCAGGCGACGCCGATGCGCGTGCAAAAGTACGCGCCGCCGAGTTGCGCGTGAGCTTCGATCTGATCGAATTGCTGCTGCCGCAGCTGCAGCCCGGAGCGACGCGCGCGCCATGTGTGGTCAAACCTTCAAGTTGCGGTCTTGGTTGGAGCGAGTCGCCACGGGGCTCGTTATATTACGCCGTGCACATCGACAAGTTCGGGGCATTGAAGCGGGTGAAGATCAAGTCACCGTCGTTTTCCAACTGGCGCGCTTTTCCGTTCACGGTCCATCAGACCAACATGATGGACTACGCGATCAACGAAGCGAGCTTCGGTCTCACCATCGCCGGTTGCGACCGCTAGGAGACGCATATGTCACTGTGGACGCTGAGAGGACTTGGGCAGGGCATCGCCACCACGAACTGGCCGGAAAAAGCCGACGGCGATTCTGGTCAGCAGGAAACATTAGGCATGCCGCGGATCAGTGCCGAACGCTGCAGCGACAGTTGCCGCCGCTGCGAAGAGGTCTGTCCCACCCAGGCCATCCGGCTAGATACCCGTGGACATCTGGCGTCGCTCGATTACGGACGCTGCATCGCGTGCCAGCTCTGCGTGGAGGCATGCCCGTCGGGAACGCTGCAAGCGAGCGACGAATGGGCGTTTGGCGTGCGCGAGCGCGCCGACCTGCAGTGGTCGCTGGATCCGGGTGCACTTGCCGGCGAAAAGCTCGCTGCGCATATCGAAAAGAGTTTTCGTGGCAGCCTGCATATTCGTCACGTCGATGCCGGATCATGCAACGGCTGTGAGTCCGAGCTGCAGGCGTTGAACAATCCGTTCTACAACCTGCATCGGCTCGGCATCTTCTTTACTGCATCGCCGCGTGCGGCGGATCTGCTGCTGGTGACCGGAACCGTGACCGCCGCCATGCGCGAGCCGTTGCTTGCCACCTGGCAGGCCATGCCGGAGCCACACCGCGTGCTGGCCTGCGGCACCTGCGCGGTCAGCGGGGGTGTCTGCGGCAATACCTACGCCAGCGGCACGGGACTGGACGGCATCTTGCCCGTCGATATCTGGCTACCAGGCTGCCCCCCGAATCCGGCCGCCATCATCGAGGCGTTGCTGCTGTTGCTCGAACGCAAGCCACAGCGCGTGAGGGGAGGTCTCCCTCATGAACCCTGATCGCCTGATCGCGCTGGCTGTCGCATTGTGGGTGCTGGCTATCTTGCTGGGATGTGTGGGGCGCGGCCGTCTGATGGCACGGGCTGCATTGGCGACAGGCGCTGCGGCGCTCGTGCTCGCTGCATTGTGGCAACTGCCCGCCGAAATGCCATTGTCGATGGCGACATGGCCTGGTGTCGTCGGGAGCCGCTTCCAGCTTGCGCCGGACGCATTGTGGCTGCTGCTGTTCGGTGCGATCGCCGCGTTTTTTGCGACGGCATTGGGTACGCCGGCAAACCACTGGCGCAGTTGGGTGGCAGGTGCCGGCCTAAGCATGCTCGGCGCGCTGGGCTGTTTCGGCTTGCAGGATGCCGTGGGCTTCCTGGTGGCATGGGAGGTGATGAGTCTGGGCGGCGCCGTGCTGCTGATCGGCGAGCGCCTGGGACCGACCCGCGAGGGGCACGGCCTGCTGTTCATGCTGGCGTTGCTGGAGGTTGGCGCGGTAGCGCTGCTGACTGCCATGTTGATCATCATCCACTCGGTCGGAAGCATCGACTTCGCTGCATTCATCAGCCTGGCGACTCATCCCGCCGATGGTCGTACGTTGCTGATCGGGGTGCTGCTGCTGATCGGCTTCGGTGCCAAGCTGGGCCTGTTGCCGTTCTACGAGTGGTATCCCGGTGCGTACGGACAGGGCAGCGGTGCCAGTGGGGTTCTGTTGTCGGGCATCGTACTCAATGCCGCTTTCTTTGCGCTGGAACGCGCCTTCACGGCATGGCTGCCGGGCGGCGGCCTGTTGGCGATCATCGCCGTGGCAGTCGGCGTGCTGAGCGCGATCTTGTCGGTGCTCTATGCATTTCAGGAAGACGATTGGCGACGGCTGCTCGCGTTTTCGTCGGCCGAGAACGCGGCCATCGCGGTGACCCTGCTTGGTGCGTCCCAGGTATTCCGCGGCGAAGGCCTGCTGGCGCTTGCCTCACTCGGCTTTGTCGTAGCGCTGCTGCACTTGGCCGGACATGCCTTGGCGAAGGGCGCACTGATGCTGGCGGCGGATGGCGCCTATCGAGCCACTGGAAGCTACGGCCTCGGCCAGCACGGGCTGATGCGTCACAGCCCCTGGCTCTATGGCGTCGGCGTGGTGTTTGCCGGCATGAGCCTGGCGGCGATGCCGCCGCAGGCCGGATTCGTCAGCGAGTGGTTCACCTTCCAGACGCTGTTCCAGAGCTTTCACCTGAGCGGCTTGGCGGGGCGTCTGACACTGTCGCTGGCAGGTGCCGGCATGGCGCTCACGGCGGCCATCGCTTTCGCCACCTTCGTCAAGCTGGTTGGACTGGGCGTCCTGGGTCGCCGGCCCGAGGGCGAGTCAGTGCATGGTGTAGGTTGGCCGCACGCAGTGGCGTGCGGCCTGCTCGGCGCGGGCGTACTGGCGCTCGCGGTCGGCATGCCGTGGTGGCTGCAGGCCTTGGATGGCGCGGTGGCGGGCCGCTTCGCCGGACAGACCAGCGCGACACTGCACAAGGGGCTGATCCTGGTGCCGCTAACCGATACATTCGCCTTCATATCGCCGACCTTGCTGGTCATCGTCTGTCCACTGCTGGCGTTGATTCCGCTGGGATTGCTGTTCCGGGCGCGCTGGCGACATCGCGTGCGCCACGCACCGGTGTGGTACGGCGGGTGCCCCATGCCACCCAACGGCGCGACGACGGCATTGAGCTTCTCCAATGCGATGCGCACGTTCTATAGCTTCGTCTACCGGCCGGCGAACGAGGTTCGGCACGAGCACAGCGGCAACGCCTATTTCGTGCGGCAGCTAAATCACAGCGCCGACGTGTCGCCCTTGTTCGAGGCGGCGGTGTTTCGCGGGCCGACGCGCATCGTGCAATGGCTCGCGCGAGGGTTGAGCCCGTTGCAATCGGGAAACATGAACATTTACCTGGGCCTGGTCGGCCTGCTGCTTGTGCTGATCATGGCCGTGGCCTTGATCTGACGTTTGACCATGCTGACGAACAACCATCAGCGCTACATCCACAGCCTGCTCAGCCATATAGAAAGCGAAGTGCAGGAAGGCATTGCGAATCTCGACGGTGCCGATCCGGCTTCGCTCTTCCCACGTTATGTGGATTATCCCGATGCCAAGCGTATCGATGCACTGCGCGTGCATCTGGCACGCCTGCGCTCGGTCATCCGCCGTTTCATGGACGCCCAGGGGATGGCGAACACGGAAACCCGGTCGGTCAATGCATCCTGGGCCTTCCAGACCCGCATGGCTTTGGCGAGCAATGCCGTTTTCGAGTTGAGGCCCAACTATGTCCGCGGTTATGGCGAGTTGGACGAGCAGGGCGAACAGGACTGCCGTGCGCTATCCGCGGAACTGAGTCTCTTGCTGGACGATATCTCCCGCGAGCTACGGCAACAGCCACTATTGCTTCCTTCCGACCGAGCCAAGGATGAATTGTTGGCTGCGCTGGTCGACGCCATCGAGCGCCACCAGTTGCTCGAACTGCGCAGCAGCGTCCAGAGCCTGCTGGCGGTAAATGATGGCGACCGCGTCGAGGTGGCTATGCTGGGGCGTGTCAGCAGCGGCAAGTCATCCCTTGTCAATGCATTGCTGGGGCAGGCGCTACTTCCCGTGGGGGCCATCCCGGTGACCGCAGTCGTCACCCGGATTCGCCATGGCGAGACCTTGCAGATCAAGGCGGTCGATATCGAGGGAAGGGTGCAGGACATTGCGCTGGACGAGTTGCCGAACTACATCGCCGAGAGCGGCAATGCCGACAACCATCTGCGTCTTCGCGAGGTCACGATTGAAGTGCCTTCGGAGATCCTGCGGGACGGCATCGTGGTCACCGATACACCAGGCCTTGGCTCGCTCCATCTCAAGGCATCTGCCCATGCGCTGACCTACTTGCCCCGTTGCGATCTGGGCATCATCACGATCGACGCCTCGGCTACGCTTTCGACGCAGGATATGGATCTGGCGCGAGCGCTGCAGCAAGCCCACGCTTCGCGACTGGTGCTGCTGACCAAATCCGATACTGTGTCAGCGGAAGCACTGGAGCAGCAGCGTTCCTACATCGAGAAGTCGCTCACTCAAGCGCTGCAGGAGCCGGTCACGGTGGCCGAGGTCAGCGTAGCTGCTGAGCAGGCGGGTGCCTTGGAGCGCTGGCGTGAGACGAGCTTTCGGGACGCATTGAATGCCTGCGCCAAGGAGCACGAGGTTCGTGCGCGACGCCGTCTGGCTGACCTGGGCCGACGTGTCTGCGTGGTGCTCGAACAGGCGCTGAAGGAACAATCAGCCTCGGTGTCGACGGCATCCTCGCCTTCGACATCGGGCAATGCGCTGGCCACGTTGTCCGATATCGAAAGCAGTCTACGCACCCTGGCCAGCGATCTTGGCTACCGAGGGGCGGAAGTCGTCCTGAACGATGCCCTGTCCGCGTTGCCTGCTGCCAATGAATCGAGCGCGTCATCCCACATCCAAGTTCTTGCCGGTCAGCTCGCTGATGAAGTGGTACGCGATATGGTGACGGGCCTCAAGCGGGCCGCTACCGGCATAGATGCCGAACAGGCTGCTTCCATGATGCGCGGGGCACCACCATTCGTACTGCAACTGCCGGACGTGCCGCGGTACGCCTTGCGCGGTCCGCGCGCCTGGAGCCGCCATGTGCTGCGCAAGCGACTGGACCGGGATTTCCAGACGCCACTGCAGAACGCTTTCCTGGCGTATGGGCGGGAACTCAAGAATTGGCTCGTGCAAGTCTCCCACCTCCTGCGACGCGCACTCGGTAGCGACGTACTCGCCACACAGGCGGCAACGGGCGACGCCGCTTCCCTCTCGGCCGATCTGGCTCATATCCGGGCGTTGATGGATACATCAACAACGCCTTCGGCCTAGACGATCTTCAGTTTTGCGCCCAGGTAAGTAAGTACGACGCCGGCCAGCACGAGTGCCAGCATCCAACGCCATGGACGTCCCCAGACCGTGCGCGAGAGAAAGAAGCCAAGCAGGGACAGCGCTGCTAGGGATACAGCCATGGGCAACCAGCGTGGACGTGCAATCAGCGCGCCCACCAGCATCGGCAGCAGTGCACCGGCAAAGGTACATAGGCTGGCGACCATCGCTTTGATCACCGCATCAAAGAACGCCGCGCGCCCCAGCTGGCTTGCTGCCAACTTTCCATGCGAAGTGAGATTGAGTTGGCGTTCGGCCTCGACCAGTTCGCCACGCAGGTCGGCATAGTGAGCTACGAGGAAAATGAAAGCGCCGGAGATGGCCGCGGCAAAGGCAACGCGGAAGGCCAGCCCGACAGTGATCTGGCTACCCGAAAGAAACATGTGCCCGGCGCCAAGTGTCAGCGCGGTCAGTATGCCGTCGGTAAGACCCGCCACCAGATCGAGACGGTAGGCCTGGCCGGAAAGGCCAGGCTGCCCCATCAGCGTCTCCTCACAATCGCATCAATGATTCGATCGCCACAAACGATCTGATCGAGGCTGTGAACCACGGCGCCCACTTCTTCGATCGAGTGGACGATGTCGTCGTACACCAGATGACTTCCTTCCACGATGATGTCCATGCCGACCGTTTCCAAGTCGATTTCACCCACCGTGATGTTGATGCTTTCCACCCCTTCGCAGCTTTTGATCGCGGCGGCGATCTCCGGGATGGAAGGTCGAGCTATGGCTTTATCCACGTCCATGACGAGGCGGCGGATATTAAGCGGGTCGGTCATGTTGGTTGAGTCCTACTGGCGGCATGCGAGAAGCGTCGATCCGTTGCTTTCGATCCAGTATCGAAAGCAACCAATGACATGCGGCATTCGCGCTCGTCTGCGTTGACTTACTGAGCTGGGCTACGAGCCCGGAGCTGGATTTGAACTGCCAACAATGCCGAACTCCGCCTGAAATTTTGCCCAGAACAAGGGTGCGCCGTCTTGCTGGACAATCTTGAGCATGGTGGCGGCTTCGGCCTCATCTATGATGAATTCGACGAGAACAGTGTTGTCTCCGGCGAGTTCAAAAAAATCCTGTTCGTGCAACACACCGTGTCGACCGTATCCAGCGATGGCTTTGAAGGCAGAGCCACCATGAATCCCCTGTTTCTTGGCCTGCTCCAACAGCCATTCGTACAGGAGGATGCCGCGGTGTTTTTGATTCTCATGCATGTAAAAACGAAGCGAGCAGCCGTTCATAGAACCTCCGCGGAATTCGTTTTAACGAGTTCGAGGGTTGCATCCATCGCGACTGGTCGGGACTGACGCAGCCACGCGCCTGCACCGTCGGAGCAGGAGCGGTATCTAGCGAAACTTCGGGATTCAATATTCATCGTCGTCACCCGTGGCGATACATAGCGGGTTTGACGGAGGAGGGACGCAACCTACCTCCGGAAACCGGACAGGTAGGCATCATCAGCCTTGCGGCGGTTCCAGGAGAATGCCATCTCCAGCTCAGACGTTAGCCGTACACGGCATGGGAAAGCAAGCTCGCAGACCGATGAGACAGGCGCCGCCCAACCGGGAGTGACATGGTGTATCGTGAAACCGCATGGGCGATGGAGTTCGCCTACGATCGCCTCAAGGGCTGATGACTCCTGCAGTGACTCGAAATCTCCGGATCAGGAGTCGAGTGATGATCTGCATCCCGTGTCCAAGCTTGGCTTTTTTCGCCATGAACGATGGCTTGCGCTGGCGGGCTTTGCGTCGCCTGGGTATGCGGCCATGACACCTGCACCCGGTGCCCCGGATCTGGAAGCCGAAGTGCAGGCATCCATTGATAATCTGGCAAATCGTGTGGAGGCGACTGAGCGCATCATGGCCCTGGGTGAGCGCGCGATTGCCCCCCTGCGTCGCTATCTGCGTAAAGGGGCGCAAGTGATCCCGCAGGGGCGTTTGTTTGCCGTCGCCATGCTCGCACGCCTGCAGTCGCCCATGGCTCGTGAGGGTTTGAGAGACGTCTTGCATGACACCCGATGGAGTCAGCTCCCGGCAAGCTGGCGCGAAGCCGAATATCAGGTCAAGGATGTCGTCATTCGGCATCTGATCACGCGTGACTATGTTGAACGATTCGCCGACGCCACCTATGCCACCTGTGTGGAGCGCCTGCCATCGGCCGTGGCGGCGGTCGGCCCACTCGGGCTTTCTTCGCTGGCTCCTGAACTCGTCGACATGCTGAAAGACGACGTGCTGGAGCGAGCAGCGGCCGCTTCCCTCGAAGGCCTCGGAGAGCACGGTCAGGCCGTCGTGCTGCAGGCGCTCCCGGTCTTATTCGAGGAAGCCAGTTTGCATGTGCACAGTCGGCTTGCCGTGATACGCGCGCTGCTTGTTCTGCAGCGAACGCATGCATGCGTGCCGCCCTGGGTGCTAAACCGTGCACTTGCGGATAGTCATCCGGCGATCCGTGCGGCCGCTGCGCTTTTCGACGACACGCAGGACGATATACACCGGGTCGAACTGACTCGCGGCGCGCTGAGTGACTGCGTGTCTCTGGCTGCCCTGTGCCGTGAACGACTGGCCCATCATGGTCCCGAATTTGCCGATGCGGCCCGGGAAGTGCTTCACCGTAACGCCGAACCGGACATCTATGGAAACGTGCATCCCTTGCCCAGGGATGCCGTCCGTTGGTTGACCGTGAAGATGGCAGAGGTGGGAGCAGGGTCCGTATGAGTCGATCAGGGTGGAGCTCGTGCCTGCGGAAAACGAATCAGGACTCCGCTTCAATGGCGCTACGGTGTACGCCCCGAGCGGCCAGCCACACCTCGCGGGCGGCGTCGGCATTCATCGCCATGATGCCGAGACCGACGACCAGGTCGGGCCACGCCAACGGATAAAAACCGTCGCGAGGGCGGCAGCGATGATGGCGATATTGGCCAAGACATCGTTGCGGGTCGAGAGAAAAGCTGCGCGCGTCAGGCTTCCTCGATGGGCTCGATAACGTGCCAGCATCAACGCGCAGGAGAGGTTGATAACGAGCGCGCCCAGTGCCGTGATCGACAACGGCATCGGTGCCGGTGGAAGCGGCGCGTGGAATTTGTCCATGCCGCCCAGAGCGTGGCGAGCGCAGGGATGAGCAAAATGGCCGCCAGCCCCATGCCGACTCGTGCGCGTGCTTTGAGCGACCACGCAAAGGCGGTCCAGATCAGTAGGTTGACCGACGCGTCCTCCAGGAAATCCACACTGTCGGCAAACAGCGAGACGGACCCAATGCGCAGGGCGACGACAAATTCAATGCCAAAGTAGCCGAGGTTGAGCAACGCCACGAGGAGCACCGTGCGTCGTAGGAGAGCATGGTCGCGGGTCTCGTCGAACGGATTGCTCATGGCTCGTCCCGGAATTCACGTCCAAAATTGGGGACGCGGATATCTTGCTTGAGCAGCCGAACTGAAACACCCGCCGCTGTGGAGCGGAGCATCCGATGGATTGCTCGGCCCTTGAGGCCGGCAGTTACTTCCGGGTCTTCTGCGTCAATACGCTGCCGGCGAGCGACTTCGTGGTCGCGCTCGTGCGGCCATCGTTGAGCACCTTGGCCGCGGTCTTCGCCGTAGATGACGAGGACTGCTTGCCCGTGTGCGCCTGAGCCAGCGCGCTGCCCGCCAGCGACTTGGCAACCTTGCTGGCCCCGGGATCGCGCAGGACCGTCGAAGCGGCTTTCGTCACCGTAGGGCCGGTCTTTTCAATCTTTGCCATGCTTCTTCTCCAGGTGAATTTAGAGCCTGATCGCCAAAACAACTTGCTTACGTACGCTCAGCAGTCCTGCTGGGCTTCCTCATTCGTTTGACTAGGCCACCTTCTTAACGACCTGCTGCAACTCCATCACGTCCAGGGTGAAGTCGAGCGGGACCTGGATGGGCACGGTGGGGCAACGCTTGTCGTTGTAGACGTCGACGTCGGTCGCCAATTGCACGCAATCGCCAACGATTTGCAGGCGGCGCTGGGCGAACGATTTGACGAAGTGGGCGTGGGGCGCGTTCGGATCGTCGAGATCCGCCCAAAGCGACAGGGTCTGAGTACCCCGTTTCTGGGTTGCGGCATGTTTGGCGCGATAGCGGCGCCCGAGGCGATCGACCCGGTATTCCTCACGAAAGACCTGGGCAATGTCGGTGGCGATCGCGTCGATGACGGTCTTGACGCTGGGCTTGTGAAGACCGTTGCGAAACGCCCACTCGGCGACCGCGTGCGGATCGAGCAACGCATCGGAGCCGACTTCGACCTTGTAGCGCTCGACGTATTCTTTGACGGCGTTCGTATAACCAGACATGTTCCGCTCCTCTATACCGTATGAACCATACCCCAGCCATCGGTCAGCGCCGACGATGTCACCGCTTGCCGCACTTTGACCTGGAACTTGCGAAACAGGTCGTAGCGTCCGAGTCGCCGCTGCAATTGGCCGACGACCAGACCAGGATGCACATTGAGGCGCTGCGCAAATAGCACGACGCGTTCGCTAGCGAAAAATGGCGCCACCCGGGCCACAAATCCGGTCATCTCGTCTTGTGCCACGCAAAATTCGGCCGCTTCGGCGTTCGCCACCACTTCCTCGTCATTGATCTGATCGGCCGCGGTCCCTTCCATGTCTTGGTCGAGGATGTATCCGCGCTCCCGACCATGGCGGCGCAACACGTGCTCCAGTTCATGGCGCAAAACGAACCAGAAGTTGTCGATGCGATCCAGACGTAGCGACAGCGCCACCACGGGCTGCACGTCGGTGAGCCAGAAGCAGGCGCCGTCGATCTTGGAGCCCGGAATGGGCTCCACAATCACAAAGCGTACGCCGCACTCGGCAAGCACCCGAGCGACATGCCGTGTTTCCTCGGGAGCCGACAAGAGCGCCGACAGTCGCGGCAAGGCCTGCCGCAACGCGGCTTCGGTGTAAGGGGCGATCACAAGCTCCGAGGCAATGCGGCGCGCCCGGCACAACCACGCCAGCTGCAACATGCTGGGTAGATCATGGGTCTCGGTTTTCTTGGCGGCGTGGCAGAACGGAATCTCATCCTCCAGGCTGTCCACGCCGAAGAACGTGAGAAACTGCTGTTCGAGCACCTCGATGCTCTTGGTCGCCTCAATCCAGCCGCGCTTGATCATCTCGCGTACCGGAAACCGCTCGTAGAGCTTGGCGCGCCGAGCAATCAGGCCGTCGGTAGAGCGGACCTTGGACAGCTGATACTGGCTTTCCAGATTCATCCACAACTCCGGGCCGGTGCCCAGCGAGTCGCCCAACTGGATGGCCGTTTCCGGAGTAATCGCCTTCTTGCCGGCGATCAGCTCATTGATCAGCCGCACCGGACGGCCGATGATCTCGGCCAGCTCGGTCTGCGACCAACCGCGAGCTTCCAGTTCTTCGCGGAGAAACTCACCCGGCGGGAAGATTTCAGCAACAGTGTTCATGGGGTCATCCTCGGGAAAGGTTAGTGATAATCGATGATGGAAATGATCACGACCGTTCTACCGTCCTCGTCTTGCCGCACGCGCAAGAGCAGCCGCCATTGATCGTTCAATCGCATCGAACATTGACCGTCCCGGTCTCCTTTCAGTTTTTCGTAATGCAGGGACTTCATGGCATAAAAGGCGCGCTCGTCGACCGACGCACGGATGAGTTGCATCCGTTTTCGGAACGCCTTGACGATGGCGGCCTCGTAGCCGGCCGTAAATCCCGGGTCCGCCTCAAGCCTCTTGAGCGAGGCGTCTTCGAAATCCACATCCATGATGTTGAGCCTAGCGCCCCTTCATTTTTGTGTCAATGACCTTACCACACTAAGTGTAATAGCAGTCATTTCATGTCACCGCAGTATGTGACGAGCAGGCAAGGCCGCGATCCAGAAAAGTAGTGCCGTAGGCCGATGAACCGTCACTGGGGCGCCTGAATTGTGCAGCAGGCTGCTGCACAATTGCCCGAGAATGAACTACTAGGCAACTGAAATGTTCCTACAAACGGTAACTTAGAAGCCGAATTGCCGATTTTTGGATGAATTCCTGCCGACTCTCCACCTGTCGTCGAACCGGCATTGACCTCATTTTTTTGCCAGCAGATCGGTGGCACGGCTGCTGAGCAGCGCCCCCGCCTGAAAATACCCCATCACTGTGCCCACACTGCGGTGCTCGGTCATCGCCATCACCTCACCCAGCGGCACGCCCTGACGGCCGGCTTCCGTCACAAAGCCTGAGCGCAGGCTGTGCGCCGCCCAATCGCCCGGCAGCTCTGCGAGCGTCGCGCGCCGCTGGACAATACGGGCCACCTGATCCGGCGTGAGCGCGGCGCCGGCGCGACCGTTGCGGTATACCCGGCGGAAGAGAGCGCCCTCGGTGAGCTGCACGGCCTCGATCCAGGCCTCTAGGGCGAGCACCACCTCGCCGCGCAGGGGCTTCTCCCGACGCCCGCCGGTGGCATTGGTTTTGGTATGACCCAAGGCGTAGGTCCACGTGGTGGGACCCAGCCGGCGAATGTCATCGATCTGGATCCCCACCACTTCGGAGCGGCGCCGACCACCGCCGCTCCAGGCCAGCAGGAGTAGGGCGCGATCCCGCAGGCCGCGGACGCCATCCGTACAGGTGGCCAACATCGCTTGCAGCGGTTCAGCCACCAACGCGGTCTTCTTGCGCACCGTCACGCCGCGCTTGGCTTGGGCGCGGCGCGCCTTGGCCATCAAGGTTTTGATCCGATGATCGTCGCCGGGCGGTTCCCAGTCGTGCAGGCGATGCCACTTGGCCAGCACCGCGAGCCGGTGCGCCACCGTGGCATACGCCAGCGCTCCGAGCTTCGCTTTGGCCCCGAGCGCCACGAGCCGCGCATCGAGGGCCGCCGGCAGTTCGTGCTGCAGTCCGTGGGCCGCTTTGCGTTCGAGGTGGTCGACGATGAACTGGCTGGCCACGGCGACCGACACCGGCGTGTCGCCCAATACCTGGCCGTAACGCAACGCATACCAAGCCGCCCAGTAGCGCAGGGCGCTGGCGTAGCTGCGCGCGGTGTTGGCCGGCGTGCCATCAGCGACGAATTCCTGGGCCGCGCGGGCGCCGGCGGCGTCCAACAGCGCCGGATCCAGGACCGGTACGCTAGCGAGCGGTCGCAGCTCATGTAGTATATTCATTACGTTGGCCGTAGTAAAATTGCGCTATCAGGCAGATAAGGTACGATAACCGTTCCCTTATCGTACCTTAATTATGGAGGGCAGGGTATGGCGATCGGGGTTCCGGAAACTGAGGTTATTGCCGCGGCCGATCGGGTCTTGGCCCGTGGCGAACGCCCCACCGTCGAGCGCGTGCGGTCCGAATTGGGGCGCGGTAGTCCGGCCCGCGTCGGCCAGTTGTTGGAAACCTGGTGGGAAGCGTTGGCGCAACGGATGGCAGGCGAAGCACGTTTACCCGAGTTACCGCCCGAGGTCGCCGCCGCGTTCCGGGCGGTGTGGGTGAGCGCCAGCGAGCACGCTACCGCTGGCGCTCAGGCCGCACTTGCTCAAGAGCAGAATGCCCTCCTGGCCGCCCAAACGTCCCTCACGCAAGAACGCAAGATCTGGGAAATTGCGATCGCGGAAGCGCAGGTACTGGCGCAGAGCGCGGGCCAGGCCCGTGAGGTCGCCGAAACGCGACTGACGGACGTCCAACGTCTCGTCGAGCAGCAGACCACCCAATTAAATGAGTTAAACCGGCAACGCGACGGGCTGCAACAGCGCGCCGATCAACTCGCCGAAGCGTTGGAGACGCACAAAAGCACGGTGAATGCTGAGCGTGAAGCCCAATCGCAGCATCTGCGGGCCGTCGAAGATCGGGCGCACGCGGAAATCGATCGGGCGCGGGAAGAAACCAAGACGCTCCAAGCAACGCTGCGGCAGAAGGAACGGGAAACCTCGGCTATCGCCTCCCGGTTGGAAACAGCCATGGCTTCGGCGCGTGCCGCAGACCACTTGGCCACCGAACATGGGGCCCGCGCTAGCACCCTAGAACAGCAACTGGCACGGATGGACGGTCTCCCCGCAGCATTGCTCGCGGCTCAGCAGGCGCTGCAGGCAGCGACCCTGCGTGAAGCGGCGCTACACACTAAATTGGAGAGCCTCAAGTTGAAGCCGTCGCGCACTAGAAAGAAGTCACCTGATCCGTCTGGATCCCGGTAGCCGATGGTCATCCAGCAGGAATTAGCACGCTTTCGCTCCTCTTGCTAATTTTAGCAAGGTTCAGCTAATTCTTTAAAAACAATCGCTTGTGGAAGTGAGCGCTCCAAGCAACGCCGGCAATATTGAACATTGAAAAACGAACTTTACATTTTTGGGGGTTGGGCAAAATTAGCCATGCTGGTGCATGCGCCCACGCAACCGGGGCACCCAATTAATGAAGACTCGCCGCTGGATCTGCAGCCGCTGCCGTATCGCGAATCGAAGATCCGCACCGAGCAGTTGATCCGCGAACAGCACGACG
>Ga0209941_1000402_pt1 | contig 56862 bp, 57 predicted proteins | sample ThiBiot_300_plan_FD_183945 | JGI IMG/M metagenome (GOLD analysis project Ga0209941, IMG submission 183945) | Wastewater bioreactor microbial communities from Cape Town, South Africa - Thiocy_solids_1 (SPAdes) | ecosystem: Engineered > Bioremediation > Thiocyanate > Unclassified | place: South...
TCAGTTCTTTTCCCAGTTCGGCGAAAAGATGCGTTCGCCGGTGTTGGCGCCGGAAAGTTGAGAACACTTTGTCAGGCTGAGGATGGCAACCAGAGAAATTGCAGCAAAAGTGCAAAACGATTTCCGTTCGGAATTGCACAAAATAAGGGCTCATCTCGCCGTTACCGTGATGCTCTAGCCGGATCGACCCGGCTGGGGACGGAGATTGCCATGGAGAATACCCCGCAGGTCGATCGAACCGCCGATCCGCTGATGATTGCTGAAGGTTGGTTGAAGGAGGGCCGGAACGTTGCCATTGCGACGGTTGTCGCCCGTGATCGAACAGCCGGCCGCCCTTGAGCTAATAACTGAAGACGATCCGCTAGCTCGCGAACTCGCCAATGTGGATGCGCTCCCCGAGCAGGGGACCATGAGGATTTGTGTGGCGGTGCCGTCCCTGGGGTAAAATCGGTATAGGGTGGGCGGTGATTTTCACCGAGGCCAGCCATCTTGAAACCACCGCGTCGGTCGAGCCGGCGTTCCGAGGGTGCCCAGACGCCGGACACGACGCCGACGGTCCTGCAATTCCGCATCTGGCTGAAGGGACTGAGCCCGATGGTTTGGCGGCGGGTGCAGGTGCCGGCGACCATGACCTTGCGCGAGTTTCACGGCGTTCTTCAGGTCGCGATGGGCTGGGAAGGCATCCATCTCTACCAGTTTGTCGTGCACACGGTCCGCTATGGCTCATGGGAATTGACTGCGGAACCGCCGGACATCGGACTTGACGCATTGAAGCTGCGCACCGGAAGCCGGTTCCTGTACGAATACGATCTCAATGTTCCGTGGGAGCATGAGGTGCGGCTGGAACATCAGTGCGCCGCCAAGCCGCAAATCCATTATCCCTGCTGCATCGGCGGTGCCGGAACTTGCCCGCCGGAGGATAGCGACGGGCCTGAGGCCTGGATCCTGCAGGAAGATGAAGCGCTCGGACTTGGACTGGATGAGGACCTCGCCAGTGCGCTGGAGTTCTTCGCGGACATCAGCGAGACCAGATCCTTCGCGATCCTCGATGATCCCGACCGGGCTGAGGAATTCCGGGAACTGCTTCTCCGCATCGACAGGCGCAACGCTCTTTTGGGCAGGACGTTCGAGCGGCAGACGGTGAACAAGCGCCTGCGGCAGGAGGAGCATCTCACCCTCATGCATCAGCAGATATGACTTCACCGTTTGAACCGCGATTGTTCGCCAGCAGATTGGCGGCGAGAAGGGCAACGTCGTCACCACGCTCATGCCGGATGCCGGAGAGCAACGACCGTGCCGCTGGCGCGGTGACCTGATCGAACTTTCGGCGCAGGGTCGCGGCGGTCGTTTCCGCATAGTGCCGTGTCGTGGTGATGTTTTCGTGGCCGAGGAAGCGCTGGACGTCGGTGATGTCCATGCCGAGCGCCAACAGCTTTGTCGCCATCGTGTGCCGCAAAAGATGCGGATAGACCCGCTTTGTGATCCCGGCCTTGCGAGCGACTTGCCGGACGATCTGACCGATGCGCTGGCGGCTGTAGGTATAGGGCAGCGATCCTTTGCCCCGTTCCCGGCTCTGGAACAGGGGGCCGGCACGCCTTGTGCCGATATGAAGCCGCAGCATCTGTGTCAGTTCCCGCCGGATGGGGACTTCCCGGTGCTTCGATCCCTTTCCGCGCACGACGACGATCACGCGCTCTGCCAGGCTGACATCCTCGATGCGCAGGCGGGTGAATTCGGAAACGCGCAAGCCGGTTTCCAAAAGGGTCTGAAGCAGCAGGCCCGTCGCGCCGCTCGCCTCGTAGGCCTGGTCAATGAAAGCCAGTTCTTCCTCGATCGTGAGCCGGTTGATTGACGTTCTCTTTTCCGGCGGCGCGGAAAGACCGGCCTGCGCGCGGGCCCGTTTGATCACCGCTTTGCTCTGCAGGTAGTCGATCCCTTCCCGGATCAGGATAGTGGCGACGGCGTTGGCGGCACGCTCGATCGAGGTCATGATGGTTTACCAGATGATTTTCGGATTGCTAACTGGTGAGAGATATCACCGTTGCCGGCGAAAGCGGAGGGCAGAAATACGCGGATCGGACGCGATGAGCTTTCCACTTCGCCCGTTCTGGAAAACCCGGCAAGGAGATGCAGCATGCAGGTTCGGATCGTCATGGAACTCATCGGTGACGACGGCGAGGAGATCGGTCGGGAGATCATCGCCGACATGACAAAGATCACAACGGGTGCGGAGGATCTCGGCCTATCGCTCGCCGAGGGCAAAGCCCTGCTTGCCGGGCTTCAGCAGAAGATGGTGGAGACGCAGGTGAACCTATGGCTAGCGGAAAACCGTGAGACGGACGGCCGCCGGTTGCGGCACAAGGGATACTATCCCGTCACCTTCCACACTCTGTTCGGCGATGTCCGGCTCAGGAGTCCGCGATACGCGCTGCCGGAAAGTGAAGGACGCAATGGGCCGGGCACGGTGTCGCCGTTGCGGCAACTGATCCCCGATCACATTGCACCCGAGCGGCTGTATCTCGAGACGCGCTGGGCTTCGCTCGTGCCATATGCCGCTGCAGCCGAGTTGTTGGCCGATGTGTTGCCGATCGACTGCGGGATCAACGCCACGACGGTGCGGCAGCATGCGCTGAAAACGGCTGCCCGAATTGAGCGGGAGCTGACGGAAGAGCGCGTCTCTTTCATGCAGGATTCGTGTCCGCAAGATTGGACGAACCTGCCCATTCCCGACGGCCGCATTGTCATTGGCCTTGATGGTGGCTACATCCGGGATCGTGACGACCGGAAGAAGAATTTCGAGCTGATCGTCGGCCGCTCCCTGCCCGAGGACGGTGAGCCGCGCTATATCGGCTTCGTTCATGGTTACGACCGCAAGCCGCAGCGCCGAATCCTCGACCATCTTAAAAAGCAGGGCGTGCAGGCCAATCAGGATATTACCTTCATCACCGACGGCGGCGAGGAAGTTCGCTCGCTCGCCGAAATGATCGCCCCGGCCAGCGAGCATGTCCTGGATTGGTTCCACATCACCATGCGCATCACTGTGCTTCGCCAGTTCGCCCAAGGCCTTCGCCATCATGACAAGGAAGCCGGCAACGGCCTGCTGGACATGCTGACCCGGATCAAATGGTATCTGTGGCATGGCAACACCTACCGGGCGCGTGAGGAGATCGATTGGCTGCTCGACGATGCCGAAGCCACGGAAACCGACTACCCGAACATGAAAAAGTTTCTGACAGTGATTGGCGAATTCCGATTCTATATCGGATCAAACCACGCCAGCCTGATCAACTATGGCGAACGCTACCGGTCCGGAGAGCGGATATCATCCGCTTTCGTCGAGGCGACCGTCAACGCCGTTGTCAGCAAGCGTTTCGCCAAGAAGCAGCAGATGCAATGGAGCCGGACAGGCGCGCATCTTCTGCTGCAAACCCGAACGCAGACCCTCGACGGCTCGCTACGGTCGACCTTCGAGAAGTGGTATCCTGGCATGGCAAACGATAATCACCGAAATTCCGACAACCAGTCCGCAGCGTAGCTGCCACACAAATCCTCATGGTCCCCTCGATAGCATAAAGCGCACGGCCACTTTATCATCCGTTGCATGATTCGAATGGATCCATTGGCCGGTTTCTCACCCTCGCCACCGCGGGTGCCGTCCTGGGCGTTACCAGCGGGAGGGGTCGAGCACGACGCCGACGCCGCCTTTTATGCCGGCGCCGCGCTGAACGCGCTCGACTCTTTGGTTCGCTCCGAACCGATCTGGGCCGGCGCCTGGCGCCAGCGCCTCGCCCTCAGATGCGCCGCTGCCGCCGTGCGTCTCGCCGGCCGTTCCGAGGATGAGGCGGACCTGCGCGATGCTTGGCACCTGCGTCCTGCCGACGGCGATCCCGGCCCCGCCGGCAACATTTTTGGCGCATGGCGGCAGCTGGCATCGCGGCCGTCGGCGATCGACGCGACAAGACTGGCGGAGATGGTCGATCTGCTCGGCCTGCGTTGGGACGACGGTTTTGCCGAGCTTCCGGGGGCGATCGACGATGTGGTCCGCTCCGGCCGGCCGGCGCCGTTTGCCGCCGCGGCCATCGCCGGCCTGGTCGTGGCGGTGTCCCCGGGAGCGGAATTGCTGGCGTGGTGGTGCGCCGATTTTTTGGTGGCACAAAAGCTGCGCTGGCCAAAGCCGGTGCCGCTGCTGATGGCCCAGGTAATTGCGCCGGCGTTTCGAGCCGGTGACAGTCTCGGCAAGCGGATTCGGCCGGGAGGAGAGGAAGTGGAGCGGGCGGTGTGCCTGGCGCTGGCGCAGGGCGCAGACAACGCCTTGCGGCTGGATGCGGACCTGTCGCGGCGCGCCGAGCGGCTTGCGGCGGTTGCCCCAAAGCTGCGCGCCAAGGGGGCAGGGGAGGTGATCCGACGATTGCTGGAGGATGATGTCGTTCCCGGTTCGCTGACCACCAAAACCTTGTCGCGGTTCGGGGCGCGGCGGCTATTCGAACGGCTGCAGACATTCGAGGCGGTGCGGGAGCTTTCGGGTCGCGACTCCTTCCGGCTGTTTGGGCTGTAACAATGGTCGGATCCGCCGCACGTAAGGGACAAAAAAATGAGCAGCCGGCGCTGCTCGACACTGAACTCGAACACCTGCCGTCGGAGCTGCGCTGGCGCGAATGGATGGGCCGGGTCGAAGCGGTTATCTTTGCCGCCAGTACGCCGGTGACCCGCGAGACGCTGGTCCGGGTTGTCGGCAGAAACTGCAACATCGAGCTGATCATCGACGACATCCGCGCCGAGCTGGCCGGGCGGCCCTACGAGCTGGTCTCGGTCGCCGGCGGCTGGCAGCACCGGACCAGGAAGGCCTTCGCGGACGTCATTCGCACCGCTTCCGGTCAGGGAGGCGTTTCCCGTCCGCTGTCGCAGTCGGATGCTCTGATCCTGATGTGCATCGCCTATTTCCAGCCGATCACCCGCGGCGAGCTGTCGTCGTTCTTCGGCAAGGAGGTGTCGCGCGACCTGATCGGGGTTTTGCGATCGCAGGATCTGATTGCGTCGGGGCCACGCTCGCCGCAACCCGGCGCGCCCTACACCTACGTCACGACCAAGGCGTTCTTGTCCCACTTCGGCTTCGACACGCTGCGCGATCTGCCGGATTTCGAGGCGCTCGAAGATGCAGGGCTGCTGTCCAAGGAAAAGCTGTTGGCGGGTGATATTCCAACTGGATTGGCTGGCGGGGAGGGCCACAAGGCGTTGGATGGCGTCGCCAGCGAAGACCTCTGAGCGGGGAGGTTCACCTTCTCAACAATTCATGTCCAGGACGACTGATCGCGTGGCAAACGATGATCGGGATCGTGAACTTAGGCCGCGTCGCCAGCGACAAGATTGGCCAGAAAGATCACCAGATTCGTTCCGCCAGCATGACGCAGCGACGGAAACAAAATACCGCGAAGCCCGGCGGTGATCACCTGGTTCGCCAGCTTCCATGACGGTGGCGTCTTTCTGTCGATGCGGGCGATTCGGCGCCAGGCACAATCCCATTCGCTCCAGCTGTCGTCCCAAACATGCGGATCGAATCCTTGCGAAAAGTCTGTGACTTCGGCCAGCGTGATCTTATAGGCGGCAAGCGTGGCCGGCGGGATGATTGTGGCGCCTTGCTTGCATTCCTCAAGCGCCGTCTGCGGTGCCTGGGAGAGATAGACTGCTTCGACACAAGGTCGGAAGCGGCCACCGTCGATCGCCGCAGCGGCACCGCTGGCCGGCAGAAAGGCCCATTTGGGTGTCAGATAGCGGTGGAAGAGGTCGGCCGGACCGATGCCGACGTTCTTCACCCGCGCGTCCCGTTCTCGGGATCCCGGATGAAAGCGAGGACCACCTAGACGTGGCCGTCGGCGACGAGTTCTGCCGCCGTGCGATGACCGTAGTCGGTGATCGGTTCGTTGCGGTACCAGTAGATCGCCTTGTCGACGTTGCCGGTGAGCTCGGTCGCAGCCGAGATCACTTTCACCATCTCGCGCAACCTGCCCTGCAGGCGCTCCGAGGAAGGATTGCGCAGCGTGTTGCGGTGGACGCCGGTCAATTGCGCCAGGTTGGCCATCTTCACGCCAAGCGCCTGCGACAGCCGCTTCGGCGACATATAGGGCGTGCGCGGCTCCTGCAGGCTATCGACAAAGCCGGAGACCATCGCATTGTGAGTCAGCAGCACCTGGGTCATGGCGAAACCTCGGAATTCATTCCGCACAACATATGCACATAAAAATGCACATCAAGTACGCCTTACCACCCAACAGAGGGGCCCTTTTGCGCGAAAATACAGGGTCCCGATTCCACGGTCATTGACATGCCTCTTGCCGTCGCTGCCTGGTTGGAGCCATTGGTGAAGGCGTATAGGGTACTGTCACTGCCGCGCCAGGATCAATCCGCACCCACGTCAGGTGTCAGACCCATTAAGCTACCGTCGAATACACTAGCAAGTGGACCGTGCGGTGTCGGCTTTCGCCCCAACTGCAGCCCGTTCGTTGCCTCCTGCACCGACAATTGGCAGCACCGCTAAAAACCCCTATGATCCATTGCACGCGGGGGGATATCCCATGTCGGGCTACTTCGGCACGGACGCGCAACAGCGCCTGCAAGCACAGGCTGAGACGAACGCCGGTTTCATCAACGCGACGCCTGGCGCATGCCAGACGGGCCGGACTATGGGTTGCGACGATCCGGATCGGTTTGGTTGGGACCGGATCAAGGAATTCCTTGACCGTGATGGCATCTGTGGATTTCGCCTACTGTCGCCCGGCGAGGCTGATGAGATCCGGGCGCGCCTAACGGGCAAAGAATACCGTTTCGATACGTGGGATGTGTTTCTTTCCGAACGTGCGGCCGCGCTGGTCGCTTCGAAAGCGATCCTATCTCGAGGGTTGCCAGACGGGCTTGTCGAACTGGAACAACCGACCGAACCCGAAAGTGCATTTGTAAGACATATTCAGGCATTGATGGGCGCGGCCGGCATCGTCCCCTTCTCAGGTTCCCTGCTCGTTGGTGCGTTCGGGGCAGCGACGACGGTGGCTGTCAGTGATCGGGACGGAAACGTCGTGGCCGTAGCCCATGGCTACATGCCGCACAATACTCACAGCCCTTATCACCACTATGCTTGGGGCGGACTTGTCGCGGTGGCGGAGGCGCAACGCGGCCAAGGCCTCGGTAACTATGTCAACGCACGCATGGTCGTCAGTGTGTTTCGCGATCTCGATGCGACGCACATCTATGAACTCGTTTCTGCCACGAACATTCCGTCGCGCCGGATGGTTGCGGCGTGCGGGCTAGAGTTTGAACCGAGCCTTGTTTGCGGCGTGCTCGCCCCGGTCGTAGACCCTCGCTTCACCCGGTAGGCGCTGCCTGTCTGTCAGCGAAATTCAGGGCTTCGTGAATTTCCGCCCGTCATAGATCGGCGCGTCCAACGAATGCTCTCGTTCCAGGCCATGTCGACGAACACGGGGCCGAACGATGGATAGGTATCCGGACTGCCGATGCTTTCAAGGTCTTCGTCCTGCACTTGGAGGCACCGCGTCGCGCCGATAGTGAATGTCCGCTGCGATCAGGATTCATCCGGAACTAGGCTCATCATCACACGGTGTGGTGCGGTGCGCCGCTTCGCGGGAGACTAGAAATTTCCAGCCTGCGCACACAGCGTTTCCTGACAATGTGCGATCAAATGGGCGCGTTCCATTCGCGTCTGTCTGGCGTTCTCCCTTCATGCATAGCGAACCTCGATTCGTATCAAACAAATTCGCTGCGCTCGGACGCAGCGTGCAATCTCGGCGTTGTGATCTTTCTGGCACCGCGCTCGCAATCGCCGGCAAGCTCTTCTGATCCAAGCCTGCCTCCTCTACGTACGTACATTCTGTAGTAGGAATTTCTGGACGGATGCATATCGCATTTTGCCTGGTTGAATGCTTTGGTTCAGGGTAATCGTATGGACACTCGAGAAAATACAAATCGATCGACGGTATGGATCAGGGCATCGGTCGCCCTGATCCCCGTGATTGCGGCCTCGCTCCTGGGCCAATGGGCGACATATCCGAATCTCGCCTCATGGTATGCGGCGCTCGTTAAGCCGTCATTCAACCCGCCGAATTGGATTTTTGCCCCCGTCTGGACGACCCTTTACATATTGATGGCTTATGCTGCCTGGCGCATCCTGAAAATTACTAACAGACCCGCAGAGCGCCGTGTCGCGTTGACGCTCTTCTTCCTGCAACTGGCGCTGAATGCGCTATGGTCATGGCTGTTCTTTGGGCTGAACAATCCGCTTGCCGGATTGCTGAACATCGTACCGCAGTTCCTGCTCATCCTGGCGACGATAGATCGGTTCCGCAGGCTCGATCTGGTCGCCGCTGCCTGTTTGATACCTCTCGCGGCGTGGATCGCATTCGCATCGTTGCTGAATTTTGAAATCTGGCGCCTGAACGGCTAGCGGCAGCAGACAATGGCCGCCGAAACGCCCCTTCCCGAGTCCGAACGTCCTGTAATCGTCTGGTTCCGCGACGATCTTCGACTGTCCGACAACCCGGCGCTGACCGCTGCCGCGAACTGTGGCCGCAGGATCATCTGCGTCTTCGTGCATGACGAGGAATCCGCTGGGGTACGCCCGCTCGGTGGCGCGGCGCGATGGTGGCTCCATGGCGCCTTGCAGGAGCTGGACGATGCCCTACGCGCCCTTGGCGGTAGTCTTTGCGTCCACAAAGGGGTTGCATCGGGGGTCATTCCGCACCTTGCGGCTGACAGCAACGCGGCGGCAGTCTACTGGAACCGCCGCTATGGAGCTGCCGAGCGCCGCGTCGACGAGGCCGTGAAAACCACCCTCAAAGCACAGGGGATCGAGGCGAAAAGTTTCAATGGCCACCTGCTTTACGAGCCGTGGTCGATCAAGACCAAGTCCGGCACCCCGTTCCGTGTTTTTTCGGCATTCTGGCGCGCCGCACGTGAGGCCGGCGAGCCTGGCCAGCCGCTTGGCGTTCCCTCGCGGCTAAACTTGTTCAATGGTCCGTGCGGGCAGACGTCAACAACGGGTGTTCAAATTGCCGATCTGGCACTCGAGCCCTCATCTCCTGATTGGGCCGGCGGATTGCGCTCGAACTGGCGGCGCGGGGAAGCCGGCGCGCAGGCTCAGCTCGAAATTTTTTTGGAAGAGCATCTGAACGAGTATGCCGATCTCAGGGATTTTCCTGACCGTTCGGCGACATCACGGCTCTCGCCCTATCTGCGCTTTGGCAACATCTCGCCCCGGCAGCTGTCGCACGCCACAGAGGCAGCCGCCCACGCCACCAATCAAGCGCTGCAGCGAAATCTCGAAAAATTCCAGTCCGAATTGGGGTGGCGTGAGTTTTCATACCATCTTCTTTACTACAATCCCGAGATGGGGAGCGAGAACCTGCAAACCAGATTCGACGGCATGCCGTGGCGGGCCGATGCCGACGCACTTCGAGCGTGGCAGGTCGGTAAGACGGGCTATCCGATTGTCGATGCCGGCATGCGCGAACTTTGGACGACGGGGTGGATGCACAACCGGGTGCGCATGGTGGTCGCCTCGTTCCTGGTCAAGCATTTGCTGATCGACTGGCGACAGGGCGAGACGTGGTTCTGGGACACGCTTGTGGACGCCGATCCGGCCAACAACGCGGCGAGCTGGCAATGGGTCGCCGGCTCCGGCGCCGACGCCGCACCCTATTTCCGCGTTTTCAACCCGGTTCTCCAAGGCGAGAAATTCGATCCCGATGGCCGCTATGTCAAACGTTGGCTGCCGGAACTTGACGGTGTTTCTTCATCCGTCGTCCATAGGCCGTGGCAGCTTCACAACAAGGTCGAAGCTTACGCTGAAAGAATCGTCGAACACGACCGGGCACGTCAACGCGCTCTCGGCGCCTTCAAGGGCCTGGGTTGAACACGGCTGATAGCTCGCTTATCCGCGTGACAAAGGCGAAGCAGCCTAATTTGAAGTCAGCTACACTCGCTCATTTCCGAGAGAAAGGCGACGGCCGCTTGGTAGAGATCACCATGAGCCCAGTCGCTTCTGCTTCCTATATCGTTTGAAAAAAATACTTCTAAAGCCTCATTGTCTCTTTCGCATTCGACGCTGACGGATCTCTGCGAACGGGCGATGATCAAGTTATTTTGATATTCGTCTGTTCTTATCGACACAAACTCTAGAAAAGATGGCTGGAGGCAACAGCCGGTCTCCTCCCGCAATTCGCGTGCGCCTGCTTCCTGCCAGGTCTCGCCAAGCATCTGATAGCCACCTGGCAATCCGAGCAACCCGTAGCCAGGCTGCTTTGCACGACGGATTACGAGCAATTCCCTTTTGGCGTTGTGGGCGAGCACGAAAACGGCTGTCGGCGTGTTGTCGTAAACTTGGCGCCCCGCCATGACCGGTATGGGCAGCTCCGCCATGATCAACTTTTCCTACGCGCCATCTTCGTCGCCCCACACTTTCTCATTGCCGCAACAGGTCACGGCGCGGAGACCGTCTAGGTCGGCTAATCCCTCGTGGCAGTGATCCGCATCGCTCTCGCACCCGTAAACGTAGACAAGCATGCAGGAGGCCAAATTGGGGGACATCCAGAAGGAAATCGAAAAAATCCGCAAGTCGATTCTGAATCATCCTAAGCGTGAGCTTCTCTTCGAGCTCGACACGCTGCTTTCGGTAGCGATCGAGGAGGTGAAACGCCTGAAGGCGAACAGGATTATTTAGAGCAGAAAGTAAAATTTTCGTGGGTCCGGCTTGCGCCTATCCCGACGCTAACTCGTTTACGCAATGGATCATCGAACCTTGACTGAGAACTTACCCTCCAACCATCCGACGGTAAAATTCGGAAAAATCGGTGTGCTACTGATAAATTTGGGCACGCCAGATGCTACCGATCCCGCTTCGATACGCCGATATCTCGCAGAATTCCTTACGGATCGTCGTGTCATCGAATGGTCTCGTTGGCTCTGGTATCCCATACTCTACGGCATTGTGCTGAATACGAGACCGAGAAAAGTCGGGAAAGCCTACGAGACGATTTGGAACAAGGAAAAGGACGAAAGCTACCTGAGGACTTTTACGCATAGCCAGGCTTTGCAACTTACCAACAGACTCTCGGATCTTCCGTCGGTGCAGGTTGAATGGGCGATGCGCTACGGCCAACCGTCTATCCGGAGCAGGATCGAAGAGCTTCAGAAATCCGGCTGCGAAAGGATACTTCTCTACCCACTTTATCCTCATTATGCGGCCGCGACGACGGCGACGGTGAATGACGAAAGTTTCAGAGCGCTGATGGACCTTAGATGGCAACCAGCAATCCGCACGGTGCCGCGATATCATGACGATCTCGTCTATATCGATGCTCTCGCCCATTCGATCGAAAGCCATTTCGCTACTCTGGATTGGGAGCCGGAGATCTTGCTGACGTCCTACCACGGCATCCCGATGTCTTATTTTACGAAGGGTGATCCCTATCACTGCCAGTGTCAAAAAACGACGAGACTGCTAAGGGAACGTCTCGGCTGGAGCAAAGAGCGTATAATGGTGACGTTTCAATCGAGGTTCGGTCCGGAAGAATGGCTGCAGCCATATACCGACAAAACCGTCGAGAAACTGGCACGAGAAGGAACAAAAAAGATTGCGGTGATCAATCCGGGCTTTGTTTCCGACTGCCTGGAAACGCTCGAAGAGATTGCAGTGGAGGCGAAGGAAACGTTTCTTCACAGCGGCGGTGAGCAGTTCACCCACGTACCGTGCCTCAATGACGGAACGGACGGCATGAAAGTCATAGAGCACATGGTCCGAAAGGAATTGGCAGGTTGGGTGCAAAGCGCTTTAAGCCAGGACGACAATCGTCGCGCACCACGCTGCCAGATCAACCAAATGGCCTTTTCGTCATAAGCCTTCGATGAACGCATGCGCATCCTGCGTGATGACCTTCACGCGATCCTTTGGCATCCGATCAAGCGTTCGATACGGCATGCCCAATCGGGGATTTCGCTCGAGATAAGAGCGGTTCTCGATCAGAAAATTCCAGTACAGAAAATTGAACGGGCATGCACCAGGACCGCGCTTAATATTTGGATTATATGCGCAGGTCCCACAATAATCGGACATCCGGTCGATATAAGCGCCGGACGCAGCGTAGGGTTTTGATGCCAGTAACCCGCCATCGGCAAAAAGAACCATCCCATGTGTGTTGGGCAATTCGACCCAGTCGAAAGCGTCCGCGTAGACAGCCAGGTACCATTCCTCAAGCTCGGCCGGACGAACCCCTATAAGCAGGGCAAAGTTGCCGGTGATCATCAGACGCTGGATGTGATGAGCGTAGGCGTTTCGCCGGGTATCGGCGATCGTTGTGGCGAGACAGTTCATATCTGTTTCGCCTGACCAGTAGAACCAGGGCAGTGATCGGACTGCGCCAAGAGCGTTGGTTTCGGCATAATGTGGCATCTTTAGCCAATAGATTCCGCGAACATATTCGCGCCAGCCGAGAATTTGCCGGATAAACCCTTCGACTGAATTGATCGGCGCATCACCGCGGCGAAAGGCTTTCTCGGCCGCTTCACAGACTTCGCGCGGGTTCAACAAGCCGATGTTCAAGTAGGGCGAAAGCAATGCATGAAAGAGAAATGGCTCGTGAACCGCCATTGCGTCCTGATAGTCGCCGAAGAAGGGAAGTGCCTCAGAGACAAAAATATCGAGCGTCGCGAGTGCATGTTTGCGGGTGACCGCCCATGTGAAGTCTTCGAGATCGCCAAAATGATCCGCGAAACGCGCCGCAACCATAGACAGAATTTCGTGCGTGATGGCGTCCGGCTCTGAGCCGAAGCGTTCCGGAACTTTGAGCGTCTCGGGCAACTTTTTGCGGTTGTCGGCGTCAAAATTCCATTGACCGCCACAAGGGTTGTCACCCTCCATCAACATGCCGGTTCGACGACGCATTTCCCGATAGAAATACTCCATGCGATAGGTCTTGCGACCATTCGCCCATGCTCGAAACTGATCCACAGAGCAAAAAAAGCGATCATCTTCTCGAACATCGACAGGCAAATCGAGCTGTTCGGACCAGCAGTCCATCATTTTTCGCACGCGCCATTCGCCGGGCTCGGTAACTACCACGCGATCTGGTTTGTGACGGGCAACCGCCCGTAGCAATTCACCCTTGAAAGAGCCAGTGTTGGCCTTGTCGTCTAGGCGGACATATTCGACCCTGAAGCCGAGTTCACACAATTCGTCTGCAAAATGCCGCATGGCGGACAAGATGAAGGCGATCTTCTGTTTGTGATGTCGAACGTATGTCGTTTCGTCGGCGACCTCGACCATGAGCACCAGGTCTTCCCGAGGGTCGAAACCCTTCAACGAAGAGATTTGATGGCTGAGTTGATCGCCGAGGATTAGGACGATCGTTTTGGCCTTTGCCACTTTCATCGCAGTCGATCACGCACTATGCCCGTCGCCTCGCCAGCGGCGATATGCGCGCCGCGCTTGAGCAGATTGAGAGACTTTAACGACGGCATTTCCAGGTCGGTCAAGCGGCTACATGAATACATTGATCTTACCTTTCGGTTTCGCAGCCGTTATTACTTACAGGTAGCATTGGTGGCGCGCTTGTTACTATGCTGTTATTCGTCGGCCGGTCGCATGATAAAATCAGATGGCTTGCGATCTCAAAACGGCTTCAGGTCTATTGATATTTTCTCGGTGATTGCAGCCATGAGCATCGTCGCGAATGTATCTCAGACCACCGATCACCAGATCACAACGAAATGCCCGGCCTATTGCGACTAACCCGACACGCTTCAACCGATGTGTATCAAGTGGAATATCGGTGCGGTAGGGAGCAAAAGCGCTAAACCGCAGAACCACTGTCCGCCAATCTGGGCATGCCGTAAAATCCTGGCGATACGACTGCCAGGGTCTTTGTAGATAATCTGTTCTAAGGTGAACATTGTAGACCTCGCCGTTGCCACACACGTCTATCGCAATCCCGTCCCAGCCACTTGCATCCACAACATGGTCTGTCGGCGAGAGATCGAGGGAGGCCTGAACAAATCCTCCGTTGTTTTCCAGGTTGACGTCGCCGAGCACACGGATGGCGGACCGGCCTGCAACTTCCTCGCGGGCCATCACTCCTTGGGAAACCCCACCCATGACCGCGTCTGTAACAAGTTTCCAGGCGCTACCAATTGTAGCGACTGGTGGCTTCCTGCTGAGGTCATCTATTATAGCGGTCGCGGGCAACGTATTTCCGTCCCAGCATGTTGGCCAACCTAACCTTTGGTCCGCAGACGAGAACGTCCACCGTCCACTCCAATCACTTGCCCGGTTATCCAGCCGGCTTCCGATGTCAGAAGGAAATCGGAAATTGCGGCAATATCGTCGGGCTCACCCAAACGGCGCATCGCGTGCAATTGGGCGATGGCCTCGACCATTTGAGAAGAATTGGTCAGCGATTTCGAAAGCGGCGTTTTGGTCAAAGAGGGCGCTACACAATTCACTCGAATTGTCGGCGCGAGTTCGGCCGCCATCGCGAACGTCAGCCCTTCCACGGCCGCCTTTGCCATAGAGATCGACGCATGAGCAGCAAAGCCCTGCGAGGCTGCGACCGAGGAGATCAGGACCACCGAAGCCGCTGGGCTCCGTTTAAGGCTGGGAAGATGCGCCTTAATCGCGAGCGCCGCGCCGACGGCGTTGAGCCGGAAGTCATGAACGAAGTCATCTTCGTTCAGTCCGCCAATCGGTTTCAGTTTGATCGATCCTATCGCGTAGACGAGACCATCGATGGGACCGTGAGTTTCCGAAGCGACACGCTCGAAACTGCCCGGAGCGAGCACGTCAACAGCCGTAAAGGTTGCTCCGGTTTCCACCGCACATTTTTTAAGCCGGCCGGTATCGCGCCCGACGAGATGGGCACTGCCACCCCCGGCGGTGACTCGGCCGAGAATAGCCGTACCGATGCCGCCTGAACCGCCGTAGATAACCGTCGTCGCCATTTAATATCTCTTTCTCGCGGCGGACGTGATTTCACCACATGTGAACTCTCGCGCTTCGTCAGTCCTGTGTTAGGCGTTCCTGCATTGGCAGATATCTCGGGAACTGCACGATTTTGGAATGCGAACGATCGCGTCGGTCCATGACGAGTCGATCCGGTCGATACAGGATTCACTGAATTCACCGATCTCTTTCCAGTACCTGCCGTCTTCGACGAAGTAGCCCAAGTTGGCCTCGAGCAACTTTGCCGCGGCTTCGGCCTCCCGAACGACCATCCCTGAAAATATCTGGTTCAACGCACTGACGCGGCGCGTAGTCAGACGCGAAAGTGTTGCCAATGTCGTACGCGGAAAAGTCAGCCTGCTCCGTGGGCGGTTGGAAAGGTTGAGGCATAGTGTTCCTTCTCGCAGGGCTTTCACGAAAAGGCGGCTTGATTTCGCTTCAAGAGAACGCAGCGTGATGTCTTGCCGAAGTGGATCAGCCGTTCCATTGCCGTAGAAATGCGTGCGTCCAACCCCGGAGTAAATCATGTCGCAGCCAAGAAAGGCGAGAACGTCTGGCTTCAAAGCATGAAGCGCCCAATACGCAGAAGTAAATGCCATGGTTCCGCCTGCATAAACAAAACCGCCAAACTCGTTCTGCGCAGGAACAAATTTGTCTGACGCGATCTTCAAGGCAGATGTTGACTGTGTGGCGGGTAACCGCTCACTTGGGAAATCGTCCGGATATATCAAATAATCCCAATCGTCGCGGATCGCCCACGCATTGTTTATGGCTACTATCGATGCGATTGTAGAACGATCCCACTCACGAACTTCCAGAGCATCAGGCGCGCTGCCGAGTACAAGAACGATATTATGTATGTGATCTATAGGTTTCATTGCACCGAGATCTGATCGAGCGTTGTTTTTCTGATTTCTGTATTACAAATCAAAACTAACGTTCTAATTTCATACGCCGCAAGATGCGAGTTTACACACCGACACGCCGATATTTAGCCGAAAATGGGCGGTGCCCACTCATAGGGGCACCGCCCACGGCTCACGTCGCTTATTTCGGCAGGAGAAGGGCGTTGACGACGTGGATCACGCCATTTGATTGCATCACATCCGGGATGGTCACTTCAGCGGCGCCACCAGATTCATCGATGATGTAGACATGTTTGCCTTTCAGTTCGGCTGTCAGCGAATCTCCGCTCACTGTCGTCATGTTGTACTTGCCGCCATTTTTCTTGATGTCGCGGATAAGATCCTCGGCAGTAACCTTTCCGGCGACGACATGCGCAGTAAGGATCTTTGCCAGCTTGTCCTTGTTTTCCGGCTTGAGAAGCGTGTCGACAGTCCCCTTGGGAAGTTTTGCGAAGGCTTCGTTGGTCGGTGCGAACACGGTGAATGGCCCTGGTCCTTCGAGCGTCTTCACTAGGTCTGCTGCTTTGACAGCCGCCACCAGCGTCGTGTGATCCTTCGAGTTGACCGCGTTCTCGACGATGTTCTTGCTGGCGTACATCGGCGCGCCGCCCACCGTCGGATTGGCCGCATAGGCGGTTCCTGACACCGCAAGCGCCATAGAAAACATAGCGGCTTTCAACAATTTCATGGTCATGAAGTCCTCCGTGTTTCGTTGTCATCTGACAGAACTTTGTACGAGGGAGCCTGCGCTATGGATTTCCCATTCACGCAGATTTGAGTTACGGTGTGCCGACCATGGGCATCGAGCCTCGCTATCGTTGCTCTTCTCGACGTCAGCAACGCGTCGCGCAAAGGCGACAGGCGCACAAATGCCTGACGGAAAGTCTGGTTGTTGCACGCTTGGTCTGGCGATCCGTTGAAGTCCTTTTGCGCCGGCGTGGGAGCAGACCGTGAGCTCCCTCAGGAAGTTATGATTTTTCCATCCGAACCGTCAGCTTTTGGCGAAAACAAAAAAGCCAACATCGATGGTTGCGGCTCTGAATCCAGCCTCGCAGTAGCAGAGGTAATAGTTCCAGAGCCTGCGAAAGCGATCCGGGAACCCCATTGCGGCGATGTCGGGCCAGGACGCCAGGAAGCGTTTGCGCCACTCGGAAAGTGTGGCCGCATAGCTCTCGCCGAACATTTGCGTCGAAACCAGCTTGAGCCCGGCCTGCGCGCCTTGTTCTGCAAGGATTGCTTTGGTCGGAAGCATCCCGCCTGGGAAGATGTGACGCTGAATAAAATCGGGAGAGCCACGGTAAGCCTCGAAGCGCGCCTCGTCGATCGTGATCACCTGCAGAACGACTATGCCGCCGACGTTCAGGCGATCATGCAGAGTTTCAAAGTAAGCCGGCCAGTAGGCTTCGCCGACCGCCTCCAGCATTTCGATCGATACGATCCTGTCGTAGGAACCCTCGACGTCGCGATAGTCCGTCAATTCCAAAGCGGCGCTGTCGACCAGCTTTTGCTGCTCCAGGCGCTTTCGAACGAAAGCCAGTTGCTGGGTCGATAGGGTAATGCCGGTAACGTGAGCACCTGCGCGAGCCAACCTCATGGCCAGGGCCCCCCAGCCGCAGCCGATTTCCAGGACATTCTCGCCACCCTGAAGATCCAGGAGTTCTTCGATTTGTGACAGCTTAGCTTCCTGGGCCTCTTCAAGCGTCAGGTTTGGATGTGCATAAAGCGCCGATGAATAGGTCATCGTCGGGTCGAGCCAGCGCTCGTAAAATGCGTTGCCGAGATCATAGTGGAAGGAAATGTTTCTACGGCTTCCAGTTTTGCTGTTAGCGCGCAGCAAATGACGTATGCGATTATACATGCGGGCGGGCCAGAACCCGGAAATGCTGCGATCGAGCACAGCGATGTTTCGTGCCGCCAGCTCCAATAGTGCGGCGAGATCGGGGCTTGACCAATCATCGTCGATGTAGGCTTCTGCAAAGCCCAGATCTCCGTGGCTGAGGAGCCGCCGGATTGCTCGCCAGCGATGGACGACGAGCGTGGCGGACGGTCCGGACTGCGCACCTGAATGCTCGACACGATCACCGGATGGCAGTACGACGATGATGTGGCCGCAATCGATGGGCGCGATCATTCGGCCAAGCAAATGCGCGATGAGGCTTTCCCTGGGCCTTTTAAAGCCGCTCAAGGTTCTCGTCTTGATGTCAAACGTCATGAACGCTGCTCTTCTCTCGACCGCTTTCAGGGTTTGCTCCGCGCCCGATGGTGACGGGCCGATCCGGTGGGGAAGGCCGCGGATAGAGACGGATTCCCTTCAGCCAGATCAGCAGTGCTTCCCAATAGATGCCCGCGATGACTTTGAACGTCATCAGCGGATATACGAAGAACGCGCGGGCTAGAGAGGCGTCTGACAAATCCTGCCTGACAGCGGTCAGCTTGGCGATAATCAGCGGTCCTTCGTCATCACGGCCGGTAACCGAAACCGACAGATCCTGTCCCGGAGGCATGATGGAGAAGGAATAGATCATGTCGGTGGTCATGAAGGGCGAGACGTAAAAGGATTTTTGGCTTTCTTGCCGCACCGGCCCAGTTGTGCCGGGAGCCACGGGAATGAGGTAGTTATGGCGCTGACCGAACGTGTTGTTTACCTCGTAGAAGATCGCGGACAATGAGCCGTCGCGCCTGTGACAGAAATAGAGGCTGAGCGGATTGAAGGCGTATCCGAGGATGCGCGGCATGGTGAGCAGCCGGATCGGCCCACCCGTTTCGATGCCGGCTTCATCCAGATGACGGATGATCCTATCGCGTGGCGATTGTGTCCCCTCGCCGTGGTCGCGATCATGGAAGCTGAAAAGGTTGAACCGGTTGTGCGAGAAAAGGCGAAGTCTGTTCTCCAGCACGTCTATTTCGTCGAGATCGAGCAGCAGGTAGAAAATACTGTAGCGCAGGCGATGCTGCCTTGGCCGCAGCCTGTGATGCATCACGGAACCAGCATACAGCCCCGATCGAAGTTCCGGCATCAGGCTGCCTCCGTCTCCGGCAGATCGGACACGCTGTGATAAATATGGATGCGGCCGGATTCGTCAGGAACCGTCCACGGCCGCCGCACGCCGCCGATCGCCTCGGCGACAGCGAGGCCGGCTTGCAGCCCATCCTCGTGGAACCCTGCGCCGAAATAGGCGCCGCAGAACCAGGTGTTGCGGCGCCCTTGCAGCGACCAAAGCTCCTTTTGCGCCTGCAACGCCCGGGTATCGAAACGAGGATGGCTATAACTCATTCGCTTGAGGACCGCCTCGAGTTCGATCTCGCGGTGAGGGTTGAGCGTTACGAACAGCGGCCGCTTGCTCTCGATCCCCTGCAGACGGTTCATCCAGTAGGTCACAGCGAGCTTGCGGCCATCATTGTCATCTCTCGTCATGTAGTTCCAGCTCGACCATACACGGCGCCGCTTCGGCATCAGGCGCGTATCGGTGTGAAGGACCGCGTCGTTGACGATATAGTCGAACGCGCCAAGCAGACGTCGCTCTTCGCTACTCGCATCGGCCAGCATTTTCAGAGTCTGGTCCGCGTGTGCTGCGATGACAACGTGATCGAAACGGCGACGGTGGCCATCGCGTCCAACGATCTCGACGCCATCTTTTGCGCGAACAATCGCGTTTACGGGATAGTTTGAGACGACTTCGGGTATGGTTTTGGAGAGTACCTGCACATAGGACCGACTGCCCCCGGCGACGGTTCGCCAGACCGGTCGGCCAACAAGCTTCAGAAGACCGTGCGTCTGGCAAAATCGGATGAACGAGGCCGCGGGATAGGCCCCGATTTTTGCTGCCGGAGTCGACCAGATCGCGGCCGCCATTGGATAGAGATGGTCATTGCGGAAGCTGTCGCCGTATCCGGCCGCATCGAGATATTCGTCGAGGGTTATCATTCCTAACGCCGCAACAGACCGCGGCGCTTCGCGGTAGAAACGAACCAGATCGCGCAGCATCATCCAGAATCGCGGGCTGATGGCGTTCTGGCCCTGCGCGAAAAGGCCCAGCAAACCGGTGCCGGAGTATTCGAGCCGGCCGTCGTCCAGTGAAACGGCAAACGACATATCGGAACGCTTGGTGGCGACGCCGATGTGATCGAACAGAGCAGTCAGGTTCGGATAGGTTTTTTCATTGAAAACGATAAAACCGGTATCGACTGCCAAGCCTGCGGCGTCGACTGTATGGCTGTGCCCTCCGAGCCGGTTATCAGCTTCGAAAAGAGAGACGCGATGCCTTTTCGAGAGCAACCATGCGGCAGACAGCCCGGAAATGCCACTGCCGACGACAGCGACGGCGAGGCCTTGATGAGCCGCCAAGCCAGGTTCCCACCCGTTACGTCCGTCGGTTGCTGCAATCTTTCCGGTCAAAGGACTTCCCTCCGCGCGCCAAACTGCCAGTATTTACGGAAGCCGGGGCGCGGTAGATCACTTGAAGCGTGATCCAATCGCAGGGCGCAGGCGTATGAAGGGCAAATGGATGCAGCGAGCTTATATATTGGAACCGGGAATGCGCGGCAGCTCCGTCCGGCAGCGAGGCTGGTTGTTTTGAACGAGGCGAGGCAAAAAGCAGTGCTGCCGTCTCCCGAGGAACTGATCGGTCTGATTGACGCGGTTGCGCGGACGCAGGACCGGAATGCCTTCGCGCGACTTTTCGGGTATTTCGCGCCTCGCGTCAAAAGCTTCCTCATGCGATCGGGCCTTGAAGACGCCGCTGCGGAGGAAATGGCCCAGGAGGTCATGATAGCGGTATGGCGTAAAGCGTCCTATTTCGATCCCGGTAAAGCCGGCGCGTCGACTTGGGTGTTTACGATTGCCCGCAATCAAAGGATCGACCGTCTGCGTCGCACGCGATCTCGGACTGCCGATCATCTTCTGGATCCGACTGATGAACTCGATATGCCCCCTTCGGGTGAAGATATCGCCATCGTTGCCGAACGGGAGGAAGGGGTGCGCAAGGCGTTGGAAAGCCTGCCGATCGATCAGTCAACCATTGTGCGGCTGTCGTTCTTTGCCGAGAAACCGCATGCGGAGATTGCAAGAGAGCTGGGCATTCCTCTCGGCACCGTAAAATCCCGTGTTCGGCTCGCATTGAATCGGCTTCGGACCCTTTTGGACAGCGATATATGACGATCAACCATCACCCCAGCGATGAAACGCTGATGCGTATGGCGGCCGGCGCATTGGGCTCAGGTCCTGCGCTTGTCGTTTCCGTCCATCTCGAAGGATGTGCGGTCTGCCGCAGCCGTATGGCGCACTTTGAGGCCGTTGGCGGCGCGATCCTGGATGAGATGCCACCCGTTCCGCTGGCAGCGGATTTGTTCGGACGCACCATGGAGCGTCTTCAGGTTGTCCAACAATTGCAGACCAAAGAGCGGTCCGTGAACAAGCACCCGGAATTGGGAATCGAGCTCCCACGGACGATGCAGGACTGCGAGGTAGGACCGTGGAAATGGCTGGGGCCAGGCTTCAAATGGAGCAAGGTCAAGATTCCCGGTAGCCCTGATGAAAAAGTCATGCTGCTGAAAGGCAGGGCAGGGCTTCATCTGCCGGCTCATGGACATACCGGCCTCGAATTCATGCAAATTCTGTCTGGATCGCTGGCCGACGAGCGTGGCCGATATTTTCCAGGGGACCTCGACGAGGCCGGCGACGATGTGGATCATCGACCTGTGGTCGGGCAGGAATCGGACTGCGTGTGTCTTGCCGCGCTTGAAGGAGATACGCGACTTCACGGATTGCTCGGCCGCCTTCTGCGTCCGATCGTAGGTTTCTGATAGATGGCTGCGGGGAACGCGTTCAGCACAGTGCCGCCAGAAGTGGCCGGTACATGAAAGCATTTCCGTCTCCGGTCGATTTGCTGAACGTGATTGCCAGGATTGGAGCGGCGCGACCCCTTAGCGTTGTCCGCTACGGACGCCACCGGCGCCATGTCCTTGACATCTATCCGGCCGCGAAGGACGGGCCGTCGCCAGTCATCGTCTTCTTCTATGGCGGCGGCTGGAAGGATGGAGAGCGAAGCGACTACCTCTTCGTTGGACATGCCCTGGCCGAGCGCGGCTTCACCACCGTGATCCCCGATTACCGTGTCTTTCCCGAGGTTCGCTTCCCCGGCTTCCTCCAGGATGCGGCTGAGGCAATGCGCTGGACGGTCGATCATATTGCGGAGTTCGCTGGTGATCCGCGTCGCGTCATCGCCATGGGCCATTCCGCAGGCGCCCATATCGCCGCCATGCTGGCCTTCGATCGCCAATGGCTTCTTGAGCTTGATCTCGATGCAAGCGTCGACCTTCGCGCCATTATCGGCCTTGCCGGTCCCTATGACTTTCTCCCCCTTCGTAGCAGGACGCTGAAACAGATCTTCGGGCCGGAAAACGGCCTCGCCGGCACACAGCCGATCAACTTCGTGGATGCGTTTGCTTCGCCGGCGTTCTTGGCGTCAGGAAACTATGATCGGACCGTCGATCCCGGGAACACAATTCGACTCGCCGAACGCATTAGAAGCGTCGGCGGCGAAGCGGAAACGAAGCTTTACGACGGTGTAAACCACCGCACGCTGATCGGCGCGTTTGCGCGTCCGTTGCGCTTCCTGGCGCCGGTTCTCGACGATGTCGTGGGTTTTGCGCTCAAACATACCTATGAACAAGCGCTTTCCGGAAGGCCGGCGGCGCAGAAAAGGAGCGCATGACCACAGGGATCTTCGTTCTCGCGTTGGCGGCTTGCCTCTCGGCGACGATGATCGGCGCCTGGCTTATTGCAATTCTTACTGGCCGGTCGGGTTGGATCGATGCGATCTGGTCTTTCGCCACCGGCGCGTTCGGCGCGGCAGCAGCCATGATACCACTCGCCAACTCGCAGATCTCGATGCGGCAGGTGCTTGTGGCGATCCTGGCGTTGTTCTGGTCCCTGCGGCTGGGCCTCCACATCTCGATACGCACCGCCCGTGGCGGCGACGATCCACGCTATAAACAACTGCGCGAGGAGTGGGGTGGTTCGTTCAAGCGTCGCCTGTTCTGGTTTCTTCAGATCCAGGCGTTAGCGGCCTTCGCGCTTGCCCTGTCGATCATGCTCGCAGCTCATAATCCCGCGCCGGGCCTCGGCATCGCCGACTGGACCGGTTTCGCCGTGCTGATCGTTGCGATCGTCGGCGAGACGATTGCCGACCGTCAGCTTTCCGCATTTCGTTCCAATCCAGCCAACAAGGGGAAGGTTTGCGACGTCGGGCTCTGGGGGATTTCACGCCACCCGAATTATTTCTTCGAATGGTTGGGCTGGCTTGCCTACGCCATTGTCGCAATCGACCTTGCGGGTGCCTATCCTTGGGGATGGCTGGCCATCGCCGGACCATTGCTGATGTACTGGCTGCTCGTCCACGCCTCCGGCATTCCGCCCCTCGAAGCGCACATGCTGCGCTCACGTGGAAAGGCATTTCGTGACTATCAGCGCCGCGTCAACCCATTCTGGCCCGGTCCTCAGCACGCCGTTGACACGAGCAATCATGGAGACTCGCGATGAGTCTGATTTCCTCAGCGATGCGCGCCGCCGAACGCGCTCCGCTTCCCGACCCATTGACGCGGATGGGCATCGAGTTCCTGGTCGGGCGCACGAGACGGAAACTTGCCGCAGCCTCCAGCCAGGAGGAAGAAGAATTCGCGCGGGCCATGACCGAACATCCGATCGCCGAACATGCCGACGCCGCCAACGAACAACACTATGAACTGCCGCCCGAATTCTTCGCCCTAACGCTTGGGCCGCACCGCAAGTATTCCTGCTGTCTTTATCCAACGGGTGAAGAGACCCTGGCCGATGCCGAGCGACTGGCGCTGGAGGAAACGGTCGCGCACGCCGATCTTGTCGACGGCCAATCGATCCTGGAACTCGGCTGCGGTTGGGGATCGCTAACGATTTTCATGGCGGAGCGTTTTCCGCATTCGACCATTACGGCCGTGTCAAACTCGAAGCCTCAACGGCTCCATATCGAAGCGGAGGCCGCCGCACGTGGTCTTGCCAATGTCCACGTCATCACGGCGGATATGAATGCCTTCAAACCGCATAGCAGATATGACAGGATCGTCTCGGTCGAGATGTTCGAGCATATGTCGAACTGGAAGGGGTTGCTCGAACGCATAAGGACATGGCTCGAGCCCGAGAAAGGCCGACTGTTCATTCACGTCTTCAGCCACAAGCACAGTCCTTATCGTTTCGACCACAGAAACGAGGCGGACTGGATCGCCCAGCATTTCTTCACAGGCGGCATCATGCCGAGCCACCGCTTGCTCAGACACTTTCCGGACTACTTTACGGTTGAACAGGACTGGCGTTGGAATGGGCTCCATTACCAGAGGACGGCGGTGGACTGGCTGGCGCGCTTCGATGAAAACAGCGAGCGGATCGATCGCATCTTGGATGAGGTTTACGGCACCGACGCCGCGCTTTGGCGACGGCGCTGGCGTCTGTTTTATCTGGCGACGGCGGGGCTGTTCGGGCACTCCAGCGGCGAGGAATGGGGCGTGAGCCATTACCTCCTTCGACCAGTCTGAAAACAAAACAGTTCACCATGAATTTTCTTCGACACGTTTGGGATCGAATTGTGGCTTACGCCGCACATGACGATCCCATGGTCGCGGCCTGCAATCTGATCGCGCTAATCGTCGCGTCCAACCAGCCTTTTTATCCGCTCTACGTCTATTGGGCGGTTAGCGACCAGGTCTGGCCGACGTTCTTCACGTTTCTGTCGACCCCGTTCTTCCTGGCCGTTCCTGCAGTTGCCAAACGATGTTCCAAGGCTGGCCGAGCGCTTCTACCTGTGGCCGGCATGGCCAATACGATCTTGAGCGCGAAAGTATTTGGTCCCGCGTCAGGCGTCGAGATTTTCCTGATCCCATGCGCTCTGATTGCCGCGACGTTTTTCCGACCTTCGGAGCGGATGATCGCCTTCCTTTTGATTGGCACAGCTTTGCTTATTTATCTGGGTCTGAGCGGGAAGTATGGTGCTCCGGCGCACAGTTTTACTGTTTCCGAGTATCAGGCATTTTTCCGGCTGAACGCCATGAGCGCTGGGACGCTCACCGTCTTCGTCGGGCTTATCGCCTCAGGTCTGATGAGCCGGTTCAAGACGCGGACGTGAAGGCGCGCGTGATTAAGAATCCGGCCGTCGCCGCAACCGCGGTCAGGAACGTTCCCCAGCAGAGATCAGCGACAGTCACCATGACCGGCCAATTCTTGAGTGTCGCCTGGTTGGTCAGGTCGTAAGTGGCATAAGCGAACAGGCCAAGGAACGCGCCGAACGATGTGGCTGTCGTCCAGCGGTCGCTGGCCAAGGCTGGTAAGATGGCGAAAACGACGATGCCGACAATATAGACGAGATAAAAGAGCACCGCTGGCGCCAGCCTGAAACCGTCGACCAACATGTCACCCATCAAGGGACGGTAGAGCCGTTGTGCAGCGACGGTCAGCCAAATCGCGTCGATTGCGAGAAAAACCAGACCGGTTGCGACATAGGCAATGCCATAAGTTTTCAAGTCCTGACCTTTCTCTGCTCTAAAGTGCCAATTTCTACGCAGTCACGGCATAATTGGACCACTTGACTCCGTTCGTTACGGCAATCTCTGCCCGCGACCAGGAGCCCGCATGACGGCATGTGATCCGAGCAGCGAACGCCTGCGTATTCACTTGGACAGAGGTGCGAATCTTCGGGAGCTTATGCCGTGATATTGCGTGCCGCATTATTCTGCGTGTTTTCGATTGTTGGCTGTACCGCACTGGTCGCCCAGGAGCGTAGTCCTGATGGTGTGTGGTTGCGTGACGACGGCAATGCCCGCGTCAGAATAACTCCGTGTGGCTCGAAGCTCTGCGCCACCAATCTGTGGATCAAGGACACGAGCAAGGGCGAGGAAGTCGGCGACCGCCTCATCATGTCGCTCGAACGGACATCCGATAGTCAATTAAAGGGCACCGCATACGATTCGAAGCGAAAGAAGACGTATCGCATCACCGTCATCCCTAGCGCGAAAGGTTTAACGACGCGCGGATGTATTCTCGGAGGACTGCTCTGCCGGGAGGTCAATTGGACCCCTGCAGGTGGAGAATGAAGGCCGACGTGCTGGCCCTCGGCATACTGTCCTGCATGCGTCGCGCTTTCGATCTCCTCATGGAGCACAAGGACATCCGGCTCGACCTCGCGACAATCCCGGCCGAGGATCCGCACACCTATGCGATGATCCGAAAGGCCGACACGCTGGGCATCTTCCAGATCGAATCCTGTGCCCAGATGGCGATGCTGCCGTGCATCAAGCCGCGCTCTACGATCTCGTCATCGGGGTCGCGATCGTACGGCCGGAGCCGATCCGGGTGACACGGTGCATCCCTATCTCAGGCGAGGCGAGGGCAAGGAGGATGTCGTCTATCCCAAGCCCGAACTTGAGGCCTTGCTCGGCAAGACGTTGGGCGTGCCACTGTTTCAGGAACAGGTGATGCGAGTGGCGATCGAATGCGCCGGTTCGCTGCTGGCGAGGCCTACCAGCGTCGCCGCGCCGTGGTAACTTTTAAACACACAGGTGGCGTCTCGAAGTTTGGTGAAAAGCTCGTCCGGGACATGGTTGACAACGGCTACGATCGAGAATTTGGCGCCTATGGCTTTCGCTTCAGGCGCACGATCTTGTCATTGGTCTTGCCCAGATTTTTCCAACGCTGAACGAACCTGTGCATTGCAGCGCGACCGGAGCACGCAATCCAGAATACTGAGATCGCTCAATAGCTCGACGGGATCACGTCCTCGGGCGGCGGCCAGGGCACTTTTCAGCCAGGTGCTCACGTTGGAACGAGACATCAGCCAATCGATCTGCTTGTTGGTTTCGATCAGCGCTGGGTCCTCAAGTCTCATTTCCTACTCCATTTTTGCGCGCATTCTGTGGGCCATAGAGGTGATCTGGTCGATCACACCCCGTGCGTCGTCAAACTGGCGCCAACTCCAAATTCGCTTCAGAACGCGCATTACCGAAGGCGTCGATCCAGCCCGCGTCACCCGCATAACGCCAGGCCAGACGTCCCCTGTCATCGAGCGCGAATAGGTGGAGCCAGTGATTGTCGAAGAGTTTGCGGACCTCGGGGTGGCGTTCCAATACTGTGGTGATCGCGTCGAGCGGCGCTTCGATCGCGACCGTCATACGTAGCGGCTCATGGACAAAATTCTCGCCGTCATGGATGGACTGCCAAGGCACGCCGCCACGCAAAAGACCGCCATTGCCCTCGACGACTCCAATGCCGCCGGTGATGTTGTGCAACAGCTTGTTGCCCGCGCCGAAAACCTGCGGCGCAACGGTCGAACCGTAATATTGAAGGCTGATCCAGCTTGCGACGACAACCGGCGCGGTCATGATCAGTTCGAGAACGCCAAAGTCCTTGTCTTCGCGCCAGACATAGTTGTGCAGGAAGACACGGCCGCCCAGATCCCGCCCCGCTGTGCGGCTGCGCGGCGCGGCAATGAACGCCTGGCACCCGGTCAATCCCCATTCCGGCCGTATCTCGGCCCAGTCCCTTGCTCGGCGGGCAAGAGCGGCCGCCGATGGCTTTCCGGGCAGGCGCAGGGCGCGTTCGGCCCGCGTCAGCGCGCCGGCCGCCGTGAACCAGCGCTTTAGCTGCCCGATGTCCTCGGCATGAGCAGTCGAAGGATGGTCGGCCTCGTAAAGCGTGACGGTATCGGTCGTTGTCTCGTGTAGCGCCGCCAGAAAAAGCGTGTCGTCCGGGACCAAGATGCCGCGCCCGGCGAGGCCGGCGCGAACCGCTGCGTCGTTGAGCAGGCCGGCGAGCAGCCGGGCGTTGACATCGCCGGAAAAGCCGCCGCAGGCGCCGCAATGCAGCATGCTGGCGTGAGGATTGTTGACGACGCTGGCACCGTGGCCGGCGATCACCACCAGCCGTGCGAAGTCATGGGTCAGCGACATGCTCCGCAGCACTTTTTCGGCCATGTCGATGCGGGAGGCCGCATCCGGCGCGGGATCGAAACGGGGTGTCGGATCGTTCGGGCGCTTGACCTTGGCGAATCCAAGCCCGTTGCGCAAAAGCTTGTTCACATAGACGGGACCCATGGCTTCGACGAAGGCGAAGGAGGAAACGGCCGCTAGCCTGAAACGGCCCCAGGCACGGGTTGCCCGTTCGCCAAGCCGAGCGGCTTCGTCCAGTTGCACCATGGCGGCGCTGCCGTCGCCCGAACGCGAGTTCGACCCCGGCGCCAGTTGCGGCGGCAAGCGGTTTTCCTCGATGTCGGAAGCGAAACGCCGGTGGGCGACGCCCAGCCCGAAGAACCCGGCAAATCCAAGCGTGCGGATGCCCGGATCCAGGCTTTCCAGCGCACGGCGGAATACTTCGGACCGAACGTCGATGCAAAAGGCCATCTGCAACTTGGCACGGCCGTTGACGGGGATTGCTGTTTCCGCTGCGAGAACCGCCGCAAGCTGCCTCTGGGCGGCGTGCTCGGCCGCTTCCTGCAAGACGGAATCCAATATATCGTCGGCGGACGGCGCGCTCTCCTCGGCATAGGCTCCTCTCGCTTCGAACCACTTGCCTTCGATCGAGGAGGCATATTGGCGAAAAATCGCTTTTTCCCAGACGAGACGGATCGCCAGAAGATCAATCAGAGTCCGGTCGCTGCCGTCGCGAAGCTCCGCCTGCCACAGGCGATAGCGCCCGATTTGAGCCCAGCCGCCGAGGCTCATCAGCAGCCGGTGGAAGTAAACCTCGAGTGCCGCGTCCGACAAACCCAGATATCCGGCGCAATCGAGGATCGCCTGCTCCGCCTTTTCGGGGAGATGCGCCGCAAGCGTAGCAAAACCCTTGAGGCCGGTGATCTCTGGCGTAAGATCGAACCTGGCGCTGTCACGCCAACTGTCAAAGCCGCCACGCCCTTTGGGGGCCGCCCACAGTGCCTGGGCCGTATCGAAATAGTCAGCAGCCCAGTGACTGATACGCTCCGTCAAAACGCCGGGCCAGTCGGTCCCCGATACTTCGGCGGCGAGCTCAGCTATCGTTGGCAACGGTGTCGGGCATGGGGGATCTGCCTGGAGCCTCGCGTCGAGGTCCGCACGTGCCTTCGGCACACCGGGAGCCGATGTCCCAGCGAGCGCCGCGGCAAGGTCGGCGTCGTTTATCTCGCCGGACCGGAGGCGCGCGGCATACCAGCTTCGCGGCATCGTGACCCGCATGCCGGCGACCCGGCCGAGGCGGGCGGCGGCCAGTTCAAGCGGCCCGTCCGCCTGGCCGAGAAACGGGTTCACGGTCACGCTCGAATCCAGCGGCCAGAGCGGCGGGACCTGCCGCACCGCACGCCACGCGGCCTCGATGGCCGTGTCGGAGGCGAAAATACGATGATCGTCGATCCTGTTCAGCATCCGTGTCCTCTGTACTGTCGGTTCGTCACGACGAGACGCGCGCGGACCAGCCGCCGAGCATCCGGTCCAGGACCGCGTTCAGGTAAAAGCCGTTGGCGAAATGCACGCGCAACCCGGCAGCGGCCGGGTGGCCGGACCACAGCGGCAGCAGGGCCTGGGCAATCGCGACCGCCCCGAAGCTCAGGGCGGCCAGCGCCATCAATGTCCATTCGAGCCGGCCGGGCGCTGGCGTAGCCGGAAGGGTTCCACGCGTCAGCCACTCGGCCGCCGTTTGAAGCGTGAAATATCCGACCGCCGCGGCGATCGCGTAAACCGCCGTCTTGCGGGTCAGCACGCGCGGCGCGGCGTCAGCCAGTCCCTGCGCCAGGAGGTAGGCGACGCCGAAGATCAGGATCGCGCCGAGGGCAAGCGACTGTGGGGATTTGTGGCCGAAGCCGAGGGCGGCGCCGAAGGCCGCCCCGATGCCCACGTAGATCAGGAGCGCCAGCACAAACGCCCGGCCGACCGCGGCACCATTAGGGATCGCGACCGGCCCAGGCCGGCGGATAGCGGCGACCTGTTCGATAGCTCCGCCCGAAGCGAGGAACGCGTGCGCCTTATAGAAGGAGTGGACGACGATGTGCAGCAAGGCCAGCGGGAACAGTCCAAGTCCGCATTCCAGCATCATGAAGCCCATCTGCGCCACCGTCGACCAGGCAAGCGAAGTCTTGACGGCGGGCTGGGTGAGCATGACAAGCGCCCCGAACAGCGCCGTGAAGCCGCCGACCATCGCAACCGCCGCGAGGACGCCGGGCGCTGTCAGCATCAAATCCGCGAAACGGACGAGCAGGAAACCGCCGGCATTGACAATGCCCGCATGCAAAAGCGCCGAAACCGGCGTCGGCGCCTCCATAACTTCCGTCAGCCAGCCATGCGTCGGAAACTGGGCCGACTTGAGCAGCGCCGAAAACGCGAGCAGGCCGGCGGCAACGGCGGTCAGCGCCGACCCGCCGCTCGTTCTTGCGATGGAATTGACGGTTGCTATGTCGTCGGTGTCGTAGGCCCAGGCGACAAGGCCGGCGCCGGCGATCAGCGCGGCCGCGCCTAGGCGCGAAAACAGCCGCTTCTTGCGCTCGGCACGCTGCGCCGCCAGCCGCTCCGGATAAAACAGCAGCAGCCGGCGCAGCGCCACGCTCATGCCGATCCATGCCGCCGCGAGCTGTACGAGGTTGCCTGCCTGGACAAAAAACAGTACGGCCGCGAGCGTGATGCACAGCCAGCCTGTGAACGCACCCTGCCGCGCCTCACCGTCGAGATAGGTCCGTGCATAACGCAGCACGAGCCAGCCGATGAAACTGACGAGCAGCAGCATCGTCACGCTGACGGCATCCAGCAGGCTGGAAAAGCCGATCCCGGCGGCGCCGACCAAGCGGCTGGTCCCCGTCCCTTGCGCGACAAGCACGGCAAGTCCGCCGAACGCGATGAGGAAAGAAACCAGCGCGGCCGCTTCGGCCAGACCGGCGCGCTTCGGGCAACGGCCGGAGCCGGGAAAGGCAACGGCAGCAGCGATGAGCAGCGGCAGCGGCGTGGCTAACGGAAGCAGGTAGAGCGACAACGCAAATCTCCAATGCGATCGTTGCCTTGCGATATCAGGTGCGCCTCACTGAAGAAAATTCATTGTTTATGCAATATCGTTCGCTAATATCGAATGATGCCTCCCTTGAACTACAACCACCTGCGCTATTTCTGGGCTGTCGCCCATGACGGCAACCTCACGCGTACGGCTACACGCCTGAACGTCACCCAATCCGCTCTGTCGGTCCAAATCCACAAGCTAGAGGCGAGCCTCGGCAACGCGTTGTTCGAACGAAGCGGCCGCCAGCTACGCCTGACGGAAGCAGGGCGCATCGCGCTGGATCATGCCGATGCCATCTTCAATACGGGCGAGGAACTGCTTGGCACGCTTCGCGACGCCGGTACCATGCACAAGACCCTGCGCCTCGGCGCGTTGGCGACGCTGTCGCGCAATTTCCAGATGGAATTCCTGCAACCTCTTCTTGGGCGGCCGGACGTCGAACTCGTCCTGCGTTCGGGTAACACGGCCGAACTGCTGGCCTCGCTGCGCTCGCTCAGCCTCGACGTCGTATTGATCAACCAGCCACCGGTGCACGACGGGCATTCAGGCTTCGTCGCCCACCGTCTCGCGGAGCGTGCGGTAAGCCTCATCGGATCCGCCGCACGCTTTCGTAGAGATTGCAGCCTGGCAGAGCGTCTTATGGCGCATCCGGTGATTGTCCCGACAAGCGGAACAAGCGTCCGCGCCGGCTTCGATGCACTCGTCTACCAACTCGACATTCGTCCTCGTGTCATCGCCGAAGCCGACGATATGGCGATGATGCGCTTGTTTGCGCGCGAAGACATCGGCATCGCCGTGCTGCCGCCCATCGTGGTGAAGGACGAAATCGCGGCCGGCACGCTTGTCGAGGGCGCGGCCCTTCCCGGTATCGTCCAGACATTTTACGCGGTGATGATGGAAAGACGCTTTCCCAATCCGCTGTTGAAAATACTGCTTGGTAAGCCGTCGTTTGCAGGATCGTAGAGACTGTTATCCGTGCCAACTCGCAACCTGATTATTCGCTATCGAGCGACCAAAACCACGGTATGGCTGTTGACCAGGATTTTCGCGGTCTGGCTGCCGAGCGACGGTCGTTGGACAGCGCGCCACCGTTGAGGACCGAACCGAAGCTGGGCGCTTGCGCGATCGACGTTCGCGGCCGTCTCAGGTGGCAGTCGCCGGATGCAGATTTGGCCAGTACTAATCCGCTCAAAAACGTATGGCCCGCCCCGTTGGCAAGTCGGTTGCGTCAGGCTTTGTTCGGTCGTGCACAAACGTATCCGGCGTAGCGGCACCTTGGCCTTCGCCATGATGGAGATCCGCGCGCCCTGGCCCTCATAAAAGTCTCGGCGTCGAGGCGCCGTTTTTTGAACCAGGTTTCCAAGGACGCAGGTGTTCGACACTTTCGGCCATCAGCCTCCTTCCGCCAACCTCACATGGCTCCGGCGATTCCGGAACCGATTCCTTCGACTAAGCAGCCCCCCTCACGTCGTCACCGTCGCGCCCATTTCTGGATCGAAGCCTATGCCACGGCGCAGCGTCGCCCAGGCAATCCGGGTGAGCTTGGCTGCGAGCGCGACGATGACGACGTTGCGATGTGCTCGCGACAGAAGAGCTCGAAGCCACTCCCCCAAAGGTGTCGCCTGTTTGGAGAGGCTCGGCAGCGCCGCACGCGCTCCGTGGATTAGCAGCATGCGAAGGTAGATGTTCCCACGCTTTGTGATGCTGAGCAGCCGCGGCTTGCCGCCGGTCGTCATCTGCTTCGGCACGAGCCCGAGCCATGCTGGCATATCGCGCGCCCGACGGAACGCCTCACCGTTTCCAACGGCCGCAACGAGTGCCGTTGCGCCGAGGACGCCGATCCCGGGTATCGAAGTCAGCCGGTTCGCCGCCTCGTCGACACGTGCATGCTGGGTCAGATCGTCGTTCAAGGCATCTATCCGCTCGTCAAGTGATCGCCACTCGACGCGCATGTCCTTGATAAGCGTCAGGATCCGGGTCGAGAGGTCCGAAGGCGGCGCGGCGAGGAACGGATCGATTTCCCGTTCAAGAACCTTGCGCCCCTGCCGGAAAAGGCTGTCTGAATAGCCCAAAGTTTCGTGGACGTCCCCGGGTTGCATTTCCTGCTGCCGTTCGAACTCAACGGGCGACAGCATCCCGCTTCCGACGTGCTTCGTTTCGAATTGTAGAACATCTCGATGTAGTCGAACACGTTCTGCCTTATCTCTTCGCATGTTCGTCCTGCGATGGCTGAGAGCCAACATCGGCATCCATCACGTTCACCATCTTTCGAGCAGAGTGCATACTGCCGGCTCCCGGGGGTGCTTCGGAACTATCCGGAACTGCGTGGCACCGGTCGAATTACCATCATGGAAAGCCTCCGCTGCGTGAAGTTCGTCTTGTGGGATGAGCGCAGCCAGCGCATGATTTCGTTTCGCGATGCTCGACACCAGGAAACGACGTCAGCAACGATATCCTCATCACGCATCTGATCGCGGCGCCGCTGATAAGCCGCTATATCCCCAGCCAACGCGCGTCCTGTCGGCATCGTAGCTTCAACGAAGATGAAAGCGCCCGGCGCGGAGGGCAAACAGAGGGGACGTGTGGCGCCGGGCGCTTGCCGTGTATGATCGGCAAATCATCCAACACCTGCGCCTGAGACGCGTCACGCCAGCAAGGGAGTACTTCTTTATCGGATGCCACACTATTGCCAAATCTGACCTCATGAACACGCAGATGCTTAGCCTCCGCATAATTTGTACGGCTGCCGCCCTCGTCGCCCTGTGCTCCTGCACAAGAACGAGCGATGGTACGGTAGTGCCCAAATACCAGATGACGGTCTCACAGCACGGATGGTCTCCACGAATTGCCATCCTTAAGAGGACGACGGAGCCACCGCCCGGCCAGTTCCTCGAGCCGGCACCATTGCCGGAGGTTAAAACTGCCCGTGCCCGGTTGCCCTCCAGGACTACCCGTCGACAATCGGCCCCTTTGTCACATAGCGAAAAACCGGATGTTTCCAGGCAGACGCATCCGGAAATCCTGCATTGTCGACAGGTGCCCGCAAATGACGGCCGCTATCGCGTTGTCTGCTCGTAAAGAATCGACAAAGGATTCAGTATCGACTCCGCATTCGTCAGGGCGGCCGCTTGCCGCGTGGCAGGAACTTAATTCACGGCTCCGCCGTCTCCCGCCCAATGCCTCCGAACGAAACGGGGATCAGAATGGTTCCCTTCTATATCGTGCTCGGTCGGTGCTCGCGCTGAACGTATTGAGCGGTGGCGCGGGCATCGCGCTCGCCATATCACTAGGCTCGTTGGAATGCCTGCCGACGCCGCACGATCGATCGATCTCCTGACGCAAATTGCAGTCATCGGCGCGGCGGGTATTGTCGTCCTGACGCCCCCAAAACGATCCAGATTACGCCTTACATTGCCGACAATGCGAAACGCAGAAAAATAGACCCCGGCCGACAAATTCCTTGAGTTCGACCGGAAAAGGGACCCATCACCTCAGCGCCGTAGAATCGAAGACGCGCACCTTCGTGTTCGCGATTTTCCAACGCTTACCAATTGCGAGGGTCTGTTGCGCGGGTCTCGCAGTTTCAGCATCTTGCGCCCCTCCAGCCGGGCCGTGACCAGGCGACCTTGCCAATCACATAGCTCGGTTGCGCGGCGTCAAGAGTAGCGTTGGAAGGCACAAGCGTGTGGCGGTCCAATCTTCGAGTCCTGAACGGACTATGGAATGCTGGCATTCGAAGCGGCAGCAGGCCATCTGACCGGCCGCCCGCCGGAATGGCATTCGTGCCTTGATGTTAGCGGACGACCAAGACAGGGATTTTGCTGAAGGTCAAAACCTCAATCGTCTGACTTCCGAGGAATAGCCGCTCAAGCCCACGCCGGCCATGAGATGCCATAACGATGAGGTCGCAACCCCTTTCCTTGGCTACCTCCACGATCGCTTCAGCTGGCCGCATTTCACTGACATGAACGGTTTCGCATTCTACGTTTTGCTTTGCCGCCAAGGCAGCGGCAGCGGCAAGCACCTCCTCGGCAAATTCCTTCCCCACCTTTTGATGGGTCTCAATGGCTTGAGCTACCGCACTACTGCTGTATTCGCCCCGAGCAGTGTAGATCGGGAACATCTCGGTGACATTCAAGATTGTAATCTTGCTGCCGAGCTTCTGTGCAAGGGCCAGCCCTTGATTTACGCCAAGTTGGGCAAGTTCGGAGCCATCAGTTGCAATGAGAACGTGGGAATACATATGGGGTGCCTTTCGTTCGCGTCCGCTTTCTACAACGCTATCCACTTCTGGCGGATATTCAAATCAACCGATTATCGCGCTTCTCGATCGCCAGCACGGCTATATCGCGATACTAGACCATGGCCTGCATGCTGCTCGAACAGCGCTTGTTTTCGACCGCCTTCAACGCGGCCACGTCGCCGACCTCAACCAGCTTGACGATCTCGGCGAGCTTGCCACGGAATAGCCGATGCGTCTCGGCGCCGAAATCCGGTACAGGCGGCGGGATGACGGGCCCGAGCAGGTACCCGCCGACACGCCGATAGAACGCGAAGCAGCGGATTCCTCTGCCTTTTCCGTAGGTGTTCATATGACCAGGTCATCAACGTCTGCGATGAGAACGGCATCGCGGATTGTCTGGTCAACGTTCCTGTTCCCAAACATAAAGGGTTTCCGAAGGTTGCCTTCGCTGTATCCATTAACATAAGCTGTTGTCGCGGAGGTGCGATGTCCGGTGCTCGAAATCTGATCGTCCTGCTCACGACTACCTGGGCGTTCACGGTCTGCTTCGCCGTGTGGATGATGTTCGGCGTGACCGGCATCCCGATCCGTGAGCAGCTTGGCCTGAATTCGGTCGAGTTCGGCCTGCTGACCGCAACCCCGGTTCTCACCGGCGCGCTTTTCCGCCTCCCCCTCGGCATCTGGACAGACCGGCTCGGCGGCCGTCGCCTGATGCTGGCATTGCTCATCGGCTGCGCCATTCCGGTCTGGATTTCTTCTTACTCAACGGCACTATGGCATTTCATCGTGCTCGGCCTCGCGCTCGGTCTGGTCGGCGCATCCTTCTCGGTCGGCACGCCCTATGTCGCGCGGTTCTTCCCCAAGGAGAAGCGCGGCTTCGCCATGGGTTTCTTCGGCGCTGGCACGGTGGGCGCGGCGCTCAACATGTTCGTGGCGCCATGGCTGATAAACGCCTATGGCTGGCAGATGGTGCCCAGGGTCTATGCTGTCGCACTGATCGTTACGGCCGCGATCTTCTGGATCTTCTCCGCGCCCGATCCGGCGCGGGCCGCGACCTCGCCTTCCATGCTCTCGCAGCTAAAGGTGCTGCGCGATCCGCGCGTATGGAAATATTGCCAGTATTATTCGATCGTCTTCGGCGGCTTCACGGCGCTGTCGATCTGGATGCCGCAATATTTCAAGTCCGAATACGGGCTCACAATCGCCCAGGCCTCGCTGCTCGCCGTCTGCTTCGCACTGCCGGCCGGCGTCTTCCGCGCCTTCGGCGGCTGGCTGTCCGACCGTTTCGGAGCGCATAATGTCACCTGGTGGGTGCTGTGGATTGCCTGGATCTGCCTGTTCCTGCTGTCCTATCCGAAGACGGAACTCACCGTTCATACGATCAATGGGCCGGCCAGTTTCGGAATCGCCCTTCCGACCTGGCTCTTCACTTTGCTCCTCTTCGTGCTCGGCATCGCGTTCGCCTGCGGCATGGCCTCGACTTTCAAATATATCGGCGACGATTTTCCCGAGAATATGGGCACGGTGTCCGGCATCGTCGGCATGGTGGGCGGTCTCGGCGGCTTCCTTCTGCCGATCATGTTCGGCGCCATCCTGGATCGGCTCGGCATCAATTCGAGCTGTTTCATGCTGCTTTACGGCATCGTCTGGGTGTCGTTGATCCTGAACTACCTGACCGAGGTGCGACGCGCGCCTGTCATGGGTGAGACCATCATGGGCGAGAACACCCGGCGGTCGCCCTGAAAGCGGAATTGGGAAAGGAACAGCCATATGAGCCATTTCCTCGAACGCATGACCTACCTTGCCCGCAAGCGCCAACCCTTTGCCGACGGTCTTGGCGAACTGCGCGACGAGGACCGGATGTGGGAGGAGGGCTACCGGCAGCGCTGGCAGCACGACAAGATCGTGCGCTCTACGCATGGGGTGAACTGCACAGGCGGTTGCAGCTGGAAGATCTACGTCAAGAGCGGCGTCGTTACCTGGGAGACGCAGCAGACAGACTATCCGCGCACCCGACCCAGCATGCCCAATCACGAGCCGCGCGGCTGCTCGCGCGGCGCTTCCTACAGCTGGTATCTCTACAGCGCCAGCCGTATCAAATACCCGCTGGTGCGCGGCAGGCTGATCAAGGCGTGGCGCGAAGCGCGCCGGACATTGGAGCCGGTCGATGCCTGGGGCTCGATCGTCGGCGATCGGGAGAAGGCGACATCCTACAAGGCGATGCGCGGGCGCGGCGGCTTCGTGCGGGCGAGCTGGGACGAGGTCACCGAGATCGTTGCCGCGGCAAACGTTTATACCATCAAGACCTGGGGTCCCGACCGTGTCGTCGGCTTCTCGCCGATCCCCGCCATGTCCATGGTTTCCTACGCTTCCGGAGCACGCTATCTCAGCCTCATCGGCGGCACGCTTTTGTCCTTCTACGACTGGTATTGCGACCTGCCGCCGTCCTCCCCGCAGACATGGGGCGAGCAGACGGATGTGCCCGAATCCGCCGACTGGTACAATTCCGGCTACATCATCGCCTGGGGCTCCAACGTGCCGCAGACGCGCACGCCCGACGCGCATTTCTTTACCGAGGCACGCTACAACGGCACCAAGGTGGTGGCGGTCACGCCGGATTATTCCGAGGTGGCAAAGCTTTCCGACCTTTGGCTGCATCCCAAGCAGGGGACGGATTCGGCACTGGGCATGGCGCTGGGTCATGTCGTGCTGAAGGAATTCTACATCGACCGCAAGACGCCCTATTTCGAGGATTATGCGCGTCGCTATACCGACCTGCCGATGCTGGTCCGCTTGCGTCGCGACGGTGATCGATGGGTCCCGGATCGTTATCTGCGCCAGAGCGATCTTCAGGCGAAGCCGAAATCACGCCGCAGGAAATCCGGTAGCGCCGACTGGAAGACTGTGGCCTTTTCAGAGGAGACGGGCGCCACGGTCGTGCCGCAGGGTTCGATGGGCTATCGCTGGCCGAAGGAAGGCGAGCCGGAGGGACGCTGGAACCTCGAGGAGAAGGATGGCGAGAGCGGCGAGACCATCCGGCTTGCGCTGAGCGCCATCGACCGCCGTGATGACGTCGTTCCGGTGGCTTTCCCTTATTTCGGCGGGCAGCCTCACGAGCGCTTCCACGAGAACGACCAGGGCGGCGATGTGCTCGTCCGCAACGTGCCGGTGCGGCGACTGGCGCTGGCCGACGGCGAGGCGTTGGTGGCGAGCGTCTTCGACCTGATGTGTGGACATTACGGGGTCGACCGCGGCCTCGGCGGCACTTGCGCGGCGGGGTATGACGACGACGTTCCCTATACGCCTGCCTGGCAGGAGAAGATCACCGGCGTTGCCGCCGAGCACGCCGTCCGCGTCGCCCGCGAATTCGCCCGCAACGCCGAAAAGACCAAGGGCCGCTCGATGGTCATCATCGGGGCAGGCGTCAACCACTGGTACCACCAGGACATGACCTATCGCTCCATCATCAACGTCCTGATGATGTGCGGCACGATCGGCGTTTCCGGCGGCGGCTGGGCGCACTATGTCGGCCAGGAGGCGCTGCGTCCGCTTGCCGGCTGGATGACGCTGGCCTTTGCGCGCGACTGGGTACGCCCAGTCCGCCAGATGAACGGCACGTCTTTCTTCTACGCCCATTCCGACCAGTGGCGCTACGAGAAGCTCGACGTATCCGGCCTGCTTTCCCCGCTCGCCGATCCGGCGAAATACAAGGGCAGCTTCATCGATCTCAACGTGCGCGCCGAGCGTATGGGTTGGCTGCCTTCGGCGCCGCAGCTTGAGACCAATCCCCTGTGGCTCGCCGCTGAAGCGGAGAAGGTCGGGCAGGAACCGCGCGAATTCGTGGCCGCGGGCCTCAAATCTGGCACGCTCAAGCTTTCCTGCGAGGATCCGGACAACCCGGTCAATTTCCCGCGCAATCTGTTCATCTGGCGCTCCAACCTCTTCGGCTCCTCCGGCAAGGGGCACGAATATTTCCTGAAACACTTTCTTGGCACCCGGCATGGGCTTCAGGGCAAGGACCTCGGCGAAACGGGCGCGGTCAAGCCCGAGGAGATCGTATGGCGCGACCCGGCGCCGGAGGGCAAGCTCGACCTCGTGGTGACGCTTGATTTCCGCATGTCTTCGAGCTGCCTCTATTCGGACGTCGTGCTACCGACCGCGTCCTGGTACGAGAAGAACGATCTGAACACGACCGATATGCATACCTTCGTCCATCCTCTATCGGCGGCGATCGATCCGGTCTGGGAATCGAAGAGCGATTGGGAGACCTACAAGGCAATCGCCAAGCGCTTTTCCGAATTGGCGGACGGCCATCTCGGCGCCGAGCGCGATGTCGTGCTGACCCCGATCAAGCACGACACGGCGGGCGAGCTTGCCCAACCTTTCGGCGTCGCGGACTGGAAGAAGGGCGAGTGCGAACCGGTCCCCGGAGTGACCACACCGCAGGTGACGGTGGTCGAGCGGGATTACCCCAACACCTACAAACGTTTCACCGCGCTTGGCCCACTGATCGACAAGCTCGGCAACGAAGAAAAAGGCGTCGAGTGGGACACGGCGGCCGAGGTAGCGGGTCTGGGGAAATTGAACCGCACGGTAACAGAAGACGGGCAGACAAAGGGACGGCCACGTATCGACACCGACGTCGATGCGGCCGAGACCATCCTCTATCTAGCCCCGGAAACCAATGGCGAAGTCGCCGTGAAGGGTTGGGAGGCGCTCGGCGAAAAGACCGGACGCGACCACACGCATCTGGCGAAGCCACGCGAGGATGAAAAAATCCGTTTCCGTGACATCCAGGCGCAGCCGCGCAAGGTCATCACCTCGCACACCTGGTCCGGGATCCAGAGCGAGGAACAGACCTACAACGCCGGCTACCTGAACGTTACCGAACTGATCCCGTGGCGGACGTTATCGGGGAGGCAGCAGTTCTACCAGGACCATCAGTGGATGCGCGATTTCGGCGAGGCCTTCGCGCTCTACAAGCCGCCGGTCGACACCCACACGGTCAACGCCATGCTCGACAAGCATTCCAACGGCGAGAAGGAGATCGTCCTCAACTTCATCACGCCGCACCAGAAATGGGGCATCCATTCCACTTATACGGACAATCTGATCATGCTGACGCTGTCGCGGGGCGGGCCGATCGTCTGGATTTCCGAGGTGGACGCAAAGAAAGCCGGCATTGTCGACAATGACTGGATCGAACTATTCAACGTGAACGGGGCCATCGCCGCCCGCGCCGTGGTCAGCCAGCGCGTCAAGGAAGGCATGTGCCTGATGTACCACGCGCAGGAAAAGATCGTGAACGTGCCGGGATCGCAGATCACCGGACAGCGCGGCGGCATCCACAATTCCGTCACGCGTACGCTTCTCAAGCCTACCCACATGATCGGCGGCTACGCGCAACTCTCCTACGGCTTCAACTATTACGGCACGGTGGGTTCGAACCGCGACGAGTTCGTCATCGTGCGCAAGCTCAGCGAGATCAAGTGGCTCGATCACTCGAACCCGGTCGATCCGGCACACCAGCAGGAGCCCGTATCATGAAAGTCCGCGCCCAGATCGCAATGGTGATGAACCTCGACAAATGCATTGGATGCCACACCTGCTCGGTGACCTGCAAGCAGGTGTGGACCTCGCGCCAGGGCATGGAATACGCCTGGTTCAACAATGTCGAGACGAAGCCCGGCATCGGCTACCCCAAGGACTGGGAGAACCAGGAGCGCTGGAAAGGCGGCTGGCAACGCAAGAAGAATGGCAAGATCGTACCCAAGCAGGGCGGTAAGCTCGCCGTGCTCGCCAAGATCTTCGCAAATCCGCACCTGCCTGAGATCGACGACTATTACGAGCCCTTCACCTTCGATTATGAGCATCTCCAGAAGGCACCCGAGCTGCCGACCGCGCCTGTCGCGCGGCCGCTGTCGTTGGTGACGGGCCGGCCGATGGACAAGATCGAATGGGGACCTAATTGGGAGGAAATCCTGGGCGGCGAATTCGACAAGCGCTCGCAGGACTACAATTTCGAAGCCGTCCAGAAGGACATCTACGGGCAATTCGAAAACACCTTCATGATGTACCTGCCGCGGCTGTGCGAGCACTGCCTCAATCCCGCCTGTGTCGCTTCCTGTCCGTCCGGTGCGATCTACAAGCGCGAGGAGGACGGCATCGTCCTGATCGATCAGGATAAGTGCCGCGGCTGGCGCATGTGTGTGTCGGGTTGTCCCTACAAGAAGATCTATTACAACTGGACATCGGGTAAATCGGAGAAATGCATCTTCTGCTATCCGCGCATCGAGGCTGGGCAACCGACCGTGTGTTCGGAAACCTGCGTCGGCCGTATCCGTTATCTCGGCGTGATCCTCTACGACGCCGACGGCATCGAGAAGGCTGCATCCGTCGAGGACGAACAGGATCTCTACGAGGCGCAACTAAAAGTCTTCCTTGACCCGAACGATCCGGCCGTCATTGAGCAGGCCCGCGCCGACGGTATCGACGACAACTGGATCGAGGCGGCGCAACGCTCGCCGACCTACAAGATGGCGGTGGAGTGGAAGATCGCCTTCCCGCTCCATCCCGAATACCGCACGCTGCCGATGGTCTGGTACGTGCCGCCGCTGTCGCCCATCCAGTCGCACGCCAATACCGGCGCGATCGAGACCGTCGGCGAGATCCCCGACGTGCGCTCGCTGCGCATCCCGGTGCGCTATCTCGCCAACCTGCTCACCGCCGGCGCCGAGGCGCCCATTGTTTCAGCGCTCGAACGGCTACTGGCGATGCGCATCTATTTCCGCCAGCGTCAGCTAGGCGACGGAGATGGCCAGGCAGCACTGGACCAGGCCGGCCTTTCAGTGGCCCAGGCGCAGGAAATGCACCGCTATCTCGCTATTGCCAATTACGAGGATCGCTTCGTCATCCCGACCAGGCACCGCGAAGAGGCGGAGGATGCCTATGGCCTGAAGGGATCGTGCGGCTTCTCGTTCGGCAATGGCTGCGATTTCGGGCCGCCGCATTCCACGCTCTTCGGCGGCAAGATGGGCCGCCGCAAGCTCAGGCCGGAACGGCCGCTCGATACATGAGGCGTTTGCGATGATCCTGCTGTTCAAGGCATTCAGCGCGCTGCTCACCTATCCGAGCGAAGAGATGCGCGCGGCTCTGCCGGAGATTTCCGCGGTCATAGCCCATTCGCCGCTGGTGGCGGCGCGGGAACGGCAGGGCCTCCTCGACCTTGTCACCGAACTCGGGGGCGGCGATCTGCTGGCGGCGGAGGAACGCTATGTCGATTTGTTCGACAGGGGGCGGGCGCTGTCACTCAATCTGTTCGAGCACCTGCATGGCGAAAGCCGCGATCGCGGCACCGCCATGGTCGACCTGAAGCGGCTCTACGAAGACGCCGGCTACGAGTTCGTGGCGCGGGAACTGCCCGACTATCTTCCGGTGGTGCTGGAATATCTCAGTCAGCGGGACATGGCGGAAGCCCGCGACGTGCTGGCCGATTGCGGCCATATCCTCACCTCGATCGCCCGATCGTTGATCGCCAGGCAAAGCCGGTACGCGGCCGTCCTTCAGGCGCTGGTTATCATTGCCGGCGAAAAGCCGGTCGATGTCGCGGACGTCAAGCCGGCAAAGCCGCCGGCTGAAGAACTCGACCATGACTGGGTGGAACGGCCGGCCTTCGCCGGTGCGCCCGAGATCTCGACGCCCGCCACCCGCGCTCGTCCGTCCTGAGAGTGGAGTTTCCCGATGCTCACCAATTCCTACGTCAACACGCTGCTCTTCGGGGTTTATCCGTATATTTGCCTCGTAGTGCTTTTGATCGGCAGCCTCATCCGCTTCGACCGCGAGCCCTATACGTGGAAGAGCGATTCCTCGCAGATGCTGCGCAAGCGCGAACTCCGGCTCGGCTCAAACCTCTTCCACTACGGCGTCATCATCGTCATCCTCGGCCATTTCGTCGGCTTCTTGGCGCCGCACTGGGCCGTCGACTGGGCGCTGTCGCCGGTCGCGCACCAGCTTCTCGCCATGGTGGTGGGCGGCATCGCCGGGCTCACCGCCATCGTCGGGCTGACGATCCTCATCCACCGAAGGCTGGCCGATCCGCGTATCCGGCTGAACAGCCGCAAATGGGATATAGCCATCACCTTCATGCTGTGGCTGCAACTTTGCCTCGGCCTGCTCACCGTGCCGCTTTCGGCCTTCCATATGGATGGCGGGTTGTTCGAGACGCTGACGAGCTATGTGAAAGGCGTCGTCACGCTCGACGGTGGCGCTGCGGCGCTGATGCTGCATGTACCGCTTACCTACAAGCTGCATATATTGCTGGGCTTCACGCTCTTCCTAGTCTCGCCCTTCACCCGCATGATCCATATCTGGAGCGGCGCCGGTGCGCTCGCCTATCTGTTCAGGCCCTACCAGATCGTCCGCACGCCGAAGACGCGCGCCAAGGAGCCGGTCCGCTCATGACGGTGACAGTCAACGGCATCGAAATCGCCGTCGGTTCCGACGAGCCGGCGGAGCTTGCCGCAGCACGCGAACTCTTGAGGCAGCGCGCGGTTGAAGCTGGCTTTCTGGACGATGAAGCAGCCGACGACGATGAGATCCGCCAAAGGATTGAAGCCCTTCTTGCGCGGGAAGTCGTCACGCCCTCGCCGGACGACGAAGAGTGCCGCCGCTACTACGAGAGCCACCAGCGCGAGTTTCAAAGTGGAGACCTCGTTCATGTGCGCCACATTCTCTTCCAGGTTACACCGCATGTGAACGTGCCGCAGATACGGGCGCGGGCGGAGCAGACACTGAACGAACTCCTGGCCGAGCCGGCCCGTTTCGACGCGTTGGCGCGCGAATTATCGAACTGCCCATCAGGTCAGCAGGGTGGCAATCTCGGTCAGATCGGCCGAGGCGACACTGTCCCGGAATTCGAAAAGGCCGTTTTCAAGTTCGGCGCATCCGGGATTCTTCGCGATATCGTAAAGACACGCCACGGGTTCCATATCGTAGCTGTCGACCAGAGCATTCCGGGCAAACCATTGCCGTTCGAGATCGTGCGCGAGCAGATTGCCGAGAGGCTACGCACGCACGTCGAGGAAAAGGCGATGCGCCAGTATGTGAGCGTCCTGGCGGCTCGCGCAGAAATCACAGGTGTGGATCTCGCTGCCGCGAGTTCGCCGCTCGTGCAGTAAGTTGACAGACCATCCGGAACCGAATCGTACGAAATCTCTTCCGACAAGGATAAAACAGTGCTTGGCGACCTAATTGCCCAACTTGACCGGCCGAACGTGGCGGCCGGAGTGATGGCAACACTCGATCCGGCGGTCAGCGAGAGCATCGGACACCGGGCGGCGTCTCTGTCTATGAGCCCTGCTGAGTTCGTTACCGGCGCCGTTCATGAATTCATCGAGCGGGCCGACGATGATTTGTGGTTCCAATTGTTGACACACATCAGAAAGGCTGACGATCCGGGCCTCGTCGCGGTGCAGACAATTCTCCGCTGGGTCGTGACCGAAAAATGATCGCTTCCGTAAGCGAGATCCCTGTCGCATCGGATTATGCAACGGGAATCCGGTGTACAGGCCTTCCGATAGCGGCGAGAGCGTAGTCGTTTCTGGAGTCGGCGCCTGGTTATGAAGAGATCGATCTTGGCAAGAGGTAGTTTTCGGCCCTGCATTTGGCCGAATATCGAGCGAAGAGAACGGCCCGCGCACTATCAGGTGATTCAATACAACCGGCGGCTATTCAACGCCAATCACCGTCATCCTGCTCCCATGATTGCGCATCGCGGGTCTTTTCTCAGGCCGCGTTTTGCGCTGCAGCAAAGTTTCGCGGGCGCGCTGGCTATAGAAGGCGCTTAACGGCGAGGGCGGTGACGTCTTTCGCCGTGAGAAGAACCGGAAAGACAACCATCATGAAATACAGAATTGCAATCGCAGCCGCTCTCGCGGCGTTGATGGCGACAGGCGCCGCCGAGGCGGCTGACCATCAGGTGCAGATGCTCAACAAGGGCGAGAAGGGAGCGATGGTATTCCAGCCCGACTTTGTCGTCGCCGCGCCCGGCGATACCGTCACTTTCGTGCCGACCGACAAGGGCCACGATGCGGCGAGCATCGACGGCATGATCCCGGACGGGACGAAGCCCTTCAAGGGCGAGATGGGCAAGCCCATCACGGTCACGTTCGACAAGGAAGGCGTCTATGGCGTCAAGTGCGTACCCCACTACGGCATGGGCATGGTGGCGCTGGTCGTCGTCGGGAAGCCCGTCAATCGCGAACAGGCCGAAGCCGTCAAGCAGCCGGGCAAGGCGAAGAAGGTCTTCCAGTCGCTGTTTGCGGAAGTGCCAGCCGGCAACTGACGCGCAAGGAAGGCGGGGACGAAAGGGCGCGGGCCTTCGGGCTTCGCGCCCTTTCTGTGTTTCCGGGCAGGGAAGGCAAATGCCATCGCGGCGGCCGCATGCAGCCTTCCGGATAGCGATTTCGTATCTAACCAACGGCCCTTGCCCACATGCCGAGCAGGCGGCTGATGAGGGAAGTCCGTGCGGAGCCTGTTCAGCTTCGGTTCGCTACACGGGGATGATATCGGCCTCGCGTTGGCAGCAGCTGCAACCGTCATGATCGTACTCGAACTCGCCAAGCCAATCTGGCGCGACCGGCTCAGGTTCTGAACACGCTCTACATCTTGCCTTAGACTAGGTCACATACCCATAAACGGGATTCCCAATATGAGGCGGTTGTGATTCCCTTCCTGCATGAGGCAGGAGGTGGTCATGGCACGTTTCGATCTGACGGATTTCGAGTGGTCGGTGATCCAGCCGTTGTTGCCGACGAAGGTGCGCGGGGTGCCGCGCGCCGATGACCGCAAGGTTTTGAACGGCATCTTCTGGCGGCTGCGCACGGGCGCACCCTGGGCCGACATTCCGGCGCGCTACGGTCCGCACACGACCTGCGTGAACCGCTTCAACCGGTGGCGCAGGGCTGGCCACTGGGCGCGCATTCTTGAAGCCGTATCAGCGGCTTACGACGGCCAGGTGCAGATGATCGACTCGTCCTCGATCCGGGTTCACCAGCATGCCGCCAACGGTCAAAAAAAGACGAGCGATCCCGTTGCATGGGTCGCTCGCGCGGCGGCCTGACGACCAAGATCCATGCCCTCGTCGATGCCGAGGGCCGTCCTATCCGCCTCAAGCTGACCGAGGGCCAGGCGCACGACGGTCGCTCGGCCGCCGACATGTTCGAGACCGTCGCTGCCGGGCACATCCTGCTCGCCGACCGCGCTTATGACGGCGATGCGCTCCGCGCCGCAATGGCCGAACGCGGCGCATGGGCCAACATCCGCGCCATGCCGAACCGCGTCAAAACCTTCCCGTTCAGTGCCTGGGTCTACCGCCAGCGCAACGCCGTCGAACGCTTCTTCAACAAACTCAAACACTTCAGAGCCGTAGCGACCCGATACGACAAGCGCGACGACAACTTCCTCGCTGCGGTCCAGCTTGCTTCAATCCGCATCTGGTTGCGCAGTTATGAGCCGGTCACCTAGGCCGCCTCGAGAGAAGGACGCGTGGCTCCACGATGCCCACAACGAGGCAGACACAAGCGATGGAAATCATCGCGGCGAGCGAGGCGACGCCCGCCAGCGGGTAGCGGTACCGCTCGCCCTGGCGACGCGGCTTCTGAATCACGCTTTGCGCGGAATCAAAAGGAGCGTTTTCAGCTCAGCGGCGTTTCCCCGCCGTGCTGTTGATCTTTTATCGTAGGAACTGGCGAAAGCGATGCAGTGAGAATGTAAACAAAATGGCGCCAATGACCACCAGCGCGGCAAGCTGCTGCCAGACCGCGGCAAGGCCTGCGCCGCGGAAGAGCACCGCCTGGGCCAAGATGACGAAATGCGTGTTGGGGGCCGCATACATGATCGTCTGGATGATCTCGGGCATGTTCTCACGCGGCGTCACGCCGCCCGACAACAACTGAAGCGGCATCAGCACCATCATCACGAGCAGGGCGAACTGGGGCATTGATCCCGCGACGGTCGCCAGGAACACGCCAAGACAGGTCATAGCAAGTATGTCGATAGCCGCCCCGGCCATGAACAATGTCAGCGACCCCTCCACCGGTACTGCAAGCAGGCCCTGAACGACGAAGAAAAGGCAAAACATCGTCGCCGCTAGAACGACAGCTCCCATGGACCAGATCTTGCCGATCATGATCTCGAAGGCAGTGACCGGCATGACCAGCAGGTGTTCGATCGTGCCGTGCTCGCGCTCACGGATCAGCGCGGCGCCCGTGAGGATGACGGAAAGCATAGTGACGGCCTCGATCATCTCGTTGATGGCGCCGAACCATCCCTTGTTCAGTTCTGGGTTGAATCGTGCACGCAGGTCGAGTTCCACCGGCAAGCGCTTCTCGGTCCTGTGGCGGGCCAGGAATTCCTCGACCTCGCCGGTAACGATGGACTGGACATAGCCGCCGCCGGTGAACGCCTGCGACATGCGCGTGGCATCTATGTTGAGCTGGATGGTGGGCGAGCGGCCCGCCAGCAGGTCGCGCTGGAAGTTCGGAGAAATGTCGAGGGCGAAGGTATCCAGGCCTGCGTCCATCCGGAGGTCCATCTCCGGCTGCGCGATAAGCCTGGGCGGCATGAAATAGGGAAGGTAGAAGGCGCCGGCAATGCGCGCCGATACGGCCGACTGGTCCTCGTCCACGATGGCGATCGGCGCCCGGTTCAAGGTTTCGGGCATGGCCTTCGACCCGACATAGATCGCCACCGAGAAAGCATACACGACCAGCACCAGCAGCATGGTGTTCCGGCCGAGACCGCGCAGCTCCTTCACGCCCAGATGAAAGATGTTGGCGAGCCGCATCAGCGTTCCTGTTTTTTGAGGAAAGCGGCGCTGAGGCTGATTAGCACGGGGATGGCGATCAGCAACGGGACGAATGCTCCCGACAGGTCATCGAAGCCAAGCGCCTTCGAGAAGACGCCGCGCGAAATGGTCATGAAGTAGGTCGCCGGATATATCTGCCCGATGAAGGCGCCGACGCCCTGCAGCGATGATACGGGATCGATCATTCCCGAATATTGAGCGGCCGGGATCATGGTGATCAGCACGGTGCCGAAGATCGCGGCGATCTGGCTGCGCATGAAGGTGGAGAGGAACAGGCCCATGGCCGTCGCCACCACGACATAGAGGAAGGCGGCCGCCGCCAGGGTCGCCAGGCTACCGGTCAGCGGCACGCGGAACACGAAGACGGCGAAGGCCGTCAGCAGCACGAAGTTCAGCATGGCGATCGCCACATAGGGGATTTGCTTGCCGAGCAGGAATTCCAGCCTGGTCACTGGCGTGACATAGAAATTGACGATCGATCCGAGCTCCTTCTCACGTACCACGCTCAGCACAGCGAGCATGGACGGGATCATCAGGAGCAGCATCGGAATCACCGCCGGCGCCATCGCGTCCAGGCTGCGAACCTCAGGATTGTAGCGGTAACGCACCTCAAGCTGGAAATCGCCCTGCGCGGCGGCGTCGCCGTAGAGTTCGCGGGCTTTCTGCGTGAGCCAGCCCGCATGCATCCCTTCGACATAGCCGCGTACCGTTTCGGCCCGCGCCGGCATCGCGCCGTCGATCCAGGCACCGACGGACGTCTCGCGGCCACGCGCCAGGTTGCGTGCAAAGCCCGACGGGATCTCCAGCGCCAGCGCGATCTCGCCGCTCTCCATCCGCCGGTCCATGTCGGCGTATCCGGTGAGCGGGAGCTTCTCGGTGAAAAAGCGGGAGCCGGATAGTTGCAAGGCATAGTCCCGGCTGATGGCCGTGTCGTCATGATCGAGAATGGCGAAGGTGAGGTTCTCGACATCCATGTTGATGCCGTAGCCGATCACGAACATGAGAATGAGGCTGCCCAGGTTGGCGAGCGTTGCACGGATCGGATCGTGCAGCAGTTCAAGCGTCTCCCTTCGCGTATAGGCATATATGCGGCGCCAATCGAAAAGGCGGCGGGTTCCACCTCTGGAGGCGCCGGGGGGTTGCACGAGGGATTCGGCGGCTATGTCGGAGGGATGCCCGCGGGTTGCCGCATCCTCCAGATAGTTGACGAAGGCTGCCTCCAGCGTCGACGTGCCGCGGCTGGCCATGATGGCGACCGGCGTGTCGCAGACGAGGACCTTACCTGCGTGCATCAGGGCGATCCGGTCGCAGCGTTCCGCCTCGTTCATGAAGTGGGTGGAGACGAAAACAGTCACGTTCAGGCGCCGCGATAGATCGACGAGGGTTCTCCAGAACCCGTCCCGGGCGACAGGATCGACGCCGGACGTCGGCTCGTCGAGGATGAGGACATCCGGCGCATGGATCATGGCAACCGCCAGCGACAGGCGCTGGCGGTTGCCGAGCGGCAGCGCCTCCGGCCATGCATCCAGAATTCCCGTCAGTTCGAATTGTCGCGCGACCTCGTCGATCCTCGCGCCAATGCTGTCGGCGGGCAGGCCATACAGACGGGCATGGAGTTCGAGGTTCTGGCGGACGGTCAATTCCGAGTAGAGCGAGAACCCCTGCGACATGTAACCGACGCGCCGCCTGACCTCGACATGTCGCGGATCGACTTCGCGACCAAAAAGCATCGCACGGCCAGCGCTTGCGTCCAGAAGGCCGGTAAGCATCTTCATGGTGGTCGTCTTGCCGCAACCGTTCGATCCAATGAAGCCGAAAATCTCGCCGCGATCTATGCGGAAGCTGGCGTCGTCGACGGCCGTGAAGTCGCCGAAGCGCTTGGTCAGGTGCTCGGCCTCGATCGCCGCCGCACCGTCGGCGTCCGCCGGCCGCGGCGGAATGACGACCTTCCGGTATCCTTCACGTTTTGCGGCTGGCAGCAGGGCAATGAAGGCTGCGTCGAGTTCGACACTCCCGGTGCGTTCCAGCAGTTCGGCCGGAGTGCCGGAAGCGAGCACCTGCCCGCTGTCAATGGCGACGAGCCAGTCGAAGCGGGCGGCCTCTTCCATATAGGCTGTGGCCACGACAACGCTCATGCCTTCGCGGCTGCTTCTTATGCGCTCGATCAATTGCCAGAACTGCCGACGAGAGAGTGGATCGATGCCAGTGGTCGGCTCGTCGAGGATCAGGATGTCAGGGTCATGGATGAGCGCGCAGCAAAGACCGAGTTTCTGCTTCATGCCCCCTGAAAGGTTGGCAACCGGCCGGCTGGCGAACGGGTCGAGCCCCGTGCTTTCCAGAAGCTCCCGGATGCGGCGCTCGCGTTCACCTGTTTGGTGTCCGAAGAGGCGGCCGAAGAAGTCGACATTGTCGAACACGGAAAGCGTCGGATAGAGGTTGCGCCCGAGCCCCTGGGGCATATAGGCGATGCGCGGGTAGGCACTCCGCCGATGCGTTGCGTTGGCCATGTCGCCGCCTAGCACTTCGACATGCCCGCTCTGGATCTTCCGGGCACCGGCGATCAGCGAAAGCAGGCTGGACTTGCCGACGCCGTCAGGGCCGATCAGCCCGACCATGCAGCCGGACGGAATGTCGAGGGTGATGGCGTCGAGAGCGCGGGTATTTCCATAGGAAAGGCTGACGCCTTCCAATCGTGCCACGTGGGCCGCTGCCGCTGCACCATGGTTCATTGCAGCAGCGTTCCCTGCAGGGCTGCAGGCCATTCGGCACCAGGATCGATCCGGACATAGGCGACGCCGGGCAGGCCGGTCTTCACCTGCCGGATGTATTTTCGCAACAACTCGGGTGGAATCTGCGCCTTGATGCGGAACATCAGCTTCTGGCGTTCCTCCTCGGTCTCGACCGTCTTCGGCGTGAACTGCGCGACATCGGCGACGAACGTCGCTTTCGCAGGGATGACGTATTGGGGCGCGGCGTCGAGGACGAGCCGGACTTCGGCGCCGATTGCCACGCGTCCGGCTTGCGCGGTCGGCAGGAAGAACGTCATGTAGACATCACCCAGATCGACGAGGTTCAGCACCCTGCCACCGCTGCCCAACACCTCGCCCGGCTCGGCCACCCGGTATTGCACGCGTCCGTCACGTGGCGAGCGGAGTGTCGCGTCGTCTATTTCGGCGTCGATGCTTTCGATTGCGGCTTGCGCCGAATCCACCGCCGCCTGCGCATCCACCACTTCGGCTTTGGCGGCGTTGACGGCCGCTTCGGTGGCAGCCAGCTGCGCCTCGGCCGCTGCGACCGCCGCTGCCGCGCTGCGTTCGGTCGCTCGATCGTTGTCGAGCATCTGTTGAGAGATCGTGTTGCTGGCTGCTAGCTGCTCGGAGCGCTTGAGCGTCCGCTCGGCGGCGTCGAGTTCGGCCTCGCGTTGCGCGACCACGGCTGCAGCGGCAGTCCTTTCAGCTTCCCGCTGGACGATCAGCGTGTTGGCGGTGTCGCCGCCGATGCCGGCGCGCCGAAGCTGGGCCTCTGCCTGTCGACGCTGGGCTTCAAGCTGTGTCGTGTCCATGCGGGCAAGCACGTCGCCCGCCTTCACGAAATCGCCCTCGTCGACAAGAATCTCCTTGATGCGCCCCGGCGACTTCGCGGACACGTCGATCTCGACCGCCTCGATGCGGCCGTTGCCGCTCGCCAGTCCTTCCGGCAACGCGCCGTTACGGGATTTCTGCCAAGCATAGTATCCGCCGGCAAGGAAGACTGTCAGCAAGCCGACGGCAAGCCAAATGCGTCGGTTAGCGGTCATTTCTGGACAGCGCCAACGTCAGACGCCAGCCGATTGGATGCGGCCTCATCGCCAAAGGCACTATCCATGTGAATGGAAGAGTGCGGGAGGGTACCGGAGGTCGAGAAAGGGTGGGCGAATGCGCCGGTCGTGCCATCCAACTTGCCCCGCGACTCGATCTGTCGCCCTGCAATCTGCCGTCTCCACAGTGACAGTATATTGCGCCTCGTTTCGGCGGCTACGATGCAGTACCCCCTCCCGTCGAGTGCGAACATTGTGGCATCGATATCCTGCCGGATATCACGGAAAGCACGGTCAACAAGTTCCAGGTAGGCCAGGAGCTGCTGCATCTCAGATAGACGGGCGTGCCGCAACATATCCGCCAGCCGAAACGCCTCGAGACCTCCTTGGACGATGCGGGCGCCCTCCCGGCCAAGCTCGAAGAACACGTTCACGACTGGAAACATGCCGCCGATCGACGCAAAGACCGCCTCTGCTTCCTGAAGCGTGCAAAAGGCAAGCTGCGGCGGCTTGGCCAGCTTGTCCGTCCGGCCAAAGCCTAGCGACGTAGCGATCTCATGTTCAAGCCAGTCCCGCACCTCGTATGGTGCGGATGCGATTTGTTCGGGGCTTAGGGTGATGCCGACCATGGGACTGCTCCAAAATTTGCGATCCGCCATCAGGAACCAGCATTACGTCGCGGCAGCCTTGATCGACGTCAATTGCGGTCCGGCGAACAGGCGTCCACGAGCAGCTTTGCGGATGTCACCCAGTGTGGAGGAGGCGCGCTTCGGAACCACGGGCATGGCAAGAGCAACTTCGGCGGTGCGATGATCGGTACTTCAGGTGTCATGGCGCGTTGGGCCCATCGCCTGCGGTCGCACCGAACTGGAGATGCGCCAGGAGAAGGCGTTCGGCCTGATACACCCCCGACGCAGCAAACCGAAGCTCGCAAGGACGCCGGCAACATTGCCGCCCGAAGGGGCGAGGCGCACTGATCGCAATTCGATACCAGGTGCGTGGCTCGCAAGGTGCGCTCTTATGTCGGCCAGTCCTGGCAACGGTCGGGCGTCGGCTGTTCACGGCACCGCGCCTGTCAACCTTTTCCCGATACGTTGTGCACCCGTGCAGACAAAAGAAGGGTTCTCCCAGTTCGGCTTGCCGTAGAGAAGCGGCTCGCCACCCATCGTCAGCACGGCGCCGCCCGCTGCCTCAAGGATCGCCTGGGGCGCAGCTGTGTCCCACTCCATCGTACGGCCAGGGCGGATGTAGAGATCGGCTTGGCCCTCCGCGATCCGGCAGAATTTGAGTCCGGAACCCATTTTGACTGTGTCCGCGACCATGTGCGTCTCAAGCATGGAGGGAAGGCGCCGATCATCCGCATCGTGACGGCTGACCAGCGCAACGGGGCCGCCGCTCGCAACATCGCGGACGTGGATGGGTGCGTCTTTCCCCGCTGAACGTTTCCAGACGCCCTGTCCGACGATGCCGATGAAAATTTCGTGCAGGGCAGGTGCTGCAACGGCTCCCAGCGCCACCTTCTGGCCACGAATCAGGCCGATGTTGACGACGAACTCGTCGAGGCCGTTCGCAAATTCCCGGGTCCCGTCCAGCGGATCGACCAGCCAGAAGACACGCGGGATCGCGGTGTTCCCAATCACGGGCGACTCTTCGGCAATGACCGGGATGTCGGGGGTCGCCGCCGTCAATCCTGCAATGATGAGCCGTTGTGACACCATGTCGGCATCTGTCACTGGAGACCGGTCCGGCTTTTCAGCGACGCTGTAGCCTCGCGCGCGCACCGCAATTATCGCAGCGCCTGCCTCTTCGGCCAGGCGCGCGGCGAGCGAAAGAAGAAGGACATCATCATTCATCGAAAAACAATGGAGCGGATTCCGTACCTGAAGCTTTGACGGGCATCAAATCGCGGACTGCGGAAGCATTGATAAGGTATCACACTAGGTAGCCTGGCCGGTCGGTAAACTGAAGCGCTTCCATGATGGAAACATAACCGGGGTCGAGCAAGGAATGACGAGCGAGTTCACATCCCTTTATAGCCATGAGTTCCTTCGCCTTGCGGCCTGCGTTCCGCGCGGTGGGACCGCAGATCCGGACTTCGCTTTTGAGGGGACGTTGCGGTTGGCGAAGCGGGCGGAAGGCGAGGGCGCTGCGCTCGCCCTCTTTCCCGAGCTCGGGCTGTCGTCATATGCCATTGACGATCTCTTGCTGCAGGATGCACTGCTCGACCCCGTCGATCGGGCAATCGACGGCCTCGCGCAATCGTCGAAGGCTCTCTATCCGGTTCTCGTGGTGGGCGCGCCGCTTTGGCGCGGCGGGCGGCTCTACAATGCGGCTGTCGTCCTCCACGGCGGCTCGATCCTTGGCGCGGTGCCGAAGGCGTACCTGCCGAATTATCGCGAGTTTTATGAGCGGCGGCATTTTTACCCCGGCGCCGGATTGACGAACGCCGCGATAACAGTGGCAGGCCGAACGGTGCCGTTCGGCGTCGATCTCCTGTTCCGCTCGAACGGTTCCGTCCCGTTCACCTTCAACGTAGAGATCTGCGAAGACATCTGGGTGCCGTTGCCGCCGTCTACCCGGGCGGCGATGGCGGGAGCCGAGGCGCTTCTCAACCTGTCCGCCAGCAACATCACCATAGGGAAGGTCGATATGCGCCGGCTGCTCTGCCGGAGCCATTCTGCTCGCACGGTTTCCGCCTATGCCTACGCCGCCGCCGGACCCGGCGAATCAACTACGGATCTGGCTTGGGACGGATAGGCAGTCATTTACGAAAACGGCGACTGGCTGGCGGAAACCGAGCGTTTCCCGCGCGATGGCGTCGTTGTCGCTGCCGACGTCGATCTCGGTCGGCTGCGGCAGGAGCGAATGCGCTTGAACAGTTTCGGCGATTGCATGCATTCGGAGCTTGGGGCGTCCACGCCTTATCGGACCGTCGAATTCAGGCAGGATCGTCCCGAAGCGTCGGTTCGGCTCAGCCGCAACGTCGAGCGCTTTCCCTATGTGCCCGCTGATCCGTCGCGGCTCAGGGAGGATTGCTACGAGGCCTACAATATCCAGGTGCAGGGCTTGGCGAAGCGTCTGGCCTCCACGAACCTGAAGTACGCCGTGATCGGCGTCTCCGGAGGCCTCGATTCAACCCACGCGCTGATCGTGGCCGCGCGCGCCATGGGCCTGATCGGGCTGGGACGCAGGAACGTCCTGGCCTATACGCTGCCGGGCTTCGCGACGTCGGAGGCGACGAAAACCAACGCGTTGGCGCTGATCGATGCTCTCGGCGTAACGGGCGCCGAGGTCGATATCCGTCCGGCCGCGCGCCAGATGCTTTCCGATTTAGGGCATCCCTTCAGCCGCGGTGAGCCTGTCTACGACGTCACCTTCGAGAATGTGCAAGCTGGGCTGCGCACCGACTATCTGTTCCGTCTTGCGAACCAGAAAGGTGGCCTCGTGGTCGGCACCGGCGACCTGTCCGAATTAGGGCTCGGTTGGTGCACTTACGGCGTCGGCGATCACATGGCGCACTACAATGTCAATGCGTCCGTCGCCAAGACGCTGATCCAGCATCTCATCCGTTTTGTGGCAAGGTCCAATGACGTGGACGAGACGGCCCGCGTGCTCGACGCCATCCTGGCCACGGAAATCTCGCCGGAACTGGTTCCCGCAGACGCGGGAGCCATCCAGTCGACTCAGGCGACCGTCGGCCCCTATGCCCTACAGGACTTCAACTTGTTCTACTTGACCCGCTACGGATTCCGGCCGTCCAAGATCGCCTTTCTTGCGCATCACGCATGGGTCGATGCCGCCCGTGGCGTCTGGCCGGCCGACATGCCGGCCACAAACCGCCGTGCGTATTCGCTCGCCGAGATCCGGCATTGGCTGGAAGTGTTCCTCAAGCGCTTCTTCTCCAACCAGTTCAAGCGTTCGACGCTGCCGAACGGCCCGAAGATCAGTTCCGGAGGCTCCCTGTCCCCCAGAGGCGACTGGCGGGCGCCGTCGGACGGCGACGCGAAGGTATGGCTCGCGGAGCTCAGAGACAACGTTCCCGAATGCTGATCGAAAGGCAGATTCCGCCGGGCGGGCAGCAATCTTGATCAGCGTCAAATCCGACCGCTCGATCTGTTGGCAGAATGGAATCTGCGAAGCGGAAACGGATCGAGACGATGGCATACGATTTTCGAAGCGCTGGCGACCCAGCGGCGGCCGATGTTTCCGAAAACGTCGACCCGGGCCTGCGGGAATACATGCTGCGGGTTTACAACTTCATGGTCGGCGGTCTGATCGCCAGCGGCCTGACCGGTTACGCGGCTGCGCGGACAGGGTTCTATCAGCAGATTGCAGGGACGCCGCTGATCTGGATCGTGATGCTGGCGCCGCTTGCGGCGGTCTTCTTTCTGAGCTTCCGCATCGATCGGATGACCGCGGCTGCAGCCCAGCTCGCGTTCTGGATTTACGCGGTCCTGATGGGGCTCTCGCTTTCGGGGATATTTTTGGCCTTTACGGGCGCCAATATCGCGAGGACGTTCTTCGTCGCGGCCGCGACGTTCGATGCGATGAGCCTCTATGGATACCTGACAGGCCGCGATCTGACGACCATCGGGTCGTTTCTGTTCATGGGACTGATCGGGATTCTTCTGGCAAGCGTTGCCAACCTCTTCGTCGCTTCGCCTGCCTTGGAGTTCGCGATCTCGGTCATCGGCGTGGCGCTGTTCGTCGGCCTCACGGCCTATGACACGCAACGCATCAAGGAGATCTACGCCGCGAACGACGACGCAGAGACCCTCACTAGAAAGGCGTTGATCGGCGCGCTGACGCTGTATCTCGATTTCATCAACCTGTTCGTCATGCTTCTGCATCTCACAGGCGAACGACGGAGCTGAGGCGATCATTGCCGAGGCTTGCGGTTTCCCAACTGTTGATTTCCGCCGAGAACTGACCCGGGATTGGGCGGTTTTTCCATTGAGAAGTGACCCATGTTTGAACCCACCCCTGCTGGTTGATCGCAGGGGAATCTGGAGTGATAGACATGGCGTTACTGA